>Ga0210398_10000009_pt1 | contig 293346 bp, 257 predicted proteins | sample IncBWC4OmetaG_FD_161047 | JGI IMG/M metagenome (GOLD analysis project Ga0210398, IMG submission 161047) | Forest soil microbial communities from Barre Woods Harvard Forest LTER site, Petersham, Massachusetts, United States - Inc-BW-C-4-O | ecosystem: Environmental > Terrestrial > Soil >... | reverse complement strand
CTGCGCCGTCTGGGGCTGCGCCAGCACTGGCGCCTGCACTATCCGCGGCCGCACCAGCTCAGGCGCCTGCACGATCCGCGACTGCGCCGGCTCGGGCGGCGGCTTCGCTATCTGGCCGAGCCGGGCCTTCCCACGTTGCGCGGAGCGGGCTGGGCGCTGCTCGCCCTGCGGCGCCTGCGACGGGAGATCCCCACCGCGGGACTGGAGGTGCGCGTGCTGGCGCCGCCGCGCGCCGCACCCGGGGGCATTCGCGGCGTGGAGGCGGCGCTGCGCCTACGCCATGCCACCTGCTTGGAGCGCTCGCTGATCGTGCAGCGCTGGTTGATGGCGGCGGGGTCTCACCATGACGTGCTGATCGGCGTCGGCCGCGCCGCGGACACGATCGATGCGCATGCATGGATCCACCGCTACGACCCCGACGCCGAAGGCGAGGGGCTGCAGCTACTCAGCCGGGTGGCACCGCGCCTCTGAACGGCGATGCGAGCGGATCGCCCAGCCGGGGGCGCGTTGGCGCTGCCGCCGCACCTGCGGTTGACCACCCTGGAGGAGCTGTGGGCGATTCCCGTCGGGTTCGACCCCCACACCGAGGCGCTCCCCGCGCCACGTCACACCGAACCGCACGGCGCGCCGTCCCACGACGACGCAGCGCCCGGCAGCCAATCCACCGGATCGCGGGGCGTGCCGAGGAGCGGCAGGGGACCGCGGGCGGCGCTGGAGCGGGTGGTGCTGGAGGGCTTGCGCCGGCCGCCGTGCTTGGTGTCGTTTTCAGGGGGCGTCGACTCCTCGGTGGTGCTGGCGCTGACCGCCCACGTGGCGCGGCGCGAGGGGCTGGCACCGCCGATTCCGATCACCAATCGCTTTCCGGGCGTGGACGCCGCCGACGAGACCGAGTGGCAGGAGCGCGTGGTGGCGCACCTGGGGGTGAGCGACTGGGTGCGGCTGGAGTGGGACCACGAGCTCGACATGGTGGGCCCGGTGGCGAGCATGGTGCTGCGCCGCCACGGCATCCTCGTGCCATTCAACGGCCACTTCCACTACCCGCTGCTGGAACGCGCCGCGGGCGGCTCGCTGCTGTCGGGCATCGGTGGGGACGAGTTGTTTGAGAGCGTCTCGCGCGCAGCGGCCGCACGAGTGCTGATCCAGCTCCGCCGGCCACGGCCCGGCGAGCTGCGGTCGCTCGCCTTCGGCGTGGCGCCGCGCCGGCTGCGCGCACGCATCAAGGCGCACACCGGCCGCCCCCGATTCGAGCGCTTCCAGTGGATCTTGCCCGTGCGGCGAGCCGAGCTGGCGGCCGCCCACGCCGCGTGGGAAAGCCGCGATCCGCTGCGCGTCGACCGGGCGCTGCGGGAGTGGTGGTGGCGCAGCCGGGTCGTGCAGTGCAACCTCGCCGGCAAGCGCGTGCTGGCGGCCGACTTCGATGTCGCGATGCGCCACCCGTTCCTCGACCCCAACGTGCTGGCGGCGTGCGCGCAGGCCGGTGGAGCGGACGGGCTGGGCCGGGGCTCGCGCACCCGCGGCTTCGGCCTGCTCGCCGGCGACCTGCTGCCGCCCGAGGTGCTGGCGCGCCGCTCCAAGGCATCGTTTGACGCCGCCTTCTGCAACCGCCACATGCGTGCCTTCGCGGCCGGCTGGGACGGCGCCGGCATCGACCTGGCGAGCGTGGAGGTGGACGCGCTGCGATCGGAGTGGTTGACGCCCGCGCCCGACGCCCACAGCTTCGCGCTGCTGCAGCGCGCGTGGCTGGCGTCGCACACCTGACCACCGCGCAAGATATGGCCGCCGCAAGCGGTTTGTTGAGAGCGCCCCGGGCGGCCGTCGGCGCAGCCGTTCATCCGCCGCCGCGCAGCAATTCGCCTAGACGGACCTGCTAGGGTTGGGGGTGTCACGATGACTGATGTGCATTCCAAGGAGGTAAGCATGAAGCAGACGTATGTTGCGCCGTCCCTCAAGGTGCTCGGGTCGCTGACCGAGCTGACACTGCGCCACAAGGTGTTTGGGCGCCCCACCGACGGCGACTTCTTCAGCTACAGGTCGCTGGGCAACGTGTCGTAGCGTCGCCGCTCGGGCAGCGGTCGCTCAGGCGACCAGCTGCGCGAGATGATGGTGGATGCGCGCGGCGCACTCGTCAAGGCGTGCAAGCGCTTTGGGGCGCCGCACGCACACCATCGGCAGCGCAAACAGCTCCATCAGCCGCGCCAGCACGGCCGGGTCGCGCGTGGGGGCGCGAAGTCCCACATTCGCCAGCAGCGTCTCCACGCGCTGCTCGGGCACCACGGGGCCGATCGCCGGCGCACCCCACTCCAGCGTGACCCAGCCGCCGAGCGGCACCTCGGGCGACACCGGGCCCAGCGGCAGCCGCCACCGCTCGCGCGTGCCCACCACACCCAGCGATTCGCCCACACCCAGCGCCGCGGCTGTGGGAGCGCGCAGGTCGACACAGCGCGGACCGGCCAGCGCGTACAGCCGCGTGTCCACCACCAGCACGTCGTCGGTGACGATCGGCGTGCCTCCCAACGCCAGCGCCGCCAGCAGCGAGCTCTTGCCGTCACCCTTCGATCCGAGGATCGCCCAGGCTTTGCCGCCGGCGACAAACGCGCCGGCGTGAAAGCTGTGCAGCCCGCCCCAGTGCGCCACCACGATCGCCGTCGAGCCCAAAAACGGTTGTGCGATGGCGGCCGTGGTTGGAGGCTGCGGATGGTGAAGCGTGGAGCTGCGCCGCCGGCGATCCACGTCCACCCAGCCGCTGGGTGCGGAGCGGATCCGCGCATGCGTGTCCTCGAGCACCTCGGCGGGTGCACCGGCGCCTTCGCCCAGCGCGATCCGCCACTCGCTCCAGCCCGCCGGCGCCGGCGTCAGCAGCTCCGGACGACCGCGCAGCCCCGGCAGGCGCAAGCCGTACGCGCCCGGATCCGACTGGAGCTGCTCGCCGGCAGGGGAGCCCTGTGGGCTCCTCGCGCTCACGCGCCCTCGCCCACCGTGCCGTCCAGCCATGCAGGCGCTGGCGCCCAGCCGGCGCGCGTGCAGATCCGCGGCAGCGCAATCGCGTAGCGGCCACAGATCCTGACGAGGTGCAGCATTCTCAACTGCAGCACGCGTCCCGGCGACAGCCGCAGTGGCTGGGGGCCGGTTTCGCGACGGCGCAAGCTCAGCACTTCCTCCGACAGCCACAGGTGACGGCCAAACAGCGCGCGCCGCTGGCCGGGGGCCGCGAGGAACCAGTCGGCCAACGCCACGTTGGCGCCGATCTGGGGGTAGGGGCCGCGCAGCGGCCAGTTGGAGAGTCGCGCCGCGCCGCGCGATGCCCGCGCGCGCACCTCGGGCGCCAACAGGCGCTCGGCCGGCAGGCCCCCCAGGCGCTGCGCGATCGCCGCCGCGGTCGCCAGCGGGCGAGCGATCGACGGATCCCCGTCGATCAGCTCGTCGAGCTCGGCGGGTGTCACCGCGTCCGCGAAGCGGTCCCACCACGTGGTCAGATCGGCGAGCTGGCGCAAGCCGGCGAACCCCTCCCGGGCATACGCCAGCAGCAACGCGGCCAGCTCATACGCCGGCGTCGGGCGCAAATGGCCGTCGTTGTCCGGCGTGGCGCGGCGCAGCAACTCGGCGCCGAAATGCTCGTCATACCAATGCAAGCGCCAGTGCAACTCGATCGGCGGCAGCCCCGCGGCGCTGCGCAGCACCTCATGCACCTCGGGCGGGCGCCGGCGCATGTCGCCGGCGAACGGGCTGCGGTAGCCGATGCACTCCAGCGACGCCATCGCGCGCGGCAGATCGGCGCGGCTCAGCAGCAGGTCGATGTCGGCCGACACGCGCGCATCCAGCTCTCCGTAGATCCGCTCGGACAGCAGCGGCCCCTTCAACGGCAGCGCGCGAATGTCGGCTTCGGCGAGCGCCCCAAGTGCGCGCGTGGTCACCAGCGCCTGGCCGACGGCCTGCCGGTGGGCGCGGGCGCCATAGCACGTCACCGCCTCGGCGAAGCGCGAAGGCGGCGCGTCGCCGAGCTCCAGCAGCCGACGGCCGATCAGCGACAGCATCGAGCTGCGACACAAGAACGCCGCCAGCGCGTCGTAGTCGACGCGCGCTGACAGCTCGTCGATGCGAGCGCGATTGCGCTCGCGCAGCGCCCGTGTGCCCACCAGCAGGAGGGCCAGCTGCCGCTCGGGCGCGTCGGCGGGGGAGCGTGTGGTCGTCACCGCCGTGCACCACCGGCACACAGCCCGAAGGGGCGACTCGGGGGAATCGGCCCGAAGGGACGGCTCGGGGAAATCGGCCTTGCGCGCCGACCGCAATCGGGCGTGTGGGGGCCTCGCGCACGGCGTCTCAACACAGCGCCACCTCGTCGCCGTCGCCCACCTGCAGACGCAGCGCGCGGGGCACCGAGAAGTCGCGAAACACGCGCGCGTTGCGACCCACCACGCTCGCCACCAGCCGCCCGCCGACGTGCAGCAGGCTGGCGTCGGCCAGCACGATCGAGCGCTCCAGCTCGACCCCTTCGATACGCACGCGCTCGCCGATCGACGTGTGCGGGCCGATGTAGGAGTCGGCAACCAACGTTTCCGCGCCGATGATCGCCGGCCCCACGATCACACTGGAGGTGACCGACGCGGTGGGGTGGATGACGACGGTGCCCTCGAAGCGGTTGCCGTCGTAGGAGCTGGCGGTGGTTTCGGGGTCCAGCGCATCGAGCAGCATGCGGTTCATGGCCAGCAAGTCGAGTGCGTTGTCGGTGAAATGGCGCCAGCTGCGCACCACCCGCACCCGCGTGTGCCCCCCGTCGCTCGCCAGCCGCTGCGCGAGATCGGCGAAGTCGTGCAGCTTGACCGGGTTGGGTGGGCCCATGCTCGCCGCGCGCGCCAGCGCGCCGGCACCCAGCACACACACCCCCGCGTACCCGGGGGTCGCGGGCGTAGCCTCGACGGTGGCGTCGTCGAGCGACAGTCGCGGCACCAGCCGCAGCGGTGGCCCGTCGGTGTCGCCGCCGTCGACCAACAGCAGCGCGTCGATCGCTTCGTCGCCCACCAGCTCCAGGTGGGGAAGCAGCACCTGCTCCAGCAGGCCGTTGGCGCGGTGCAGCACGCAGGGGTCGTCGCCCACAAACTCCGCCGCCAGCGCCAGCGCGTCGTCGCCGTCGCCCGAGCTGTCGGCCACCAGCAGGCGCACAGTCACGCCCGCGGGCGCCTCGCTCTCCAAACAGGCGCCGATCTCGAGCGCGGCGTCGCTGGGGGCGACCACCGCCACCTCCGCCACGCCCGCCTGCCGCAGCGCGTCCAGCACGTGGCAGATGATCGGTCGGTTGGCGGCCCGCTGCAGCGACGGTCTGCGCGTTGCCCCCAGCCACGGCCCGCGCCACGTGGCGGTGTAGGGAACGACGACGACCCCCTTACTCAGCACGTCGATCAAACGGATCGCGCGGGCTCGTTCTCGCGCGCAGGCTACGCAGCCAACCGCGACGCGAGCGCCAGCGGGGTGCCGTTGTCGCGGATCGACGCGCTTGCCATCTCCACGGCGGCGACGATCTCCAGGCCCAGCGCCACGTTGGAGCGGGGTTCCTCGCCAGTGCGAATCGCCCGGACGAAATCTTCCAGCTCCAAACGCAGCGGCTCCTGCGGTTGCACCCGCGGGATCGTGATGTCGCCGGAGCGGTAGGTCAGCTGGTGCTCGCCGAAGTTGGCGGCCGGTTGCACGTCAATGCCGCGGTCATACACGCGCACCGGCTCATCGGAGGCGGTGTCGTCGTACTGCACCATCCGCTTGCTGCCCACCACAATCATCTGGCGCACCTTGCGCGGCGCCAGCCACGACAGCTGCACGTTGGCGGTGGTGCCGCCCGCGAACGTGAGCGTGAGGAAAGCGGTCTCCGGCACGCCCTGCGCAAACACGCTGCTGCCCGACGCCGCCACCTCCACGACCGGCTGGTCCAGCCAGTACATGAGGATCGACAAATCGTGGGGCGCCAAGTCGCACACCACGCCGTCGCTTTGGTACTTGCCGAGGTTCATGCGCGAGGAGGTGATGAAGTGGATGTCGCCCACCGTGCCGTCCTGGATCAGGTCGCGCACGGCGTTGACCGGCGGGCTGTAGATGAAGGTGTGGCCGGGCATCAGCACCAGGTCCTGCTCCTGCGCCAGCTCGGCCAGCTCGTAAGCGTCCGCCAGCGTGGTGGCCAGCGGCTTCTCGACCAGCACGTGCCGGCCGGCCTCCAGCGCCCGCTTCACCAGCGCATGGTGGGTTTGCGGCGGCGTGGCGACCACGACCGCCTCGACCGTGGGGTCGCACAGCACTGCGTCGAGGTCGTGCACCGCCCGCGCGTGCGGATAGCGCTGCGCCAGCGCACGCAGCTGCGCGGGGTTGGCGTCACACAGCGTCCGCAGCTGCAGCTCGGGCCGCTCGTCCACGTTGCGCGCCAAATTCGGGCCCCAGTAGCCGCAGCCCACCACCGCCACGCCGATCGGCGCCGGTCGCGGCACGATCCGGTTGGGCCTGGTCGCCCCGCCCGGCCCTTCCCACTCGGTGATCATTGCTCAGGCGCTCCCCTCGGATTTCCACGCGGCGTCCATGTACCCGAATGAACGCACCCGCTCCTCACGGTCTTTTGAGCCCTTCGAAGCTCGCCACCGCCTCCACCACCCGTTCGAGCTCCGCGTCGCTCATCCCCGGGAAGATCGGCAGTGAGCAGATCCGCTCGGCCAACCCCTCGCTCACCGGCAGGCTGCCGGGGCCAAGGCCGAGGTGACCGTACGCGGCGGTGCGGTGGATCGGCACGGGATAGTGGATCGCGCTCGCCACCCCCCGCTCGGCGAGGTGCTCGCGCAGCAAGTCGCGCTCCGCGCAGCGCACCACCAACAGGTGGTACACATGGTCGGCGCCGGCAAACGGCAGGCGGACGGGGTCCACAGCGAGCGCGCTCTCGCCCGCCACGATGCCCCCGTCCCCGTCCACCCTGCCGCGTCCCTCCCCCACGCTTGTCAGTTCCTCGCCCGCCGCCGGGTCCGGGGTGGCCAACCCTCCCCCTTTCCCAACTCCTCCAAGCTCCAACCGCACCAGCCGCTCGCGCAACTGCGCACCCAGCCGCCGGCGCTGTTCGCTCCAATCGTCAAGGCGTACCAGCTTGCGGCGCAGCACCGCCGCCTGCAGGGCGTCCAGGCGGGCCGTGGAGCCCACCACGCGGTGGTGGTAGCGGGGGCGCTCGCCGTGCGCCCGCAGCAGCCGCACGCGGTCGGCCAGCTCCGGCCGGGAGGTGATCACCGCGCCGCCGTCGCCCCACGCGCCGAGATTCTTGGCAGGGTAGAAGCTGAAGCAGCCCAGCGCCCCCAGCGTGCCCACGCGCTCGCCGCGATAACGGGCGCCGTGCGCCTGGCAGGCGTCCTCCACCACCTCGATCTGCGCTTCGCGCGCCAGCGTCAAAATCGGGGCCAGGTCCACCGTGGCGCCATACAGGTGCACCGGGATCACGCACCGCGTGCGCGGCGTGATCGCACCGGCCACCCCCTCGGCGGTGATCAGATGGGAGTGCTCGTCCACGTCGATCGGCACCGGTGTGGCGCCCACCAAGCTGACCGCCTCGGCGGTGGCGATGAACGAGTTGGCCGGCACCACCACCTCGTCGCCCGGCCCGATCTCCAGGGCGCGCAATGCCAACGCCAGCGCCTCGGTGCCGGAGGAGACGCCGATCGCGAAGTCGCTCTCGCAGTAGTCGGCCCACTCGCGCTCAAACGCCTCCACGTGGTGGCCCAGCGTGAACGCGCCGTGCTCGGCCACCTCGCGCACCGCCCCCATCAGCTCCTCCAGCAGCGCCGGATCGGCGTGATCCATGCGCGTGAACGGCACCTGTGCCAGAGGCGGCGCGAGTGATGCGGATGCGACTGCCGTTGCCATCGCAGGCCCTCAGCAGGTCGCCGTGGCGGTGGCGGGCGCTGCCTCCAACCGGATCAGCTCCTGCTGCAGCGCGCGGCGGCCGCGGTGGTGGAGGCCGTGGATGGAGCTCTCCGAGCGCCCCATCTGCTCGGCGATCTCCGGCGGGGTCAGCCCGATCAGGTGGCGCATCACCACCACGTTGCGCTGCTCCTCGGGGAGCGCGTCCAGCGCGGTGCGCAGCGTGCGGGCGCGGTCGCCCGCCACCTCCTCCATGTGCGAATCGGCGCCATACACCTCCTCGGCGGGAATCGCCCGGCGCCGGCGCAGGTGATCGAGCGCCACGTTGCGCGCCAGCCGCAACAGCCAGCCGGAGAAGGGGATGCCGCGATCGTCGTACTTGCAGATGACCGTGATCAGCTTCATAAACACGTGCTGGGTGAGGTCTTCGGCCTCCTTCTCGTCGCGCACGATCGAGCGCACATACCCGTACACGTTGTCGGAATACCGCACATACAGCAGCCGCAGCGCCTCGCGGTCACCCTCCTTGGCACGCGCGATCGCCAAGCGCACCTGGCGCATCGCCTCGGGCGACTCGTCCAGCGTGGTGCGCGCGCGCAAACCGATGTGCCCTTGACGAGCATCCCTATCCCTGATGAGCACCGGAGATACCTCCATCCTTGGTTAGTCGTTCACGGTTCCCTGTGATTTCGCTGCCTGCCGCGAACGTCGGCGGGCGGTCCTTGCGCCAGCGATGATGCGACGTGCGTGGGCCGCCCACAATCGCCCGATGGTCCCTACTTGCGTTCAGATCGCCTGAACGCCGAATCCGTCATCCTTCGGAGGCGCAAGCCGATCAACGATCCGCAAGGAGCGCCCCATGAGCGAGCACCCGGACACCCGCACACAGCCCGAAGAGGAGGACCCCTACGAGTCGCTGATGGCGCGCCGGGGGGCGCCCAAGCTGCGCTTCCCCGCGCGCGAGGCCGACCCGCGGCTGGCGTACGCGCTGGTGCACGACGAGCTGCTGCTGGACGGCGTGGCACGGATGAACCTCGCCACCTTCTGCACCACCTGGGCCGAGCCTGAGGTGCTGGCGCTGCTGGCGGAGAGCTTCGACAAGAACATCGTCGACAAGGACGAGTACCCGCAGACGGCCGAGCTGGAGACCCGCTGCGTGCGGATGCTGGCCGACCTGTGGCACTCGCCGCATCCGCACACCACGCTCGGCACCTCCACCACCGGCTCCTCCGAGGCGGCCATGCTGGCGGGGCTGGCGGCCAAGTTCCGCTGGCGCGAGCGCCGCGCGGGCGAAGGCAAGCCCGCCGAGCGGCCCAACTTCGTGTGCGGCCCGGTGCAGGTGTGCTGGGAGAAGTTCGCGCGCTACTTCGACGTCGAGATCCGCCAGGTGCCGATGGACCCCGGCCGCTACCTGATGGAGCCGGAGCAATGCTTGGAGCGCTGCGACGAAAACACCATCATGGTGGTCGCCACACTCGGCCAAACGTTCACGGGCCTGTTCGAGGACGTCGTGGCGATCGCCGCGGCGCTCGACGATTTCGAGCGCCAGCGGGGCATCGACATCCCGATGCACGTCGACGGCGCCTCCGGAGCGATGCTGGCCCCGTTCACCGCCCCCGACCTGGAATGGGACTTCCGCGTGGAGCGCGTCAAGTCGATCAACGCCTCCGGCCACAAGACCGGTCTCGCGCCGCTGGGCTGCGGCTGGGCGGTGTGGCGCGAGCAGCACGACATGCCCCAGCGGATGATCTTCAACGTCAACTACCTCGGTGGCGAGATGCCCACGTTCAACCTCAACTTCTCCCGCCCCGGCGGCCAGGTGGTCACCCAGTACTACGACTTCATCCGCCTCGGCCGCGAGGGGTACGCGCGCGTGCACCGCGCCACCTACGAGACCTGCGCCCACCTCGCCCACCAGATCGCCAAACTCGGTCCGTTCGAGATCGTCCACGCCGGCGACCCGCAAAAGGGGATCGCGGCAGTGTCGTGGACGCTCGCCGACGGCGCCAACCCCGGCTACAACCTGTTCGACCTCGCCGACCGCCTGCGCGCCCACGGCTGGCTGGTGCCCGCCTACACACTCCCCCCGCACCTCGACAACCTGGCGATCCAGCGGATCCTCGTGCGCCACGGCTTCAGCCGCGATATGGCCGACCTGCTGCTGGCCGACCTCGAGCGCAGCCTCAAAACGCTCGCCGAGCACCCGCCCAGCAAGTCGCTGTCCGAGCGCGAGGTGGGGTCGTTCAACCACGACGCCAAGGCCGCGGTTAGCTGAACGCCGCCACCCTCCGCGAAGGCCGCGGCCGACTAAACGCCGTCGCCCTCCGCGAAGGCCGCGGCCGTCGAGCCTACAGCGCCTCCTGCGCAAACGCCTCAGCGAGGTCGCCGTGCCAGGTGGCGAAGAACGCCTCGGCGGTGGCGGGGTCGAGCGGGCGGGCGAAGAGAAAGCCCTGGCCGAGGTCGCACTCCTCCGACTGCAACAGCGTCAGCTCGCCCTGGCGCTCGATGCCCTCGGCGAGCGTCTCGATCGACATCGCCTTGCCCAACTGCACCAGCGTGCGGATCAGCGTCTCGCCTTCGGGGCTCTGGGTGAGGCGGGCGATGAACGAGCGGTCGATCTTCAGCGCGTCCACCGGGAACTGCTGCAGGTGCGACAGCGAGGAGTAGCCGGTGCCGAAGTCGTCGATCGCGATCCGCACGCCCAGCTCCTTCACCGCCTTCAAACGCACCACCGTCTCCTCGGCGTTGCGCATGATCGTGGTCTCGGTGATCTCCAGCGTCAGCGCCTGCGGCTCCAAGCCGCTCAGCGCCAGCGCGTCGCGCACGTCGGCGATGAACTCGTCGGTGTCCAACTGGCGCGCCGACACGTTCACCGCCATGCCCACCCCGTAGCCAGCCGCGCGCCACGCGGCGCCCTGGCGGCAGGCCTCGCGCAACACCCAGCCGCCCACCTCGCCGATCATCCCCGTCTCCTCCAGCAGCGGCACGAAGTCGTCGGGCTGCACCACGCCGCGGCGCGGGCTGTTCCAACGCAGCAGCGCCTCCACGCCGGTGGGGCTCATGCTCTGCAGCTCGAACGTGGGCTGATAGACGAGGAAATACTGCTCGTTCTCCAGCGCTTCGCGCAGATCCATCTCCAGCTCCATACGGCTCTGCACGTCGTCCTGCATCGCCGACTCGAACACCACATAGCGGTTCTTGCCCCCCCACTTGGCGTGGTACATGGCGATGTCGGCATCGCGCAACAGCTCCTCGGCCGACTCGCGCGGACCCATCGCGATCCCCACGCTGGCGGTCACCGCCAAGCGCACCTCGGTGCCGGGGTCGAGGTGGAAGGGGGGCGCCAGCGCCTCCAGCAGCCGCTCGGCGACCAGCTCGGGGCCGGCCGCCAGCGACATGCCCTCGGCGATCACCACAAACTCGTCGCCGCCGAGACGACCGAGCGCGTCGGTCTCGCGGATCACCGCGCGCAGGCGCTCGGCCACCGCCTTCAGCAGCCGGTCGCCTGCACCATGGCCGAGCGTGTCGTTGATGCCCTTGAAGTTGTCGAGATCGATGAACAGCGCCGCCACCGGCGTTTGGCTGCGGCGCGAGCGCACCAGCATCTGCTCCACGCGGTCGAGGATCAGCGTGCGATTGGGCAATCCGGTGAGCGGATCGTGAGTGGCGAGGAACACCAGCTCCTCCTGACGGCGCTGCAGCTCCTCGTGCGCGCGGCGGCGCTCCTGCTCGAAGGACTCGCACATCCTCACCAGCGTCACGTCGAGGCTGCGCTGCAGCATCGCCACGCCCGTGCGCGCCACCTCGCTCGGCAGCGCCAAACGCGCCGCCTGCTCCAGCAGCACCTCCTCGGCGGCGTCGCGCCAGCGCAGGCAGCGCTTGGTCACCTCGTTCAGCGGCGCCGCCCGCTGCGCGGCCAGCTGGCCGAAGATGCGCGAAGACTCGCGGCCCACTTCGCGTGCCACCTCCTCGCCGTCGCCCGCCATCCAGCGCGCCACCGCGATCGTCGACACCGAGCCCACGCGCGCGAAGCTCTCTTCGACCAGCGCGTCGAGCGCCGCGCCGGAGCGCGCCGAGCGATCTTGCAGGCGCACCACCACCTCGTCGGTGCCGTGTTTCAGCGCTTCGCCGAGGCGGCGCAGGTCGGCAGCGGCGTCGGACATGTCCCAGCTATCGACGCTCCGCCTCGATTTCTTGAGGTCAGCCGCGGCTTTGTCGGGCCCTCGAATCTCCGGTAGGCGAGCGGGTGACGCCCAACCGCTCGACAGAAAGCCGCGTAAGCGGTAGTTTTCGTGGATGCACAGCACGTCCACCTCCTGCGCAACTCGATCGTCCGCAACTCGATCGCCCGTTCGGGGTTTGACCAGATGACGGACGTAATAGACAGTGCCTTGACGCAAAGCCCAGTGGGCGTGTAGCGTAGTGTGCTCAGCCTCGGGTCTACATCGAACGCAGCGGAGGAGAGGATCGTAATGAGAAGCTTTGCACACCGTAGTCTTGCCGTCGGAGGGGCCCTCGCGGCCGCGGCCGGGGCGCTCGCCCTCGCCGTCGGCACAGCCGGTGCCGCCGGATCGACCGCGCATGCGGCGCGCACTGTATCGATCAACGACACCAGCAACCTCCACAAGACCTCCAAGCACGGGTTCAACCTGTACGAGTTGGGCAACGCCTCCGGCTCGATCTCCGGGTCGATCTCGCTGCACCTCGACGTGGTTTCCACAAACAAAGTCACAGCTGAACTCAGCATGCGCACGCATGGCGGCTCGCTCACCGGCAAGGCGTCGGGCAGCTACCGCACCAACGGGGGCACCGCCAGTTTTTCGGGCACGCTCTCGGTCACCGGCGGCAGCGGCACCTACGGGGGTGCACACGGGTCGGGGATCAGCTTCAGCGGCACGATCCAGCGCTCCAACGACTCGGTGACCGTGCACGTCAACGGCAAGTTCTCCTCCTGACGCGCTACATACATAAAAGGGGGAGCCAAATGCGCCACGTCAAGACTCTCGCGGCGACGGCAGCCGCGCTCGCGTGCGGATGCGCGCCGGCCCTCGCCGGCGCCACCGCCACCGAGAAGGCCACGCTCAAAACCTCGTTCTCGCCCGACCGGCTGGGCGTGAGCACCACGATCGGCTTCTCGTTCACCGTGACCACCACCGAAGGGCTGGCTCCGCCGCCGCTCACCGACATCGTGCTGCACATGCCCAAGGGCCTCAACTACACCGACACCAACCTCGGGCTGGCGGTGTGCCAGCCCGAACAGCTGCAGAAGGAAGGCCCCTCGGGCTGCCCCGCCAACTCGCGCCTGGGCTCCGGCAACGCCTCGGTGGAAGTGCCCTTCGGTGACGGCGCCGGTCACGAGCTGCCCGAAATCGAGGCGGTGATGGGCCCCTCCAACAACGGCAACATCGTCGTGCTGTTCTACGCCAACGGCAAGACGCCCGTCTCGGCACAGCTTGTGTTCAAAGGCGAAGTGCAGCCCGCCGGCGGCATCTTCGGCTCGCAGCTGGCCACCGCGGTGCCGGCGATCCCCAGCGTGCCCGACGGCCCCAACGTGTCGATCATCAGCGTCAAAGCCACTATCGGCCCGCAGGGCATCACCTATTACAAGCACGTGCACGGCCGTCAGGTCGCCTTCCATCCGACCGGCATCGGCGTGCCGGAACACTGCCCGAAGGGCGGCTTCCCGTTCTCGGCGTCGTTCACGTTCGAAGATGGCTCCTCCACCAGCACCACCGCGACGGTGCCGTGCCCACCGGCGCGCAGCTCGCATCACAAGAGGTAGCAGCCACAATCCCTCGCAGTGCGGCCTGGCGCGGCGCCCCTCGGAGTCCGGGGGGCGCCGCGCCAGTGCCGACGGGGATCCGGACGCGAGCGAGAGCGATATACCTGCGCGCGGGGGCGAGCCCCGGGCGTTTGCGCATTAACTTTCGAGACGCCAACCAATTGGTTGGCGGCCGAAAAGTAGATACACATACGCGCACCTGCGGCAATCCGGGCCGGCGCAACACACGATCCGGGACCGGAACAGCGCGCGATCCGGGGCGGGGCTGGCGCAGCACTCGACTCGGGCCGGCCCAGCAAGCGGGCCGGCCCAGCAAGCGCCTAGAACGCGCGCCGCGACGCGGCGGCCTTCAGTCCTGCAGCGCCACCGCCGGCGGCACGCCGGCGGCCAGGTAGCCGGGGATCGCGACGATCGCCACGGCGGCGGCGGTCACCAGCGCGAGGCTGACGAGCGCCACCAGCACGCCGAACGAGTACACCACCGGGAAGTTGATCACGTTGGCCAGCGCGCGATCCAGCAGTTGCTGGCCGTAAAGGCCGACGACGGCACCGCTCACGCAACCCACGCCCAGCAACAGCAGGCTCTCCAGCAAAATCGTGCGCCACAGTTCGGCGCGCGGGAAGCCCTCCAGCTTCAGCTTGGCCAGACGCGGGCGGCGCTGCCACACCATGTTGCCCATCGCCGCCGCCATCGCCAGCACGGCCGCGATCAAAATCAGCGTGGCGATCTGCGTGAGGCGTTCCAAACCCTGGCGGCTGAGCGCGCGCTGCTGGGCAGCGTGTTCTTCGGCGGTCTGCACCGCCAGGCCGCTGCCGGGGCCGAGCGCCGCCTCGATCTCGCGCTTGGCCTGCGCCTGGGAGGTGCCCGGCGTGAGCAGCACGTTGAAGGCGCTCGGCTGCGATGAGCCCCAGGCGCGCGCGTAAGCGTCTGCGTTCATGATGATCGCGCCCGGCGCCCAGCCGATGTTGGTGCCGATCGCCGCCACCCTGAACGCGCTGGGCACGGGCGTGGGCAGCGCAAACAGCGAGCCCACGTGCAGGTGGTGTTCTTCGGCGATCGCCTGCGACACCACCATCCAGCCGCCACCGCGTACCTCTGTTTCGGCCCGCGCCACGTTGCCTTCGATGATCTGGCTGGAAGGGAGCAGCGGGATCGATTCGCGCGGCGGCGCGATCACCCACACCCGCCGTTCGCCGATGTCCAGCAGCCCGCCGCGGTACAGGCGCACCGCGCGCACGCCCGGCAGCTTCGCCAGCTTCGCCTGCTCGGTGGGGGCGAACGGCGAGGTCTTCAGCAGGTTGAACGAGCCGGCCGGCGACACCCACACGTCTGTGAACGTGTTCATGTCGTGCGCCGCGTTTTCCAAACCGTGCAGCAGGTCGCCGTGCGCCGCCTCGATCGCCACGCTGCCGAACACCGCCACCGCGCCGGTCGCGGCGATCGCCACCGCGCGGGCGCGCCCCGCGCGCAGCTCCATCACCGCCACATGCGGCACCGCGCTGGTGATCCTCGGCGCCACTCCGCGCACCAGCGCCAGCGCGCCGTCGAGGGGCAGCGGCAGCAACAGCAACAGCGCCGCCACCAGAAACACCATGCCCAGCACCGCCGATTTGGGTGCCGCCAGCAAAATCGCCGTGGCCGCCGCCAAACACGCCACGCCGCCCAGCGCCAACCAGCGCACACCGCCGAGCGTGCCGCCGCCATCCTTTTCGGTGATCGCCGCCAGCGGCTGGCGCGAGACGATGTCTTTGAGCGGGCTCAGCACCGCCACCGACGCGGCCAGCATCCCGCCCAACACCGCCACGAGGACGCTCTGCGCGCTCACCACCCGCTGCGAGCCCACCGCGAACGCGGAGGAGAGGTAGCCGGGATTGGAGTGGAACAGGTGGACCGACAGCTCGTCGCCCAGCACCAAACCGAGGATGCAGGCCAGCACCCCCAGCACCGCCGCGTCGAACATCATCACCGCGATCACCGTCCGCGGCGGGTAGCCGTCGCGGCGCAGGTCGGCGATCAGCCGCCGCCGCTGCGGGACGGTGAGCAGCATCGCGTTGAACGCGAACAGAAAGCCCACCAGCGCGCTGATCACGGCGAACAGCGCCGTCGACTGGTTGGTGGCGGCGGCCGCTTTGGTGAACAGCGTTTCGTCGTAGTTGGACGGCTCCACGTTCAGCCGCCCGGCGGCCAACCGCTCAAGGCCCGCACGCACCTGCACTTCGGCGCCGGGCGCCGGCTCCACCAGCACGCGACTGACGCGCCCCTGCAGGCCAGCCATTTCCTGCGCGTATTCCAGCGTGGTCACCGCGATCGGGCTGGACACCAGCGCGCCGATCTGGCTGGGTCGCAGCAGCGAGTACAGCGGCGCGTGTTCCACACGGCCGTTCACCTTCACGGTCGCTTCGGAGCCAAACTTCACGATTCCGATCTTGTGGCCCAGCGGCGCCGGCAGCACCAGCGCGCCGATCCCGCCGAACGCTTCCAGTTTGGTCTTGTGCACCAGCGTCCCGTCCAGCTTGGCGAGGTTTTGGTCGGCACCCACCAACTCCACCGATTCGCTGCCCTTGGGGCCGGAGACTTCCGCGTTGGCTTCCAGCAGCGGCGCCGCCACGCGCACGCCGGGCAGGTGGCGCACCTTGGCGACCAGGCCCGCTTGCATGCCCTGCGCGTCGCGCGCCACGATCTGCAGCGAGGCGTTTCCGACGATCCCTTTGGAGAGCTGCGCCACCGAGCTCGACAGGCTGGAGCTGGCCACCTGCGAGGCGAACAGCAGTGCCACGCCGGCGGCGATGCCGACGATCGCAAACAGCTCCTGCAGCGCCCGCGCGCGCAACCGCACGCGGTAGAGGTGCAGCACGTTGAGCGGCTTCACGCGGGCACCCCCATGCCGGCTGCGCGGATGCTCGGCGTGCTCACCTCGAGCGCGCCCCTCACTGCGCGGCGCTCACCCGCGCGGCCCACTGCTCGGGCTCGTACTCGCCCAGCTTGCCGTCGCGCAGCGCATACACGCGGTCGGCATACGCCGCCGCCTGCGGGTCGTGGCTGACCAGCACGATCGCCACCTGGTGTTCGCGGCAAAGTTCGGTGAGCAGTTCCAGCACTTCGCGCCCGCGCTGCGTGTCGAGGCTGCCGGTCGGCTCGTCCGCCAGCAGCAGCCGCGGCTGGGTGGAGAGGGCGCGGGCGATCATCACCCGCTGGCGCTCGCCCATCGACAACGTCTCCGCGCGGTGGTCGAGCCGCTCGCCGAGGCCGAGGCGCTCCAGCAGCGGCGCGATCTGGCGGTGGGCCTCGCGCCAGCGCATGCTCTTCAGCAGCTTCAGCACCGCGTTGTCGATCGCGCTCACGCCCGGCAGCAGGTCGAAGTTCTGGCGGATGAAGCCCAGTTCGGAGAGGCGGAAGTGGGAGGCCTCCTTCTCGGTGAGCGACGACACGTCGCGGCCGCCGATCAGCACCGCGCCGCTGGTGGGCTGCAAAAGCGTGGCCACCATCAGCAGCAACGTGGTCTTGCCGGAGCCGCTGGGCCCGTACAGCGCCACCATCTCTCCCGGCTGCACTTCCAGCGACACGCCGTCCACGGCGCGCACCGGCTCTCCGCCCGCCTGCGGGTAGTGCTTGACGAGATCGCGCAGCTCCAGCATCGGTCAGCTCAGCGCCCCAAAACCCAAACCGATTCTTACAGCCGGTACCGAGGCCGCAACCGACCATCCGATGTGCTGACGTGACCTCAACGTACTCCGAGCCTACTCTGCGCAGTTGGGGTCGACCGTCGCCGGGGTCACTACCTCCGCGCCGCTGCCGCGTCGCGCCGGTGCGCCGGGGGCGCTCGGCGCCAAACGCCGCAGCACGTGGCGCGCACGGAACACCGTCATCGCCAGCCGCGCCGGCTCGCCCAGCGCCGCCAGCACCGCGTCGGCCACCGGCGCCGCCTCGGGGACGCGCGCCTCGGGCGTGCACAGGTAGAAGCTGGCCATCGCCGCCAGCACCAGCGTGTGGCGGCGGCCGGGCAACGCCCGCGCCGCCTGCATCGAGCGCTCCGCCAGCATCCCCATGCGCGTGGCCGCGTCGCGCGGCGAGGCGTAGCAGCCGACCAGGCTGCGCTGCCCGGTGGCGTAGTCCTCGGCCGCGTCCACCAGGTTGTCCAGCAGCGAGTGCAACGACCCGATCCAGGGGAAGTAGGCCGCTTCGATCGCCATGACCTCCTCGGGCCCCACGCGCGGCTCGGCGGCGAGAGCGATCAGCGCATATATGCACAGGGAGCTGCCTCCGGCGGCGGCCGTCTCCCACCAGCGCATCCCCGTGCCGGCGGGCGTGTGTGCGCGCGCCCACCGTTCCAACGCCGAATAGTCGCCCTGCACCTCGCCGGTGTTGCAGCTCTGGAACGCCACGATCCGCTCCGCCGCGCGGTGCGCCGCCGGTGCCACCGCCGCCCACGAGGGCAGCTGCGCGAGCGCCGCGCGGCAGTCGTCGACGGTCTCCGCCAGATATCCGCCATCTTCGTGCAGGTGGTGGTGGGCGTAATAGTCGCGGTGCTCGGCTTGCGGGTCCAGCGCCACCAGCAGCGCCTCGTGCAGCAGCCGCCCGTTCACCGTCGGGTCGACGCTGGGCAGCTCGGTGAGCATGTCAAGGTAGTTGTAGGCCGCCTGGAAGCACACCATCGCGCGCGCCGCGGCGGCCCGCCGGCGCCGGGGCGCAAACGCCGCGAACGCGCTGGCACCCTCGATGTTGCCCCACTTGCGCAGGGCGTCCACCACCACGCGCTGCAGCAGCGGATCGGGGATCTGCTGCGCCCGCGTCTCACGGCGGCGGCGCTCGGCGCACACACCCGGGAAGACGCCCAGCCAGTAGCGCCTCGCGGCTCCCGCGAAGGAGCCAGCGAGTACGGCACGATCGCCAGCTGTTTCACCCATCGATACCTCCCCAGACCCTAGCTCCTCGGCCGCGCCGACCCGCGCGGTTGCCTGATTATAGACGCTTGTGCGACCCGCTGTCCAGCCGTCCGCTTTCACGTGTAAGCGTACGTTCCCGCGAGCGCTAGTGGGAGGCGTGCTCCTCGCGGGCGCGAATCGCCTGCTCGAGCTCCTCGCCGCGCGGCGTCAGCCGCCACATGTTGGGCTCGCCCCGCACCTGGCTTTCGCCGTTGTTGGCGATCAATCCCAGCCCCTCCAACCGCGCCAGCAGCTTCGACATCTGGCCCTGGTCGGCCACACCGGCGTCGCGCGCAATCTGGCGGTTGTTGAGCCCGGGCTGCGCCGCCACCGCCGCCAGCACGCGCATCGTGCGGTAGGTGAGGCGCATGTCCAGCCGCTTCAGCGGGTCCTCCCGGGCACGCGCCTTCTGGCGCGACCGGGGGGCGCGGCGGGCCAGCTCGCCGGCGGCCGCCCGCGGACCGAGGTAGGGGAGCACGATCATGCTCATCAGTTGCCCCCGCAACGGCATCAGCGGCTTGGGCGACGGCTCGCGCAAGCGCGTGTACAGCACTCCCAGCACCGCCCCCGCCACGCCCTCGGCGGTCACCCGGTTGAGGCCGGCGGGGGCCCCCGGCTCGCGGCGGCCGCGATCGACAGCACTCACCAGCGCATCCACCACGCGCGCGCGGCGCTCCAGCGCCTCGGGGCCGGCGGCCAGCGAGTCCACCACGCACAGCGCCGCGCCGGCGGGGTCGGCGTCGAAGCACTCCAGCATCGCCGTCAGCCCGGCGCCCACCCGCGCGCTCCAGCCGCGCTCCCGTTTGTACGCGGGCACAACCGCCGCTTCCACTCGCCGCAGCGCCTCGTCCAGCGCTGCCAGCAAACACGCCTCGCGATCGTCGAACAGCTCGTAAAACGTGCGGCGCGACACGCCCGCGCGGGCGACCACGTGCGCTACCGTCACTCGCTCCGCGCCCCGCTCGCGCGTCAAATCCACCATCGCGGCCAACATCCGTGCGCGCTGGATCTCCGCCACCCGCTCGCGCTCGAGGTCCACGCGCGGGCGCAGCAGGCCGTCGGCATGCAGCAAGCTCTCGCGTGCACGCAACTCGCGCCGCCGCTCCCCGCCGTCCTGAGTGCCGCGCCTGCTCACGATGCCCTCGCTTCCGATCCTCTCGCGCCCTCCCGGCCTGCCCCGGCATGTGGAATATAGGCGACAGACAACGATTTTGTCAAGGTATGTCTCTCTTTCAATACACGCCCGTTCCAACACGGTCGGAAGCTCCACCCAGGAACTTCCACGTGTCTTCCGCGATTCGCGGCGATGCGAAGAAATTCCAGCATCCGGCAGTTTTCGCACGGAAATGTCGATGTTTTCGTAGTACCCTTGAGCAGCGAGCGCTACTCGGACCGCAATCCAGCCATACTCGCCAGTCGCCAGGGGGATCGCAACGCCTCCGCTCCACTCAGTCACCAGAGGGTCGGCCTGATGGATCTCCGGGTACGGGGAGTGCTCGACCTGGCACGGGACGTGCTCGCCGAGCTCGACCTCGACGTGGTGCTGGAGCGCGTGCTGGAGTCGGCGCAGGAACTCACCGGCGCCCGCTACGCCGCGCTCGGGGTGCTCGACTCCTCGCGCAGTGAGCTGGCACGGTTTATCACGCGCGGCATCGACGACTCCGCGCAGACCTCCATCGGGGCACTGCCGCACGGGCGCGGGGTGCTGGGCACGCTGATCCGCGACCCGCGACCGCTGCGGCTGGACGACGTCGGCCGGCATCCGCACTCCTACGGGTTCCCGCACGGCCACCCCCCGATGCGCACCTTCCTCGGCGCCCCCATCCTCGTCGGCGAGCAGCCGTACGGCAACATCTACCTCACCGAGAAGACCGGCGGCACCGAGTTCACCGCGGAGGACGAGGAGTCGCTCACCGTGCTCGCCGAGCTGGCCGGCGTGGCGATCGACCACGCGCGCCGCTACACCGGCGCCAGCAGGCGCCGCGAGGAGCTGGAGCGCACTGTCGCCACGCTCGACGCCACCACCCAGATCGCGCTCGCCGTCGGCGGCGAGACCGACCTCGAGGTGATCCTCGAGCTGGTCGCCAAGCGCGGGCGGGCGCTGGTGGGGGCGCGCGTACTGCTGATCGAGTTGCACCACCGCGACGAGCTGGTCATCGCCGCCGGCGCCGGCGAGCTACCCGCCGGGCTGATCGGCCGGCGCGTACCGCTGCACGACTCGCTCGCCGGGCAGGCGCTGCGCGCGCGCCGCACACTGCGCATCGACGACGAGGTCAACCGCGCCCGCTACGAGGAGCACGGCACCGGGCGGCTGGGCGTCTCCGCCAAAGGCGGGCTGGTTGTGCCGCTGCTGTTCCGCGGCCATGGACACGGCGCCCTGCTGGCGCTCGACCGGCTGGAAGACGGGCCCAGCTTCAGCGCCGAGGACGAGCGGCTGCTGGAGGCGTTTGCCGCCAGCGCCGCCACCGCTGTCGCCACCGCCCAGTCGGTCGCCTCCGAGCGCCAGCGCCAGCGCCTGGCGGCGGCCGAGGGAGAGCGCCAGAAGTGGGCGCGGGAGCTGCACGACGACACGCTGCAAAGCCTCTCTGCGCTGCGCATCGGGCTCTCCACCGCGGCGCGCTCCAAGCGGCCGGAGGCGCTGCGCGACGCCTATCGCACCGCCGTGGCGCAGCTGGAGGAAGGGATCACCAACCTGCGCGCGCTGATCACCGACCTGCGGCCCGCCGCGCTCGACGAGCTCGGCACGCAGGCCGCTGTCGAAGCGCTCGCCGAACGCGCCACCCGCCACGGCATCGAGGTCGACGTCTCCGTCCATCTCGCCCACGAGCGCTCGCTCGCGGAAGCCGGCGGCGGGACCGGCCGCTACGGCCCGCTCCCCCGCCACACGCCGGAGCTCGAGACCGCCGTCTACCGGATCGTCCAGGAGGCGCTCACCAACGCCGCCAAACACGGTCACGCCAAACGGGCGATCGTCGAGATCCACGAGGACTCCGACATCGTGCAGATCGAGGTGCGCGACGACGGCCACGGCTTCGACACCTCGGCCGAAACCTCGGGGTTCGGCCTGCTGGGGATGCGCGAGCGGGTGGAGCTGCTCGAAGGCACGCTGCACGTCGAATCCTCGCCCGGCGCCGGTGCCACCGTGCGCGCCAGCTTTCCCGTGCAGCGCCGCGCCAGCGCGCCGGAGCCCGCCCTCGGGGGCACTGTGCACGAGCTGCGCGGCGGCAGGGACGGTTGAGCCGCAGCGGCGGGGACGGCTGAGCGACTCAGACGTTCATCAACCCGCGATCCAGCGCGTATCGCACCAGCTCCGCGCGTGTACTGAGGTTCAGCTTCTGTTGGATGTGCGCGCGGTGGGTCTCCACCGTGCGCACCGACAGGAACAGCCGCTCGGCGATCTCCGCGTTGGTATGGCCCAGCGCGATCAACCGCAACACCCCCACCTCGCGCTCCGAGAGATCGTCGGGACGGCCCGGGGGCGGCTCGGAGGCCAGCTTGGCGCCCAAACGCGGGGTCAGGTAGGTGTGGCCGCCGGCCGCCGCGCGCACCGCCTGCACCAGCTCCTCGTCGGCGGCCTCCTTCAGCACATACCCCAGCGCCCCCGCGCCCAGCGCGCGGCGCGCGAACGCCGGCTCCTCCTGCATCGTCAGCACCACGATCTGCGTGGCCGGCGATTCGGCGCGCAGCGAGGGAATCGCCTCGAGGCTCGACTCGCCGGGCATGTTGAGATCCAGCACCAGCACGTCGGGGCGGTGGCCGCGCACGTAGCGGCGCGCGCTCTCCACCTCGCCCGCCTCCGCCACCACCTCCAGGCCCGGTTCGCCGCCCAGCAGCAGACGCAGCCCGCTGCGCACCACCGCATGGTCGTCGGCCAACACGATCCTTATCGCCTGCTCGCGTGTGACCGCACCATCAGCCAGCTGACCCTCGCCGGCGCCAACCCGTATGCCCACGTCATTGGCCCGCGGGTGGCCCGCGTGACCATCGCGCCTGCCGGCATTCCCGCGCGTGCCGGCGCCACCAGCACGTGGGCGCTCGCCGGCGCCCCCATCCCGGTCGAGCCGCTGCAACTCACGTTCGGCCATATCCGGCTAGATATACACATCTACACGGCGCGAGGAGCCGTAATTCGCCGCAGCACATCTGCGGGATTCACGTGTCCCCGCTATGGTTGTGTTGTCCATCGGCGACGGCCATCTTCGGCGCAGCGTCGCCTGAGATCGGAGAGTCCCGCATGCGAGTTTCGCGCCCAGCCTGGACGACCGCCATCGCCGCTGCCTGCCTGTACCTGCTCATCAGCCCAGGCGCAGCCCCGGCGAAGCTCCCGATTCCGCTGCCCGGCGTGTCGCCTCGCGTACCCGCACACAGGGCGACCGGGTCGCACTCGGAAAAACGCCGTCACCACAAGGCCGGCCACCGCGGCCGGGCCGGGCCGCGCGGTCCACAGGGCATTCCGGGGCCAGCGGGTCCTCCGGGATCGCCAGGTCTGCCGGGATTGCCGGGCAGCGCGGGGCCGGGGGCGACCAAGTTCTATCTGTATGAGGCGCCCACCAGCAACGACCAGGTCCACCCGCTGCTGACGGTGGGGCCGTTTCGACTCGGCATCGCCTGCCAGCCGGGCGAAGAAGCCGGCTCGGTCAAGTTCATCGTGTCAGAGCAGATCACCGAAACGCTGAATGCCGCCGAGTTCGGCTTCAACACCACCAACGGCAAAGCTGTTCCCTTCGACTTCGACACGTCCAGCGCCGCCAAGCCGCCAACGATGGATGAAGCCCCCGTGAAGACGGCCGAACGATCGGACACGGCAGGCGACCTGGTTGTGAACGCCAACGGCACCACCACGTGGCTGGAGCTCTTCTACGGAGCGGTCGGCTCCACCTACCAGGCGGAAACGCCCGCACACTGCTACATGGCGGGTATCGAGATCTGAGTGTACGCCAGCCGTGGGAAAGACGGAGAGGGCGGGATTTTGACCCGACCCGCAGGGGCATGGCTCGTTTCTGCCGATCTTGGAGGCAGTGAGCTTCGTGCGTGCCGCAAAGCGGGGCACGTATGGGGCGGCACGCTCAGGAGGGATGTAGATACTCGGGTCGAGGGGCAGCGGCAAAGGATGCCCTGGAGGGCGTACCCGCATGACCTGTTCGGTGAGTGTCTGGGTACGAGGAAGAGCCGCGAAGTCGAACTGCGTGAATATCGAATGGCTCTTTGCGTTGGAAGGCAGCACTCGGGCGGAGACAGTCGGCAGATTGTTTGGGTCGGAGGCGAGAGCCAGCATGTCGAGCACCCCGCGTATGGCGACACCGCCTGCCGACGTAGCGCCGTCACGGAGAACGCATCCGTTGAACCGATCGTGGCGCGCCAGGGCTTCGATGTACGGAGCCTTGGTGAGCTTGCCGTCTCCGTTCATCCCCACGACCGCGAGACTCACCACGGCTTCCTGGTCGTCATAGGCGACGACCACTTTGGTCGGAGACGGGCATCCCTCGTAGACGGCGTGTAGGACGATGCGTACTTCGTTGACGGCCCGCTGCTCATCGTGCGTCTCTGCGCCCTTGCCGCACGGGAAGTTGACGAGGACACCCAGACCGCGAGCAGTTCGCTCGTTCAAGAGCACGATCCGCACCGGTGAGTCGATGATCCGGCGCCGAATCGCGCCGAGCACCAGGGGTGCCTGCCGATCTTTAGCTTCCATTTGATTCCCTGCCTTGGTTGGGGTTCGGGACGGTGTCCACACAATTAGCCGTAGTTTGCGACGTAGATCGGACGGAAAACGTCGCAGCATGCGTCATGGCCCAATGCAGGCGTCCTGGCCGGTCCGTAGAGTGGCTGGCAAGTAGACCACGACGAAGGAGCGGTATGGACAGGATCGAGGTATCGAACGACGAGCTAAAGACCGTCCGCGATGCGATGCGAGAGCTGAACCGCCTAGTCGATGCCTTGGAGAGCGGCGATTCGGAAAAGTTCGTTCTCTGCCAGAACAACCGGATGCGTGCCGTCGTCATCTCCCTCGATACCTTCAGCCAGATGAGGGTGCCTCAGCCCGCCTGAGACGCACCCGCACCAGCCGGCTCCGCTCGGCCAGCCATGTGCCCAATCCGTGGGCTCCGCTACGGTGTGGTCGTGTTCGCCGAAGAAGTCATCGAGGCCGCGGGCCGAACGCTGGCAGCGACCGCATCCGACCCGGTTAAGATCGTGCTGTTCGGCTCGCGGGCGCGCGGCGACGCCACCCCCGACAGTGACTTCGACGTCTTGGTCGTGGAGCGCGACCCGGCTGATCGTCACGCCGAGATGGTGCGTCTCGGCCGCGCGCTACGCCCCCTTGGAATGCCGTTCGACATCGTCGTCGTGAGTGAGCGCTACGCCCAAGACTGGGAAGGCGTGGAGGGATCGATGGTGCACGCCGCGCTGACCGAGGGTCGAGTGCTGCATGCCGCAACATGACCGGCTCGATCTGGCGCGTGTGCTGCTCGCCAGGGCGATCGATGATGAGACGCTGGTGCGGAAGGTATCCGCGGACACGGATGTGGCCGACGCGATCGTCGGCTTTCACGCCCAGCAGGCCGCCGAGAAGCTGATCAAGGCGGTGCTCGCCGCTCACGGCGTGACGTTCATGAAGAGCCACGCGCTGAGCTACCTCGTCGGCTTGGTTGAGGAACAGCACATCGATGCTCCGCTGGAGCTTTCGGAGGCAGATGTGCTCTCGCCGTGGGCAGTCGAGTTCCGCTACGAGGGCGAGGAACCGCCCGCCTTCGACCGGCCGGCGGCCCTCGCGCTCATCGAAAAGCTGCGAACGTGGGCCGAAGGGCAGATCGAGACCGCGGAGCAGCCACAAGACCCCCAGCAACCCGACGCAGGCCAACCGGAGTAGAGCACGGTCGTACGAAACCGGACCCGATCCTCGGGCCGAGGCGGGTTCGAGCAACCGCCACCAACCTGGCTAAAACGGAGAGGGCGGGATTCGAACCCGCGATGGAGTTTGATCCCCATACTCGCTTAGCAGGCGAGTGCCTTCAGCCACTCGGCCACCTCTCCTGAGGTCGGCCACCATTGTAAAGCCTGGGGCCGGTCCGCGGGTCGCTCCGATGCGCGACGGCGCACCGAACATGGGGGCGGCCTACACCAAGCTGCTCGATCTGGCGCACAACCAGCACGGGTACCTGCGCGTCGAGAATGTGCGAGGCGGGGTTCGACCCCAAGCGCCCGAGGTGTCGCTTGGAGACGATAGCCCCAAGGTCAGTTTCCTGCGCTTTGGCCGCCGTCGATGTGCAAGATCTCGCCGGTCACGAAAGGCGCCGACTCGAGATAGAGGACTCCACCGACAACGTCCTCGATCTCGCCCACCCGACCGACGGGGTGCAGCGCGCCCATCCCCGCATAGGAACTCTCGTCGTGTGTCGGCGTCTTGATGACACCAAGAGAAACGGCATTGGCCCGTAAACCGCGTGAGGCGTACTCGATCGCAAGCGATTTGGTGACCGCGACCAGGCCCCCCTTGGTGAGAACGGACAGAGCGGCTGGCCGGCCGCTATCCGCATGCTCAACGAGCGCGGTCGAGACATTGACCACATGCCCATGGCCCTGTTCGAGCATGTGCTTGATCGTGCGCGTTGTCATGTGAAAGAAACCAGCGAGGTTGACAGCGACCAGGGCGTTGAAATCCTGGAGGGTGTAGTCCATGAAGGGCTTGCCGATGTAGATCCCGGCGTTGTTGATCAGGGTGTCGATCCGACCGAAGCGCTCGACCGCCGCGTCCACGATGCGCTGCGCGGTGTCGGGGTCGGCGATGTCGCCCTCGAAGGTCACGATGCCCTCGTCCTCAGACCGTTCGATCGATCGAGCAGTCGCGATCACCGCATACCCGAGTTTGCGGTATGCCTTCGTGAGGCCCGCGCCGATGCCCTGCGAGGCGCCGGTGATGATCGCGACCTTCCCGTTGTTGTGCTCGGACAGCGAACTCACAAGCGCGAGATGAGCTCGGCCACGATCTCTGCTGCTGGTTGTGGCTGTTTGGCGAGCGCAACGCTCTGTCCGGCCCACAGCGATAGCGCCTCGATCTCGCCGGTTGTGCCGACGAGCGGGGGTGCGGGGGAATATCGAAGGATCGGCTCGCCCGAAGCGAAGTGCGCGATCACTTCGCCCTCACCCGGTCGACTACCCGGTTCCGGCCGGCCCGCGGCCTCCCACATCTCGGCAGTTGAGTTGTGGATGGCGCGGTGCGGAGCGTCCGGCCATCCCGCCTCGTAGAGGTTGGCGTACCACTCGGCATCGGTCTCGGTCGCGGCCATCAGGAGGCGCCGGTATTCCTCGTGGATCGGCATCTCGTTGGCCAAGAGGAACCGAGTGCCCAGCCAAGCGGCTTGTGCACCGAGGGCGAGCACAGCCGCGACTCCCCGAGCGTCGCCGATCCCACCGGCCGCAATGACCGGTATGGGTGCCACCGCGTCGACTACCGCCGGCACCAACGGGAGCGTCGCCACTCCTCCCCATACGTGCCCGCCAGCCTCCCAGCCCTGCGCAACGATGATGTCCACTCCACATCCCACTGCTCGCCGGGCTTCGTCGGCGCTGCCGACCGTGTGCATGACAAGCCCCCCGGCGTCGTGCACCAAGTCGACGTAGCTCTGCGGATCGCCGAAGATGAACGACACGATCCGCAGGCCAGCAGAAAGTGCCTGATCGACTCGACGGTGCTGATCGGAGGTGAGAGCGAAGTTGCCACCAAACGGGCGATCGGTCAGCGCCGCCGTTTCGCGGACCAGATCTCCGGCGTCGTCGACCCACCACAGCCCCATGGTGCCGAGGGCGCCGGCGTTTGAGACCGCGGCGGGCAGCCGCGGATCTGCGGCCATCGGCGCCGAAACGATCGGGTGGTCGATCCCCAGCAACTCGCACACCGGCGTGCGGGTACTCATCGCGATGGCCCCTTTCCGGCGCCCGCGGCGCCAGCTGACTAGGCTCAATGTAGACCACAGACAGGAGCAGATCATGCGAAGCGACATCGCCCCCGGTGGCACCTTCCCCGACTACGAGTTGCCAGATCACGAGAACCTCACTCGAAAGCTCAGCGAGATCCAGGGCGAGGACCCCCTGATCCTGACGCTCGCGCGCGGGAACTACTGCCCCAAGGAGCACCAGCAGCACCTCGAGCTCGCCGCCAACTACCCCAAGATCGCAGTGGCCTACACGAAGGTTGCCACCATCTCGGCCGACACCCATCACTCCAGCCAGGAGTTCCGCGCGTCGGTCGGCGCCCAGTGGCCCTTCCTCTCCGACCCGGAGCGGACCGTCCAGAAGGACCTCGAGATCCAGGAGTACACCGACCCCGAGCACGATCCGATGATTCCCCACACCCTCGTGCTCAAGCCCGGGCTGGTCATCCACAGCATCTACAACGGCTACTGGTTCTGGGGACGTCCCTCCTTCGTGGATCTCTCGCACGACCTGCGGACCGTGACCCGCGAAATCCGCCCCGACTGGGATCTAAGCAAGCCCGGGCTGCGCGAAGCGTGGGATGCGGGCGACTACTCCCCGTTTCACGGATGGGACAAGCGCTCCCCTCAGTCGACGCCATCGTCTTACAATTCTTGACACATCGACCCCGAGCACGACCCGAATCCCGCACACGCTCGTGCTGAAGCCCGGGCTGGTCATGCCTGCCTCGCCCCGCCTGGCTGTAGCGCCTAGGATGTCGAATCTCTGCACGTGTAAGACGACTACTTCTGAGGAGACTCCATGCCTGGACCGGTGTTGTTCTGCTACGACGGGTCGGAGGGGTCGCGGGCGGCGATGGCCGCGGCGGTGGAGCTCGTCGCCCATCCGGCGTCGGCGGTCGTGCTGACGATCTGGCAGCCCGCGGCGGTGCTGCTGGCACGGGCCGGGGGCTTCGGCGGCGGCTACTTGAGCGACGAGGAACGCGTCGACCGGGAGCAGGCCCAAGCGGCAGCCGACGCCGCCGAGGAGGGTGTGGAGCGCGCACGCGCCCACGGCTATGACGCCGGCTATCGCGTCGAGGAAGCCACGGAAGGCGCGGGACGCAGAATCATCGAGATCGCCGACGAGCTCGACGCGCGGCTGATCGTATGCGGTCGGCGCGGGCTCGGCACGGTCGCTTCGGCGCTGCTCGGCAGCGTCTCGCACGTGGTACTTGCCCACGCCGGGCGCCCTGTTTTGATCGCGCCAGAGCGCTGAGAAGGTCAAGCCCCACGGGGTCGCTCGATCGCCTCGTCGCGAGTGCTGAGCAGTCGGCGCGCGCGACCTGGGAGGCGCCCCAAGTGACCGGCCGCAGTGGATCGACTAGCCTTGGGGCACACCGCTGGAAGGGCGCTGGAAGGGTGGCAGAGCGGTTGAATGCACCGGTCTTGAAAACCGGCAGGCGGGCAACCCCCGTCTCGGGGGTTCGAATCCCCCCCCTTCCGCTTCAGCGCCGCGGCGGGCGCTACCCGGCCGCGAACGGCGGCGAGGTGCCGATTACGCGGCCGGCGGCGTCCAGCGCCTGCACCTCGAGGCGCTGGTGGGCGCCGGCCAGCGAGATGGCCGTCTCGAAGCCCGACCGCGACGCGTGCGCCACGGGTGTCGTGCGGCCGCCGGCGGGGTCGGCCAGCACCCGCCAGGAGGCCACGCGGGTGGCGCCGTTCCAGCTGGCGTACACCGTGGTGTGGCCGCCTGTGTCGCGCGCGGCGCCGGCGGGCGGGGTGAGCGGCAACCCCACCCACTGCGCCAACGTCGCGCGGTAGCTGAGGTCGGGGCGCGGGAACTGCCCTTCCAGCAGCAGCTTGCCCGAGCCGCTGTACTCCGAGAAGTACGGTTCCGAGCCCCAGCCGACAAACACGTTGCCGCCCGGCAGCGGCTCGGTGTCGCCCATGTATTCGGTTTCAAACTGGTTGCCCCCGGGGTACTGGGCGACCACCGTGGCGATGCGCGCCGGCGAATCGAGCTTCAACACCAGCCCGCGCGATGGCCCGGAGGCGTGCACGGAGGTGCCGCCGCCGGTTTGCAAACAGCAGTGGTCGTCAAACAGCGTCACCGTCGCACTGGTCGGTTCCCCGGAGCGGGCAGCGCCGTCGGAGTTGGAGGAGGGGGAGGAGGAGGGGGAGGGTTGCAACATCACGTCGTGCTGCCACTGAAACGCGGCGCCGGGACCGAACTTGAAGCTGGAGTGCTTGCCCCCCAACGTCCACTCGATCTTCCCCGTGGCGGCGTTCACCAAATAGGCCGCCCACGTGTTGCGCATCGACACGAGAAACGTGCCGTTGGGTTGCACGCTGATCGAGTTGACGTGGTAGGCGTCCCACGGAAAGCCGTTGGTGGGCTCCGACGCGTAGGAATCGCTCAGCGGGATGTGCTTGAGCGCGTCCCACGTGCTCACCAGCGCGCCGGTCTTCAGGTTGTACTCCTGCACCGCCGAGTCGATCAGCGCGCCGTTGTAGGCGCCGCCGAAGTTGGACAGGTTGAGCGGGATGTTCTTGTTGGCGGTCACCCACGCATCGTCGCCGCGGATCACCAGCTCGTGCAGCGTGAGGATCCAGCCGTCCCTCCCTTTCAGGCGCGCCACCGTCTGGTAGTGCTGGTTGACCACCACGTCTTCGCCGCTCAGCGTGGAGCCGGTGTTGGTGACCACGCCCTGCCACCACCCCAGCGCCGGGTGGCCTTCGTAGGTTTGCAGGCTGAGGTTGGCGGCCACTTTGCTCTGCGGCACCGGGGCAAACCACACCGGCTGCAACTTTTTGTCGAGGATCAGCGGCCCGCTCTGGCCGATCATCGGCGGTTCGTTGAGATCGTAAAAATTGGTCGTGAGGATGTACCCGGGGGTCAGGCGGGCGGCGGGCGAGGTGCGATCGACCTGCAGCTTCGGCGGGCGCAACGCGGGGGCGGACACGAAGCGGTAGGTGTCGCCCGTCAAATACGCGCCCACCGGCGCTCCGTGCGAGCCGGCCAGCGCGGCGTCCACCGCCACGAACGCCACCACCACCAGCGCAATCGCCGCAGCGAAGCGCCGCGGCGCGGCGCTGGCCGAAGCGCGGGAGGGCGAGTCTCCGGCCGCCTGAGCGGCCGCGGCGGGTTTGGGGAGCGCCACAAACGTCACCAGCGCCGCCGCGCCCGCCAGGCCAGCTCCGATCAGATAGGCGAGGCGGAAGCCGTCGGTGAGCGCCTGCGGCACCCCCACGCCGGCGCCGATCAGATGGGTGGTGTGCTGCGTGGCCAGCGTCACCAGCACCGCCAAGCCGAGGCCGCCGCCCACCTGGCGCGAGGTGTTGACCAGGCCCGAAGCGAGGCCCGCCTGCCCCTGTTTGGCGCCCTGCGTGGCGGCGATCGTGGACGGCACGATCGACATCGCGATCCCCGCCGCCGTCAGCAGCCCCGGGAGCATGATGTACACCACGCCGCTGCCGCTGGCGCCCACTTTGGCCAGCAGCAGCATCCCGGCGGTGAGCAGCACCAGGCCGCCGCCCAGCACCGCGCGCACGCCGAAGCGACCGGTGAGACGCCCGGCGCGCGAGGCGACAGCCATGATCACCAGCGTCATCGGCAAGAAGATCAGGCCGGTGTGCAGCGGCGAGAGCCCCAGCACCTGCTGCAAATAGAGCGAGCTCGCAAACCACATCGGGAACAGCGACGCGCTGAACAGCAGCACGATGTTGTTGGCGATCTGCAACGGCAGCGTCAGCTCTTTGAAGGGGATCAGCGGGTTGGAGGCCAGCCGCGCCTCGATCACCCCGAACAGCGCCAGCAGCGCGATCCCGCCGATGATGGGGCCGAGCGCCGCCGCCGAGCTCCAACCGGCGAGGCCCGCTTCCACCACGCCGTACACCAGCACCATCTGGCCGATCGTCAGCGTCAGCGCCCCCGCCAGATCGAAGCTGCCGGAGGTGGAGCGGCGGCGCTCGCGCACCACCGCGTACGCCACCAGCGCCGCGGCGATCCCGATCGGCGGGTTGATCAGCAGCACCCACCGCCAGCTCAGCTCCTGCGTGATGATCCCTCCGAACAGCATCCCCGCGGCGCCGCCCAGCCCGTTCATCGCCGCCCACGCGCCGATCGCGCGGTTGAGCTGCGGCCCGGGGGCGAACGAGGAGGTGATGATCGCCAGCGAGCACGCCGCCATCAGCGCGCCGCCGAAGCCCTGCGCAGCGCGGGCCGCCACCAGCGTGGTGCGATCGGGCGCGAGGCCGCCCGCCAGCGAGGCCAGCCCGAACACCAGCAGCGCGATCACGAACATCCGCCGCTGGCCGAAGTGGTCGGCGGCGCGGCCGCCCAGCATCAAGAAGCCGGCAAACGTGATCGCGTAGGCATCCACCACCCACTGCAGTTCGGGCGCCGTGAATTCGAGGCTCAGCTGGATGTGGGGCAGCGCGACGTTGACGATCGACAGGTCGAGGATCACCATGAACTGCGCCACGCAGCACACCACCAACAGCCAGCGCGAGTGCGCGAGGGGCCCGCGCTCCCGTGGGGGTGGTGCCACCGCCGGGGTGGGCGGCGTCTGCACGCTCACGCGCGCCTACCCACTGGGGTTGGGCGCCGGGGGCGCCTGGTAGGCTGGGCGCGCAGATGCACGAACGACGACGTGAGCAAAGCCGATGAAGCGAGCGCCATTGGCCGCCATGCTAACGCTGCTGGCCACCGCGGCCGCCGTCATGGCGATCGCGGGGTGCGGTGGCAAATCGTCCAACACCACCAGCACCGGCGGTGGCACCACGACGACCAGCACGCACAAGCCGGCCTCCAAAGCGCCCGGCTACTGAGCGCTCACCCGACGGGCGGGCAGCGAGGGCGGGCGGGCACTCCCTCCCCCCTTCTCCTCCTCATAAACGCCCGCATCACCCGGCGTGCTGAAGGCTCTCCAGCGCGGCTTCGAAGGCGGTGACCGCGACCGTGCGCGCGGTTCCGAGCACGTGGCCGGCCGCGTCGAGCGCCTGCACCGCGGCGTACGCGTATTTCTTGGGGAGGATCGTCGAGCTTTCGAAGCCTGTGGAGGCAATCGTCGCGCGTGGCGCCAGCGCCCCGGGATGCGCGCCGGCCAGCACGCGCCAGGCGGCCACGTCGGTGGCGCCGTTCCAGCTCGCGTGCACGATCGTCTCTTCGCCGGTGTTGTTGAGGGTGGCCAGCACCGCCGGCGGGCTCGCCGGGCGCCCGCTCCAGGGGAAGCGGAAGGCGCGGTAGAAGGTCAGGTCGTACGACATGTGCGCGTCCCACAGCAGCGCGCCGTCGGGCGCGTACTCGGTGATCTGCGGCACCGCGCCATAGCCCACCACCGTGTTGCCTTCCGGCAGCGTCTGCACGTTGCCCTGGCTGGCCGCCAGCAGCGGCAGGGGATGGACGATGGCGCGCCGCAAACGCGCTTCGTGGGTGGCGAAGTCGAGCGCGATCCGCACCGCGCGCGACTGCGCGTGCGCCGGCGGGTTGGAGCCGTCGTCGAAGAACGTCACTTCGCCGTCGGGCAAAATGCGGCCGTCGTGCTGCCACGCCGTCTGCACGCCCGGCCCCAGCTTGAACGAGCTTTTGGCGCCGCCCAGCTGCCACAGGATCCGCCCGCTCCCGCCTTCCAGCTGGTAGCCGGCCCACGTGTTGCGCGCCGAGATGAACACGTCGCCGTCGGGTTGGGCATCGATCGAGTTGATGTGAAACCAATCCCACGGTTTGCCTTGCGGGGGCGAGTTTTCCGACTCGGAGGTCGGCACGTGATCGAGGCTGTGCCATTCCCAGCGCACCAACCCCGTCTTCATGTCGATCTCCTGCACCGCCGTGTCGATGATCCCCCCGTCGCGTTCGCCCCCCGCGGGGGTCAGGTTGCAGCGGATCGGGTTGAACGCGGTGATGTACGCCACTTCGCGCGGGGCGATCTGGAAGTCGTGCAGGTCGGCGTGCAGCCCATTGGCGCCGGGGATCGTAAGCACGGTCTGGTAGCGGCTGTTCATCACCACATCCTCCCCCTGCCCAAACCCCAGCGACAGCACCCGGCCGCGCCACCACGTCAGGTCGCGCTGCCCCTTGTAGCTCTGCACTTTGAGGTTCTCCGCGGTTTCGCCCCGCGGCAGCTTCTCGACCCACACCAGCCGACCCTGAGGCGTGTAGATCAGCGGGCCATACTGGCCGGGGCCGGGGCCGTTGGTGGTGAAGACGTCGCCCGCCGCCGGATCGCCGTCGGGCACCGTGACGGTGAGCGCCGGCGGGTGCGCGCCGGGGAGCGTGTAGAAGCTCTGGTAGTCGGCCGGCGCCGCCGGCGGGTTGGGGAACTCGCCCACTGAGGCGGTCGGGTAGGGGACGTCCACGCGGAACGCGTACGTCACCGGCTTGGCGCCGCCGCCGCTCGCGCCGCTGTCAGCCCCGCCGGCAGCCCCTTCTCCCCCTCCTCCCGCTTCTCCCCCTTCTCCCCCTCCTCCCGTTCCTCCCGTTCCTCCCGCTCGACCGCCGACCACCGCGCGCACGCTCACGCGCTCGCCCGGCGCAAACGGCCTGTCGGGGACGAAGCTGGCGCCGTCGGCCTGCGAGTAGCCGCGCAGGTGGCCGGCATGCGCGCCGCTGCGGCTCCCCACCACCGACACGTCGTGGATCTGCGCCGCGGGCACGCCGAGGAAGCTGATCTGGGTGTGAGGGTTGGCGGTGTCGGTTTCCGGGCCCGGCGACACGTCCACGCCAGTGCCCGGCAACCGAGCGGTGCGATCGAGCGGGTGCGCCAAACAGTCGGGGGCGGCGGCGGCGCCCGTACCGGTCGAGCCCGAGCCGCCCAACAGCTTCAGGCTCGGTGATCCCAGCGCGATTGCCAACGCGGCCCAAACGACCACGACGATCCCCAGGGCGATGAGCAGGTTGCGGCGCATATACGCGAATACACGACACCTCACATGCGCGCCGGTTGCGCCGTGAGCGTCGGGCGGCGCGAAGGCTTTCACATCTGGTGGTGGTCGCGCGCGCCCGCTCGCACGTGCGGGGCTGCGCCAGCGGGCGCCAGCGGGTCGGCGACCGTGTTGTCGTGCTCACTTTTCGGGCGCCAACCATTTTACTTTCTGAAGTGGTGGGGTGGCGTTTGAATGTATTTTTTCGCCCCCAACCAGTCGTTGGGGGGTTCGCCAGACTACAGCCATGGCGCAGGAGCTTCCCGAACTGCTGGTGGTCGATGTCGTGGCGTGGCGCGCCTGGCTGGTCGCCCACCACGAGGGGTCGCCCGGGGTGTGGCTGCGGCTGGCCAAGAAGGGCGTCACGCAGCCAACCAGCCTCGTCTACGGCGAGGCGCTCGAGGAGGCGCTCTGCCACGGCTGGATCGACGGGCAGGTGCGCCGCTTCGACGAGCTCACGTTCAGGCAGCGCTTCACGCCGCGCCGGCCGCGCAGCGCGTGGTCGCAGAACAACGTCGCCAAGGCCCAGCGCCTGATCGCCGAAGGCCGGATGGTGGCGGCCGGACTGTCGGCATTCGCGCGCGCCCGGGAAGATGGGCGACTCGGGGATGCCTACCCCGGGCAGGCCGCCATCGAAGTCCCCGCCGACCTGGCGGCGGCGCTCGACGCCGAGCCGGCGGCGCTGGCGATGTTCGGGGTGCTCACCAGTCAAAACCGCTACGCGGTGCTGCTGCGGATCAGCCAGGCCAAACGGGCCGACACGCGCGCCCGGCGCATCGAGCGTTTCGTCGCGATGCTCGCCCGCGGCGAAACCCCCCACCCGCAGCGGCGCACGGCGCCTGAGGCCCAACGTCCGCAGTAGCGGCGGCGCGGCAGATCGAGCGGCGCCCAAACGGCTGCCGCCGCTCGACCACGGCCCGCAGGCGCTCGGCGACGAGGGGGCGCCTACGCCGGCGCGGGCAGCAATCGGTCGACCAGCCGCAGTGCCGGGCGGCCTTCGAACAGCGGCATGGCGTCGGAGCGGTAGAGGATCAGCGCGAGGCTGGGCGCGACCATGAAGTCGGCGACGTTCAGCTCAGGCCCGCCGATCACTCCGTCGGCGATCCAGGCGTCGATGCGGTCGAGCATGGCCGGCAGCTCGGTGCTCATGAGCCCGTTGGCGACCGTTTCGTCGGTGGCAAACACGGGACCCAGCCGCGGCATGAACACACGCCGCGTGAACGTGTGCCGGTACAGCATGCGCCCCATCCGCCCGTCGTCCGCCGAGCGGCTGAACCCGGCGGGGTCGCGCACCACCGCCCCGGCGAGGATCCGCCGGGCTTCCATCTGCAGCGTGTGGTTGGCCCACCGCTCGACCTCCTCCACCGCCGCCCTGCGCTCCGGGTCGGCCGGGAGCAGCGGCGCATCGGGATGGCGCTCGTCGAGGAAGCGCGCGATTGTGTGGTTGGTGGAGATCCGCTCGCGATCGCACGCCAGCGCCGGCACGGTGCCCAGACGATCGCCCATGCGCAGCCCCCGCGTGCGACGCCCACCGGCGGTGCGCGTCTGCCCGCCCGCGTCGAATCCGTGCATTCGCACCACGATGGGGTGCAGGCCGGTGATGGCCTCCACGCGGCGGTAGCGCTGCTGCTTGTGCTCGAGCATCAGCATCGCCGAGCGGCACGCGTGGGAGCCGGGGATCACATACAGGGTGTACATACCGATTTGTCGGACCGTATCCTACGCTCGCGCGCCATACCGGAGCTTTGAGCTGCCGTTCGCTGCGCACCCCGCCGGGGCACGAACCCGCCATTCATACAGACACCGACAAGCGGCTGGAGGATAATGCGGCGGTATGAAGGTGTCGACCGTCGACGCGAAACAGCACGACGATGCGCCACCGACAGCTGGTTCCTCGGCGTGGGCGCCGTTTCGCTCCCCGGATTTCGCGAGAATGGCCTCGGCGCAGTTCGTAAGCAACGTCGGCAGCTGGATGCAGACGGTGGGCGCCCAGGAGCTGATGCTGACGCTGACGACGTCGGCCGCGCTGGTGGCATTGATTCAGACGGCGGCGGGCCTGCCGGTTGTCCTGCTCGCTGTGCCGGCTGGCGCGATCGGCGATCTCGTCGATCGTCGCCGGCTGCTGATCGCGTCGCAGTCGTTCATGCTGTTCGCGGCCCTGGCGCTGGCCGGGTTGGCGCTGGCCGGGTGGGTGACGCCGTGGGTTCTGCTCGCGCTGATCTTCGCTGTCGGCGCCGGGCAGACGCTGACCTCGCCGACGTGGCAGACGCTGCAGCCCGAGCTCGTCGCGCCGGAGGACCGCACACAGGCGATCGCGTTGGGGGCCGTCAACCAGAACCTCAGCCGGGCGATCGGCCCCGCGATCGGCGGTGCGCTATACGCGGCGAGCAGCGCTGCGGCCCTGTTCTTCGTGAACGCATTGAGCTTCCTGCCCGTCATCGGCGCGGTGGGCCGCTGGCGTGGACGTGCACGGCCCGCCGGCGCCGCCGCGCCCGAGCACGTCGTCGAGGCGATACGCGCGGGCGCGCGCTATATCGCCGGCAGCCCGGCCCTGCGTGTGATCCTGCTGCGCGCCGGCCTCTTCATGCTCTTCGCCAACTCGCTCTGGGCGCTGCTGCCGCTGGTGGCGCGCGCACGGCTGCACCTCGGCTCCGGGGGCTACGGACTGCTGCTCGCCGGCGTCGGCGTCGGCGCGGTGGCGGGCGCGGCAACGCTGCCCCGCCTGCGCGCGCGGGTGACCGCGCAGGCGATGATGACCAGCGGCACCATCGTGTTCGCCGCCGTGACGCTGGCTCTCGGCTACGTGCGCACCAGCGCGCTGGCCGCCCTGGTGCTGGTGATCGGCGGCGTCGCGTGGATCCTCGTGCTCTCGACGCTGAACTCCCAGTACCAGACCACGCTGCCGGGCTGGGCAAAGGCGCGCGGCATGTCCTACTATCCTGGTGATCTTCCAGGGCGGCGGCGCACTGGGCAGCGCCGCGTTTGGCGTGATCGCGCAGAACGCCGGGCTGAGCGAGGCGCTCCTTGTCGCGGCCATCGGGCTCGCGCTTGTCGCCGTGGCCGGTGTGTGGCTGCCGTTCAAGGCGATCTCCCCTGTAGACCTGCTGCCGGCCGGCGACTGGCCAGCCCCGCAACTCCTCGACGCCGGCGCGACTGACGGGCCGGTGCTCGTAACGCTCGAGTACCGGCCAACACCGGGGCTGGAGCGAGACCTCGTTGACGCCCTCTACGCTGGGCGCCACGCCCGGCGGCGCACGGGCGCGGTGAGTTGGCGCGTGTGGCGCGACGCAACCGATCCCGGGCGCGTGCTCGAGCAGTTCGTCGTCGGCTCCTGGGATGAACACCTCCGCCAGCACGAACGCGTCAGCCGCCGCGACCAGCAGCGCCTCGACGAGGTCAGCGCCATGACCGATCCAGGCCAGCCCACGACTGTCACCCACTGGCTGGCGCCCCAGCTCAACCGAGACCCTCCCCCCACACCACCGTCCGAAAGGCTGGACTGAGCTGTCGCGGTGTCGAGAGCTCGGCACGCGTGGTATCGCCGAGCACCCGGCCTGGCCGGCGCTCTGACGGCTGGGCATCGATCAGGTGCTGGCATGCGGCCCGTCGATCTCACCCCCGGGACTGACGTGCACGGCGCGAGCGCCGCCGGACACCGCGGCCGGCGGGCGCCCGCCGGGTCGCCGGCAGCTCATCGGCAGGCCGCCCGTCGCGGGGGACGCGACGGACTTCTTCTCGTCCGGAGCAGCGGCGAGCCGGCGCCCGTGAAGACGCTCGCATCCAGCGCGTAGCGATCATACGAGGGGCATCTGTCGATGAAGCCCCTGCATCGAGGACGCGGGTACGCCGTGCTCACCGCCACCAGTCATGCGATGCAACAATCACCGCATGCCGCGCCAGGATCTTGTGGGACTGATCATCGCCGGCCTCGCCTTGGCGGCCTCCGGATGATGCGCGTGTATCACGTACCCGGCAGCCGCTCCACCCGTGTGCTGTGGATGCTCGAGGAGATCGGCGTGCCCCACGAGCTGACTGTCATGACGCGTGAGGACCGCAAGACCGCTGACCACATCAGCCGCCACCCGCTCGGCCGTGTCCCTGTGGTCGAGTTCGACGATGGACGCCGGTTGTTCGAGTCGGCGGCGATCTGCATCCAACTGGCCGACCTGCATCCTGAGGCCGGCCTGATCCCGCCCGTCGGATCGCCGGATCGTGGCCACGTATGCCAATGGTGCTTTTTCGCGATGACCGAGCTCGAGCCACCCATATTTCAATGGATGCAGGCGAGGCCGCGAGGAGACCGACCAGACCGAGCCATCGCAGCGCCACCAGGCCGCTGCGGCTGTCCTCGACACAGCGCTCGCCGATCGCGACTGGCTCCTTGGGGACTTCGGCGTCGCCGATGTGATCTGCGCTGGCGTCGCCGGTATCACCCATCGCGCCGAACTCACCCACGAGCCCGAACGGGTTCGCGCCTACGTCGATCGGGCGCGCTCACGTCCCGCCAATCGGCGCGCTGCCAGCCGAACCGAGCTAGCGCCGTCATAGGTCTTTGATGGATGCCAAACCCGGATGTTGGGCAGATTCGAGACCCCGAGGAGGTGTGCCATGAGCAAGCTCAGGCTCAGCATCACGATGTCGCTGGACGGCTATGTCGCAGGTCCGGACCAGAGCGAGGAGGACCCGCTCGGAGTAGGTGGGATGGAGCTGCACGAGTGGTTCTTCCCGCTCAGGGCGTTCCGGGAGATGCACGGCGGGCAGGGCGGCGAGACCAACGCCAGCTCCTCGGTGGTCGAGGAGCGCCGCGCAAACATCGGCGCCACGATCATGGGACGCAACATGTTCGGCGGTGGCACCGGATCCTGGGGCGACGATCCGTGGCCAGGCTGGTGGGGCGAGGACCCGCCCTACCACCATCCGGTGTTCGTGCTCACCCACCACGCGCGCGAGCCGCTTGAGCTGAAGGGCGGCACCACCTTTTACTTCGTGACCGACGGGATCGAGTCGGCGCTCGCGCAGGCCGACAACGCCGCCCAGGAGCAGGACATCTGGCTTGCCGGCGGCGCGTCGGTGGTCAACCAGTACTTGGCTGCAGGCCTTGTCGACGAAGTTGACATCTCGATCGCGCCCGTGATCATGGCCGGCGGCAAACGCCTATTCGAGGGCCTCCAGCACGGGGCTCTCAAGCTGGCGCAGATCCGGGCCGTCGACGCACCCGGCGTCACGCACATCAAGTACCAGGTCGGTTGAACCACTATTGCGGTGCCTTGGCGTCAGCGCTCCGCTGCCGGGGTGTCAGGAACTTGGGTAATAGGAAAGCCATGACAGTCCGCACAGGGGTCTCTTTGGTTTTGCTGGCGGTGCTTGGCATCGCCGCGGCAGCGGCTTGCGCTGCCAGCGCGGGGGCGGGTGCGGCGGCCCACCGCGCGCCCAAGCGCCATTCGCGCATATACGTCGCCAACAAGGACTGTCGCGGGCACACCTTCCGCCCGGCCAGTATCACGCTCGCCTGCGGCGATGGCAACCTTTACGTCAGCGAAGTCGATTACTTCAACGGCCCCTCAGAAGGCTATGGGTCAGCACGGGCGGGCGCGTCGGTCACGATCCACGAGAACGACTGCAAGCCGGACTGCGCCGCGGGTAAGTTCGTCGTCGAAAAGGGCGCGCTCACGCTGAAACGCGTCGTTCGCTGCGCCGACGGCCTGCTGTACTACTCGCGCGCCTTGTACGCGTTCCCCGGCGGCGAGAACGAAGTCGACATCCAACCCTACGAGCGCTGCGTGCCGGTGCACCACTTGCACGCCAAGGCCATTCGCGCCAACGCTCCCGATGTGCCTGCCGAACCACCGACCTCGCCGGGAGCGCGCGCGCTGATCGCAGCTCACTCCGTGCAGCGCGCCTTGAAGGCGGCGGCGCTGCCCAAGGGGGCCACTCGCCTGAAGAGGGTGCCGGCCGGGCAGGCCAAGCTGCTGGGCTCGATCCGTACGCCCGCCACGTCGCTGGGCACCCAAGAACGCGCCAAACTGGTGGCGCGCAGCTCCGTCTGGGCCACCTCTGCGCAGCCCAGCAGGGTCTTTGCGTATGTCGCGGCGCATCTACCCGCCGGGACGCGCGAGGTGTTCTCCACGAGCGGCGACTCCTCGTTCACGCCGCCCCATGGCCACGAATCGTTGCCTGAAATCGAGAAGCGCGAATCGGTGAACTTCTGGGGCGAAGAATTCCGTCTGCCGAGGGGCAGCCGCGCGCTGCGGCTGCGCGTGCTCGGCGTCTACATTGCGCGCCGCGACGCGAGCGCCGACAGGTTCATCGTGCGGGTCACCGCCGCCGCCTCGTGGGAGCGCGCGCGTCCCAGCTACTCGCTGCTCGGCGCAAACGTCGGCGCGGTCACGGTGACGGTCACCGATCGGGCCTCTCGCCAGAATGAACCGCCGCCGGTGACGATCCGCAAGCCAGCGCTCGTGCGCACGATCGTGCACGACGTCAACGAACTGCCCGTCGACGAATCAGCCGGTCGCGCCGTAAGCTGCCCCGCGGAGGGAATCGCTGGACCCTCGCAACTGCTGTCGCTGAGCTTCAGCGAAGGAGAACATGGCCCGCTGCTTGCCACCTTCACGGACAATCCCGGGGCGTGCGTCCCCGAACCGTCGATCGCGCTGCCCGGAGAGCCTCCCGTCGCGCTCTCCGAAGCAGAAGCGCTCGTACACCAGATCGAAAGGGTCAGCGCTATCCGCCTACGCTGAGGAGGTGCCTCAACCCGCTTGACCCAGCTCGCGAAGGCCGGCGTCGCGTTCTGGCGACAAATGAGGGTCTATGGTGCCAACACGTCGGAGGGGGTCACGGTGGTCACGGACAGACCCGTGCCCGACAGCTTGCTCGGAAGGTCGAGCTTCAACCATCGCGACAGACGTGTCGGCAGCGTTGAGATGATCACCTCGTCGAAGCCGTACAGGTTGATCGCATCCTGCACCGCTACGCCCGGGTCGGGGGCACCAACGATTCCCTCCACGGGGGCTCCGACGGCCTCGCTCAACAGGGGCACGGCCTGGTCGATCACGGCCTTGGCCTCGCCTGCTCCCTGGTCCTCGGGATCGACGATCTTGTGCAGGCCGTGGGTTGCGTTTGGAACGAGCAGCGTGAACGTGCACGGCCCGCGTTGCGCCCGCTCTCGCACTGCTTCGAGCAGGGGTTGCGTGGCGGCGGTCTTGTGTGCCACCACGAGCACTCGGATGGGGATCTCGGAGGACTCCACGGTGAGCTCCCTTCTCATGGTTTGGCTCCGATGATCGCACTTGCGCGCTCGCAGCGCCAGGTGTTGGGCGTGTTGCTTCTCCCGCTGGCAGTCGATCGATACGCCGCGCTGGCTCCCGACCTGTATTCGCACGGGTCGCGGATCGTGTGCCCGAAATCACCGCCGATCAACGGCGATTCCCGCCAATCCTACGCCGCAAAAACCGGCCGATTAGCAGGGATCTTTAGAAATGGAGCTAGGGGGACTCGAACCCCCGACCTCCTGGGTGCGATCCAGGCGCTCTCCCAACTGAGCTATAGCCCCGAGCCGCCCGCCACGGGGCGGGCTGTCTGACCAAGTGTACGGTGTGGCGAAAAGTTTCGCCGGCACGGCCTGTATTGTGTGGTTGCGTTATGGGGTTGCTTGACGATGCGATCCGCGAGCACTTCGAGCTGCGACGTCGGCACGGTGCCGACCCCAGCGAGGTGATGAGCAAAGAACAGGAGGCGTTCGGCGCGGAGGCCGACCGCGACGGCGGCCTGTCGGGCGTAGAGGCAGACACGCTGTTTGCCGCCTCGCGGCCCTCCACGATGCTCGCCGAAGACCGCCGGCCGAAGCGCGAGCGAATGCGCGCGGGCGACGACGACGGCCTCGGCCAACCCACCGTCGAACTGGACATGCAGGCGGTGCTAGACGAGGAGTCCACGCGCGCGCGGCTGGGCTACGGCGCGATCGACGCGTCGCCGGCGGGCGCTGGCGCGGAGCCGGTGCGAGCGCTGCGCTGACACCGCGCGCCAGCGCGACCATCGCACCCGCGTAGGACCGCACGCAGCCGTCTCATCACCCGCTCGGCCGCCCCGTCTCATGCGTCGGCCGCCCTCTCACACCTCGGGCGTCTCGACCGCCACGGCCTTCGATTTGGCCGCTTTTGCTTTGGCTTTCGTGCCGGGCGTCTTTCCCGCTCCCGCCTTCCCGGCTGTCGCTTTCCCGCTGGCAGTCTTTCCTGCGGTCGTCTTTGCGATCGTCGTCTTCCCAATCGTGGGCTTCCCTGCCACTTTCGCAGTGGTGGTTTTCGCCGCCGCCGTCTTCCCCGCGGCCGCTTTGGCGCGGCCGGCTCGCTTTTTGACCGCCGCCCGCTGCTCCTCTGCCGCCTGCTCCTCCCCCTGCTTCTGCTGCGCACCCTCCACCGGCGCTGCGCTGGCGGCGATCACGCGCGCGGCCGCCGCCTCCACGGCCTCCTCCGCCGACCGGGCCGGCTTTGGGGCGCGCGGTTTGGCTTTGCGCCGCGCCGGTGCGGCGCCGCTCGCCGCCTCGCTGTTCGCCGCCTCGCTGTTCGCCGGGATCGACGCGTCTGTGGGGATCGGCACGGTCATCGCCCCTTCACCGGCGCCGCCCCTGGGGCCGCGGCGCTTGCGTTTGTTGGAGCGCGCGCGGCGCTTGGGGAAGTTGCGCAGCAGCTCGCGCGCCAGCGCCGGCGGCTTGCGTGCCATGCGCGTGCGCGCGCCTCTCAGCGCCTCCTCAGCCTCGGGGGTGTGCGCCAGCGCGGCCGCCAGCAGCGCCGCGGCGAGGCGCCGGTCTTGCTTACGCGAGGCGTGGATCAGCCGCCGTGCGTTGCGCGCGTGGGCGCCGCCGGAGGAGTTGACCAGCAGCCCCAACAGCCGCTTGGTCTCCGGCCAGCGCTGCACGGCGTACTCCTCGTGAAGATCGCGCGTGTACTCCGCCAGTCGCCAAATCCACGCGGCGGCCTGGTCGCGGCGGCCGATGCGCCGCTCCACCATCGCGCGCAGCATGATCTTGGAGCCCTCTCTGCGCTCCTCGCGACCCCACGTGCCGATCTGCTCGACAGCGGTGTCAAACGCCTCGGGGTCGCGCCCGGCGGCGATGTCGGCCAGCGCGCGCAGCCCCAGCTGCGGGTTGGGGTTGCGCTTGACGGCACTGACCAGGAAGCTGCTCTTCAGCTCGCCGGTGCGATCGAAGTGGAGCATCGCCCGCGCGCGCCGCCAGCCGGGGGCGGTGACGCGCGCGCCCGCCAGCGCGGCCCACCCGTGCTGCTCGCCGTACTCGAGGTTCTCCACCGCGATCCGCCACAGCTCGCGTTCCAGCACCTGGATGCGCCGGTCCTCCTCGGCGCACACCGGCAGCACGCGCCGCTCCACGCGAATCCGCCGTCCGCGGCCGCGGCGCACGGGGCCGACGACGATGGCGCCGCCGCGGTAAACGTCACGGTCGAGCAGCGAATGCAGCGTCACCACCGGGTCGTCGTGCTTGGTGGCGGGGTGCACGAAGTCCACCACCAGCCCCGCCTCCTTGCCAGGGTTGCGGCGGGTGACGCGGCCGACGCGCTGCTGGTAGATGCGCTTGGACGCGGTGGGCGCCAAATGCACGCACACGGTGGCACGCGGGCTGTTCCACCCCTCCGCCAGCAGCTGCGCGTTGATCAGCACGTCGATGTCGCCACGCTCGTAACGCGCGAGGATCGAGGCCAGCTCGCGCTTGGGCGTCTCGCCCGACACCGCCTGCGCTTTGATGCCTTCGGCGCGGAACGCCACAGCGAGGTTGTAGGCGTGCTGCACGCCCGCCGCATACACCACCCCCGGCACGCCGTTGAAACGCGTGCGGTAGAGGTTGGCCATCGCCAGGTTGAACGGCTGCTGATCCAGCAGCTGCGCCAGCTCCTCCTGGTCGAACTCCACGTCTACCTCGCCCCGTCTCAAGGGCACCTTGGCGATCGTGCGCACCCCCACACCCGGCGGGATGCGCACGCAGCGCAGCGGCGAGATCACCCCGCGGCGCGCCGCCTGGGCGAGGTCGAAGCGCGAGGTTTGCGTGGGGAACAGATCGGTGACGTGCCGGGCGATCAGCGCGCCGGTGGCGGTCATGCCGATGAAGATCGGACCCGTCCATGCTCTGATCGCGCCGCTGGTCTTCTCGCCCAGCGCCGTGTGGGCCTCGTCGCAGATGACGATCGTGTAGGCGCTGGAGATGCGCCCGGCGTTGCGCACAAACCACTGGTAGGTCTCCACCGACACGGGCCCCTGGGTGGAGTCCTCGCCCTTGTACAGCGGGCGCGAGATGCGCCGCGAGTAGCCGCGCGCGCGCAGCTCGCCGAGGAACTGGTCGACGAGGTTGCGCCGGTGGGTGAGGATCAAGATGCCGCCGGTTTGGGATGCCTCCACGAAGCCCAGCGCCGCCACCGTCTTGCCGGCGCCGGTGGCGTGCTCAAACCAGAAGCGCTTGGCCGCGTTGGGGTCCTCGGGCTGGTCGGAGAGCTGCTCCTCCTCGTCCTCTTCCACCCAGTCGCGCGGCTCCTCGTCGCCCTCCTCCTGCTCGTCCTCCTCGGCCTCGCCCTCCGGGAGCGGCTCAAGCTCGTCCTCGAGGTCGCCCAGCTCCTCCTCTTCGTCGTCTCCCTCCTCCACCTCCTCTTCGTCGTCCTCCACGCGCGCGTCGGCCTCCTCGGCCTCCAGCCGCTGCTCCTGCTCGTCCTCGGCACCCGACTGCGCGGCGGCGTGCGTAGACACCGCCCCATCGGCGGCCGGGGTCCCACCGGCGGGCCGGCCGTTGCCGAGGATCGCGGCCGACGCCAGCAGCTCCGGCGAGGCGGCGCTCGCGACGCGGCCGTTGCCGCCGTTGCCGCTCCGTTCGGCCTCCGCCAACAGCGCCGTGAGTGTTCCCGACAGCGCGTCCACCTGGTGGGCGGACAGCACGGTGCCGTCGTGCAGCTTGGGCTCCTGGTCGGACAGCAGCCGTTCGAGTCCCAGCAGCAGCGCGTACTCACGCCGCCACGCCGTGGAGGGGTAGCGGGCGTGCTCCTTCAGCTCCGCCAGCGCTGCGTCCAGCGCCCGGCGGCGAACGGTTGCGGACCCGCCCGCCCGAGCGAGCGCCACGGTGGGATCCTCGCCGTCGTGCAGGAAGCGCTCGCGCACGAACTCTTCCGCACGCGCGATGTCGGCGGAGCTTGGAATGGACGCGACCGCAAGGGCCACTTGTGTGGACTCGGCCATGAGAGGCTCTGGACTTCGAGATGGAGCCGCGCAGAATGAGATCTCAGCGTGACTCGGAGCGCCGGCACCATGCCGACAGACCCCCTGTTACCCGGAGCAACCCAGGCCCCGAGTACATCCAAGATACAGCACTCCGCGGCGGGATTGAAGGGGCGGCGAGTCGCGCCGGTGCAAACGGCCCCACCCGGCTCCCCGGGGCGGGGTGGTGCACCACGTGTTGCCCGCCCCGCGCGGCGAAGCTGGTTGGCGTCCGAAAAGTAGATGCAGCAACACGCACCGCCTGACGATCGACGCTCCCATCGACGGGCAGACGCCCTCACGCGGGCCCGGGCGACCCAGTCTGGTTTCGCCGCCCGTGTCGATCGGGCGCGATCGCGTGGGTGGATCTGGCACCCTGTGCGCGTGTCTCCCACACATCGGCCTCCCGAGCGTCCCCACCGGCGCGCCCGCCGGGTGCAGCTGGGGCTGCGATTGATCGTGCAACGCGACGTCGAGCGCCGCGCGGTGGGGACATAGCGGTGCCCGAGGTCCGTGTGGACCCACTCAGCGGGCACAAGACGATCGTCGCCGGCGAGCGCTCGGTGCGTCCCGGCGGCGAGCCGCGGTGTTCGCCGGGGCAGCCGATCGACCGCGACCGCGACCCGTTTGCCGAGGGCCACGAGGAGCGCACGCCGCCCGAGCTGTACGCGGTGCGCCCGGGGGGCGGCCGGGCGGACGGGGCTCCAAACACCCCGGGATGGACGGTGCGGGTGGTGCCCAACCTGTTTCCGGCGCTCACCGCCGACGAGGCCCAGCCCGAGCGCGACGCGCGTCCGGAGCTGTTCACGGCGATGCCCGCGCACGGCGCGCACGAGGTGATCGTCAACGGGCCCCAGCAGGTGAGCTCGCTGGCGGAGCTGCCGAACGCGCAGGTGGCGGCGGCGGTGGAGGTGTGGCGGGCGCGGATGCGCGCTCACGCCGACAGTGCCTGTGTACAGCTGATCGTCAACGAGCGGCGCGAGGCGGGGGCGTCGCTGGAGCACACGCACGCGCAGCTGTACGCGCTCGACTTCGTCCCCGCCGACGTGGCGCGCGAGCGCGAGCGCGCCGGCGCGTACGCCGCGCGCACGATGGGAGGCGAGCTGCTGGGCGATCTGGTGGCCGAGGAGGTGCGCCGCGGCGAGCGGGTGGTGGCGATCGACGAAGAGGCGGTGCTGCTGGCGCCGTATGCGTCGCGCGTGCCCTACCAGCTGATGCTCGCCCCCCGCCGCCCCCGCGCGAGTTTCGAGGCGGAGGGGCCCAGCGGCGCGGCGCTCCTGCACGACGGGCTGTGCCGGCTGGCGCGGTTGCTGGGCGCCAGCCCGCCGCTCAATCTGTGGGTGCGCACGGCGCCGCGCGGGGCGGAGCGGTTTTGCTGGCGGATCGACGTGATGCCGCGCCTCACCCACCTCGCCGGGCTGGAGCTGTCGACGGGGGTCAACCTCAACATCGTCGCGCCCGAGCACGCAGCGGCACGGCTGCGGGAGGTGTGAGCGCGAGGCACAACGCAGGCGCCGCTGCGCGACTGCGCGAGATGTGAGCCCGGCGCCAACGCAAGCGCCGCTGCGCAACACATGCCGGGCGGCGCGCGATGCGCCGGCGCTGTAGGCTGCGCGCCACATGCCGCCCGTCGAGCGTTTCGTGCCGCGCTTCGCGGCCGAGCCCCCTCAGGAGGGCCTGCCGTACGGCCGCTGGGAGGAGCGGTTGCAGCGCGAACTGCAGGCGGCGTGGGCGACACTGCAGGATGCGCCCGACGATCTCGGTGAGCCGCAAACGATCGTGTGGTACCCCGACCGCAGCTGGCACGGGCGCACATACGTGCCCGCCACCACCACCACCACCGGCGGGTATGAGCTGTTTGGGTACGTGCGCTTCGTACCGAGCGAGGAGGGGGGCGAGCCGCATGACCTCTCGGCGCACGCCGACTTCACCGACCAGACCGCCGACGCCAACCCGCAATGGAGCCTCGATTTGTGCGAGGAGGTGATCGGCCGCTGGCGCGGGTACAACGGCGAGGAGGCGGCAATGACGCTCGTCTGGGGCCGCCCTCTGGTTGCCGGCGGAAGCATCGTCACCGCCGAGCTGGCCGATCTGGCGGTCGACCAGTGCGAGCTGGCCGACAACCGCTTCACGCTGATCGCGCCTGACGACTATCGCGGCTATCTGCTGGAGATCAAGCTGTGGAACCCCAAGGGCAAGCGGCTGGCGATGGAGTCGCTCTACGAGGGCGACGAGGAGGAGTCGCCGTAGCTCAAGAATAATCGGCATCTGTCGAGTATTGGCATATGCCACGGCGGCTCGCGCGCCTCAGCCTCACCGGCCAGGTGGCGCTGCTCAGTTTGATCCCGATCGTGGCGCTGGGGTTCGTGCTGGCGCGGGTGCTGCAGAGCCAGATCGTGCAACGCAGCCTCGCCGACGCGGGAGAGTCGGCACAGCTGATCGCGCGCTTGGGCATCCAACCGCGCCTGACCCCGCGCGAGCTGCGCGAGGGCTTGAACCCGCAGGACATATACGCGCTCGACGAGCAGCTGCGCGCGCGCTCGGTCACCCGCGATTTGGCGCGCATCAAGATCTGGAACAGCGCGGGGGTGATCGTCTACTCCGACGACCACACCCTGATCGGGCGCCATCTGGGCAAGGGCGACGGCGACCTCGAAGACGCGCTCGAGGGCGACCCCGATCCAGCCGAGGTGGTCACCCCCAGGCCGCACACCGAGACCGCCAGCGAGGTGGGGCTGGGGCAGCTGGTGGAGGTGTATGTGCCGCTGCGCTTCACCCACTCCGGCCCACCGGCGGGCGCATTCGAGATCTACCTCAGCTATCGCCCGATCGCGGCGGCGATCGCCGGCGACGAGCGCACGATCGCGCTGGTGGTGTTTTTCGGGCTGGCGCTGCTGTGGGCGATCCTCTACCGGATCGTGGCCTCCGCGTCCAAGCGTTTGCGCCGCCAGGCGCGCGACAACTATCGGCTGGCGCGCTACGACCAGCTCACCGGTTTGCCCAACCGCACGCTGTTCCGCGAGCGCGTGGCGGAGGCGCTCAGCGCCCGTGTGGCCGCCGGCGAGCGGGGTGGCGGGCCGGCGGTGATGCTGCTGGACCTCGACGCGTTCAAGCAGATCAACGACACCCTCGGCCACGCCGCCGGCGACGCGGTGCTGTGCGAGGTGGCGGCGCGGCTGCGGGCGGCGCTCGACCCGCACACGCTGCTGGCGCGGCTGGGCAGCGACGAGTACGCGATCCTCACCCCCGCGCTCGACGGCGAGGCGCAGGCGCTGCGGGTCGCGGCGGAGGCGCAAACGGCGATGCAGGCGCCGGTGGCGGTCGGCGGAGTGGCGCTCAACGTGGAGGCGTCGATCGGCATCGCGTTGGCGCCCCAGCACGGCAAGGCGGCCGACCAGCTGCTGCAGCACGCCGACTTGGCGCTCGATCGCGCGCGCGTGGTACGCGGCCGCGTACAGATCTACTCCCCCACGCGCGACCACTCCGGCAAAGAGCGCTTGGCGCTGCTGGGGGAGGTGCGCCCGGCGCTGGAGCGCGAGGAGTTCACGCTGTATTACCAGCCGCAGATCGCGTTGCGCAGCGGCCGCGTCACCGGCGTGGAGGCGTTGCTGCGCTGGCGCCATCCGCAGCGGGGGATGATCCCGCCGCTGCAGTTCATCTCGCTGATCGAGCACACCGCGCTGGTGGGCCCGGTGACGCTGCACGTGCTCGACCGCGCGCTCGCGCAGGCGGTGCGCTGGCGCCAGGCGGGGCTGGAGCTGGGAATGTCGGTGAACCTCTCCGCGCGCAACCTCCACGACCCCGAGCTGCCCACGCAGATCGAGGAACTGCTGGCGCGCCACGCGGCGCCGGCGGCGGCGCTCACGCTGGAGGTGACCGAGAGCGCGGCGATGGCCGACCCCGCCACCGCGATCGACGTGCTGGAGCGGCTGCGCGCGCTTGGCGTGGGCGTGTCGATCGACGACTTCGGCAGCGGCAACGCGTCGATCTCCTACCTGGCCAAGCTGCCGGTGGGCGAGTTGAAGATCGACCGCTCGTTCGTCACGCCGATGTGTGAAAGCGCGCGCGATGAGGCGATCGTGCGCACCACCATCGACCTCGCCCGCCACCTCGGCTTGCACGTGGTGGCCGAGGGTATCGAGACGCCCGACGTGTGCGAGCGCCTCGCCGAAATGGGTTGCGACACCGGCCAGGGCTATCTGATCTCCCGCCCCGCCCCTGAGGAGGAGCTGACGCCGTGGCTGCTGGAGCGTCTCGGCGCCGACGCGGTGGCAGCGCCAGCCGGGTGATATGTGGTGCGGCAGCCGACCGCGGGCCGAGCAGTCCCTCTCCCAAATCCTCCTCCCCCTACCCTTACGCGCAATGCGAGCGCTGGTGCAGCGGGTGACCCGGGCGGCCGTGAGCGTGGACAGCCGCCAGGTGGCGCAGATCGGCGAGGGGCTGCTGGTGCTGCTGGGCGTGGCGCACGGCGACGACGCGGCCGCCGCCGAGCGGCTGGCGGCGAAGGTGCGCGCGCTGCGGATCTTCGCCGACGCGCAGGGGCGCATGAACGAGCCGCTGGGCGCGCGGGAGATCTTGTGCGTGAGCCAGTTCACGCTGTACGGCGACGCGCGCAAAGGCAACCGCCCCAGCTTCGTCGCGGCTGCCGTGCCCGCCGCGGCCGAGCCGCTGTATGAACGGTTTTGCGAGGCGGCCGGCGCCAAGCGCGGTGTGTTCGGCGCGCACATGCACGTCGAGCTGGTCAACGACGGGCCGGTGACGCTGCTGCTGGAGGGGTGAGGGACACCCGCGTGTGCCGTAGCGGCCGGCGCTGCTGAGGCACCGGGAGACTTTTGAGGATCTCCCAGAACGAGTCGTCCTCGAACGCGTCGGCAAGGATCAACAGCGTGAGAAGTCCCGGCTCGCATTCCCCGCGCTCCACGACCCCGATCGCGTTGCGGTGCAAACGCACCTCGTCCCTGTGAGCAAACGCTTCCTGCGAGCCACGGGCGGCGCGCAGCCTCGCAACCTTCGCGCCGAAGTCGCGCAGAATCGCGGCACGCTCCTCTGTGTAGGTCGCCATCCTTCAACTCTGAAGAGTGCGCCAGACAACTGTCTACATACTGCTGTATGCTGACCCATTCGCACACAGCCATATGTCTGGCGGACGCTTGTCTGCTGTTTTTGTATGCTGCCGCGTTGTACACAGCTATGTGTCACGACGCAACCGGCTCTGTTTGCGGGTCTGCCGTCCGGCAGGCCGACGATCAGTGCTGTGCGCCGAACGAAGGAGCGACAGTGATACGACCGCGAGCAACCCACCTCCAAGCCACCCAGTCGCCCCACGGATCCCGGTGGGGTGGCTGATGTCACGGATCAGCGCGTTCTACGGGATCGTGATCTGGATGTACCACGACGAGCCACACCACACCGGCCGTCCACACTTCCACGCGAGCTGCGCCGGCCACGAGGCCACCGTTGATATCGAGAACCAGACAATCCTCGCGGGCCGGCTGTCGCCCCGAGCTCGCAGACTGGTGAACGAGTGGGCGAAGACGCATCAGTCCGAGCTACGCGAGAACTGGGTCCGCGCCCGCCGGCACCAGCCGCTTGCCCCGATTGAGCCGCTGTGCTGAACGCTCTACCATTGTGGTCATGCGCAGCACTCCGCTTCTCACCGAGGCGCAGCCGCTGGACGGGTACGCCGTCCACGTCCAGTTTGAGGACGGCACCACGGCCGACGTCGACCTCTCCTACCTGCTCGACTACGGCGGCGTGTTCGAGCCGCTGCGCGACCCGACCTACTTCGCGCAGCTACGCGCGGACCCCGAGGCCGGCACGATCGTGTGGCCCAACGATGCCGACATCGCACCCGAGACGCTGTACGCGCACGCGCGGCAGCGCGCCACGGCCGCGGCGTAGCCGTTCGATCAGGGAGCGGAGGTCGGCTGGGGCAGCGGCTCATCGCGCGCCCGAAAGAACTCGGCGCCCTCGATCGAGGTATGCGGGACGATCCGGCCCAGCCATGACGGCATCCACCAGTTGACGCGGCCCATCAGCAGCATCAGCGCCGGCACCAGCAAACAGCGCACGACGGTGGCGTCCAGCACCACCGCCACCGCCAGCCCCACCCCGAACTGCTTCACGGTGGGGTCGCCGTTGAGCACGAAACTGCCAAACACGAACACCATGATGAACGCCGCCGAGGTGATCACGCGGGCGCTGGTGACCAACCCCGATACGACCGATTGGCGGTTGTCCTGGCCGGCGTTGACGTGCTCCTCGATCTGGCTTACCAGAAACACCTCGTAGTCCATCGACAGCCCAAACAGCACGGCGAACATGAACAGCGGCACGTACGACACCACCGGCACGGGGCCTTCGAGACCGATCAGCCCGCTCAGCCAGCCGTACTGGAAGATCGCGGTGAGCACACCGTAGGCGGCGGCGATCGACAGCAGGTTCATCACCGCCGCCTGCGCCGGGATCATGATCGTGCGGAACGCGAGGATCAGCAGAACGAAGCTGAGCGCGATCACCACGGCGATCTGCAGTAGCAGCTTTTCGGAGATGCGCGCCGCCAGGTCCACATACCCCGCGGTGCTGCCGCCCACGTGGGCCTTCATATCGGTGCCGTGCTCGGCGTTGGGGATCGCATCGGCGCGCAACCGCTGCACCAGCTCTTCGGTGGCTTTGTCCGACGGCGCGGTGGTGGCGATCGCGTTGAAGTAGGCGGTGGTGCCGGCCTTGTCGATGTTGATCGGGCTCACGTTCGCCACGCCGGCGGTGGTGGCGATGTCGTGCTGGAGCGTCTGCAGACGCGGGTCGCCGGCGCGCGGGTCACCCCGCGAGGAGCTGGCGCTGGTCGAATGCGAGGCCGGCTGCTGGCCGGCGGGCTGTTGGCTGGGCGCCTTCGCCGGCGAGCCCAGCGACACCGCGATCAGCAGCGGGCCGTTGACCCCCGAACCGAAGTTTTCGGAAATCAAATCGTAGGCGCGGCGCGCGGTGGTGGAGGTGGAGAGCGCGCCGTTGTCTTGCTGCCCCAAATTGAGCGACAGCAACGGGATCATCAGCGGGATCAAGATCGCCAGCGCCGCCATCCCCGCCAGCAGCGGGTGGCGGGCGATGCTGTTGGCCCACCGTGCCCACACGCCCTGTTCGGTGGCCGCCTCGGGACGCAGATCGCGGTGGGGCGGACGCACGCGCCCCGCGTTGATGCGCGGCCCCAGCAGCGCCAGCACGGCCGGCAGCAGCGTGAGCGCGGCCAACACCGCCACCACCACCGCGATCCCCGCCATCAGCCCCATCGTGGTGACCAGCGGGATGCCCGCCACCGCCAGCGACACCAGCGCGATCGTGACCGTGCTGCCGGCGAAAAACACCGCCCCGCCCGAGGTGGCGGCGGCGCGCGCGATCGACTCGTCGTAGTCCAAACCCTCGCTCAGCCCGCGGAAGTGGCGGGTGACGATGAACAGCGCATAGTCGATTCCCACCCCCAGTCCGATCATCGTCGCCAGCGTGGGCGCCACGCTGGGCACGGTGGTGACGTGGCCCAGCAGCCGCACGATCGCCAGCGCCGCCAGCAACGCCACGACGGCGTTGATTATCGGCAGCAGCATCGCCGCCAGCGTGCCGAACGCGAACGTGAGGATCACCATCGCCGCCACGATCCCGATCACCTCGCTCACCTCGGTGGCGGGCTTCGACACCTTCTGGCCCAACTGGCCGCCGGTCTCCACCTGCAGGCCCGCCGCTTGCGCGGGGTGGGTGGCGTCGATGATCGTGTGCGCTTCGTCCACCGACAGATCGCCAGGGCTCTCGTCGAGCGTCACCGACAAATAGCCGGTCGCCTGGTTCTTGCTGAGCGCCGTCGCGCCCTGCGGCGTGAGCGGGCTGACCACCGCAGCCACGTGCGGCGCCTTGGCCACGGCGGCCACCGCTTCGTTCACGGCATGCGCATACCGGGGTTCGGTGAGCTTGCCGTGCGCGACGTGCAGCACGATCGGGCTGGAGCCGTTGGCCTGGTTGGGAAACGCCTTGGCCAGCGTGTCGGTCGCCGCCTGGCTGTCGGTGCCCGGCAGCGACAGGTCTTCGCTGGTGGTTTCGCCCAGCGTGTGCGATGCGGCGACCAGCGCCACCGTCGCCGCCAGCCAGGCGGCCAGCACCGGCAGACGATGACGCACACACAGGCGCGCCAACCAGTACAACCTCCCGGTCATTCCGCCATAGCCCCCTCTGGTCGCGGTTGGGCGACGGACGCTGGTCATCGTGGCGCGGCTGCGGCGGGTTGTCAAGGTGAGCGGCTACACACCCACCAGCTCGCCGTCGGCGTCCTGCGCGCGCTCGCGGCCGGCAGAGTCGTCTGCCACTCGCCGCGCGGTGGCCTGCGCCCAGCGCGTGGTGCTGAACAACCCCAGCGCCAGCACCGCAAAGCCGCAGCCGGCGACGATCCACCAGCCGGCGCGGCTCGACTGCACGAAGCCGGGGCCCACCACGCCGAGACCGGCGGCGGCAATCGCGCCCACCACCGCCACCCCCAGCGTCTGGCCGACCTGGCGCGAGGTGGAGGCGATCGCGGCCGCCACGCCGGCCTGCGCCGGAGGCATGCCCACCACCGCGGTGACGGTGATCGGCGGGTTGACCATGCCGAAGCCGATGCCAAACACGAAGTAGGCGGGCAGCAGATCCGTCAGCGGCGTGGTGCGGGTGAGGCCGGTGAGCAGCGCGCCGCCCAGCATGATCCCCACGCCGCCCACCAGCAGCCCTGTGCGCGGCCCGCGCCGGCCCACCAGCCGCCCGGAGAGCGGCGCGAAGATCAGCGTCATCGCCGCGATCGGCAGTGTGTAGAGGCCGGCGGTGAACGGCGACTGGTGGCGGACCTCCTGCAGGTAGAGGGTGTTGAGGAAGAGGAACCCGCCCAGCGCGGCAAACGAGCACACGGCGATCGCGCTGGCGCTGGAGAAGGGGACGGAGCGGAAGAAGCGCAGTTCCAGCAGCGGCTCCGCGCGCCGGCGCTCGTACGCGATCAGCCCCGCCAGCGCGGCGGCCGCCAGCGCAAACAGGCCAACGGTCTGCGCCGAGCTCCAGCCGGCGGAGGGCGCCTCGATGATCGCGTAGGTGAGCGACGCCAGCAGCACGATCACCAAGCCCTGCCCCACAGGGTCGATCCGCCGCGGGCGGGGGGCGCGCGACTCCGGCACGAAGCGCAGCGTCAGCGCCAACGCGGCCAGGCCGACGGGGACGTTGATCCAAAACACCGAGCGCCACCCCGCCGAGTCCACCAGCGCGCCGCCCACCACGGGACCCAGCGCCAGGCTGACGCCCACCGTGGCGCCCCACATCCCGATCGCCCACGCGCGTTCGCGCGGGTCGGTGAACACGTTGCGGATGATTCCCATCGCCACCGGGTTGAGCATCGAGCCGCCCACCGCCTGCACCATCCGGAACGCGATCAGCCAGCCCAGCGTGGGGGCCGCGCTGCACAGCAGCGAGCCCAGCGAAAACACCACCAGGCCGGCGGCAAACACCCGTTTGCGACCGAGGCGGTCGGCGGTGGACCCGGCCAGCATCAGCAGGCTGGCCAGCACCAGGGTGTAGGCGTCCACCGTCCACTGCAACCCCGACACGGGGGCGTGCAGCTCGCGTCCGATCGACGGCAACGCCACGTTCACGATCGTGTTGTCCAGCCCCACGATCAGCAAGCTCATGCAGCAGATCGCCAGGATCAGCCGCCGCCGGGCGCGGGAGGGGATGGGAGAGAGTTCGGGGTGTGCGTCGACGCCGTCGGGGTTCGCAGCGTCGGCGCGGGCAGGGCGCGCGTTGTCCGTTCGCAGTCGGGAGCGGGCGGTCACGGACGCAAGCAATAGCAAGGTGGGCGAGCACGCCACGGCCATGGCCACTGCGCAGCCGGTGATTACACTCGCCGAAATGTCAACACGCGCGCCACCTCGTGCGCGACGAGGAGGATCGATGACAGAGCGTAGACCGGTGAAGACCGAGCACCATCTCGCGAAGGCGCTGCACCCCAGCCCGCGCGTGCTCAAAGAGGCGATGGGCGAGGCCGAAGGCTTCAACGCGAAGTTCGCCGTGCTGATCACCAGGCTGGTGGGCACGATGTGGTGCGCCTACCTGTTCGGCGTCATCGCCCTGCTCGGCTTGGGGCCGGCGCTGAAACCCGGCGGCGAGGGCATCGTGGCCTGGATCGCCCAGACGTTCCTGCAGCTCGTTCTGCTGTCGGTCATCATGGTCGGACAGAACGTGCAGAGCCTGGCCGCGGATGCGCGTTCCGCGAACACGTTCAAGGACGCGGAGGCGATCCTCGACCGTCTCGACGTGCACACCCAAGGCGGCCTGGAGGTGATCCTCGAGCGCCTGAACGAGATCGCGCCGATGACGAGCGCCTCGAGCCCGGCCGGGGAGGGGCCCGGCACGTGATGGACTGCATCAGGCCGAGCTGCGGGATGACTAGGCTAGGAGTGCGCCCAGGCCCGTACGCCGCTCGCTAGCATAGATCCACTGCCATGAGCGACCTTCGTCTTCTTGCCAGGATCACCGCCGTCGAGCCGCTGGAGAGCTTCCGGCTGCGGCTGACGTTTACCGACGGCCTGGTCCGCGAGGTCGATCTCTCGGGCGATCTTTGGGGGGCGATGGCTGAGCCGCTGCAAGACCCTGCCTACTTCCGCCAGGTAAGGGTCGATCCCGAACTTGGCACCGTCGTATGGCCGAGCGGCTACGACCTCGATCCCGACGTGCTCCACGGCGACTATGAGTCGGTCGGTCGGCCTGCCGTGCAGGCATCGCGGTAGTCGCACGCCCGTTCTCAAGGAGGCCCATCCGCCGGATGTGTACGCCGTGCACGTCCGGTTCGAGGACGGCACCACAGCCGACGTGGATTTCTCCTACCTGCTCGACTACGGTGGCGTGTTCGAGCCGCCGCGTGACCCGGCCTACTTCGCGCAGCTCCGCGCGGACGCCGAGGCTGGCACGATCGTCTGGCCCAACGAAGCCGACATCGCCACTGAGACGCTGTACGCACACGCGCAGCAGCGTGCCACTACGTAGCGTCCGGTCGCTCGTCCTTCGCACCGACAATACGGGCGCAGAGCGCTGCTTCTCTACGCTCTGGCCATGAGCGACCGGGCGAGTCCACGATTCGATCCCGGCGTGCGAGCTTGGCTGGAGTGCCTTGGATCGCCGCGGGACACGATTCGCCAGCAGCTTGTCTCACGGCAGCTCGCCGCTCATCTACCGAGGCATCCGACGCAACTTGCGGTGCTGGACGCGGGCTGTGGCCAGGGCACACAGGCGATGGCTCTCGCCAGCCTCGGACACGACGTGACAGGTATCGACATCTCGGAGACGCTGCTCGAAGCAGCACAGGGTGAAGCGCGGCGGCTGCCCGATGATGTCCGTCGCCGTATACGGTTCGAGCGAGGCGATGTACTCGATCTCGGGCCTGCACATCGAGGACGCTACGACGTGGTCTGCTGCCACGGAGTTGCGATGTATCTTCCCTCACTCGCTGAGCTTGTGCGCGCCTTGTTCTCCGCGACACGACCCGGCGGCATCGTGTCCCTTCTTACTCGAAACCAAGCCGGGATCGCGATGCGGGCTGGCATGTCCAGGGAATGGTCCGGCACGCTGGCCGGATTCGACGCTGCCCATTACACCAACCGGCTGGGCATCGAAAAAGTACGCGCGGACGACCCAGCCGACGTTCGTCACGCGATCGACAGAGCCGGCGGAGAAGCCGTCCACTGGTACGGCGTGCGTCTCTTCACTGACCACTGGCCCAACGAGCCAGCGCCTGATATCGAGGAAGCACTCGCAGCGGAGGAGGAGGCCGGCCGTCGCGATCCTTACCGCGCCCTAGCAGCTCTCACCCATACGCTCGCGACCGCACCACCCAACCGCCAAACTACATCGGACGCAAAGTCCGCAAATATCCACATCCCTGCCGACTCCTGAGGTTCAGCGAATCGAATGGGCAGCAGCTAGATACGAACGTCCTGGAGCAAGCTTGGGACGGGCAGTCGACTAGCCCTCAATCCCGGCCCCATACCAAGGGATTCCCCCAAAATGCACCTGCTTGGGATCTATTCGAACCACGATCTACAGGCGTCTTTGGGCCGTCTGGCCAAGAAACTGGCGGCTGTGCGGGCCGGCGGCGCTCGTGGGGAGCGCAATGTCGAGCATCGTAGGCCTCCTTGAGATATCGAGTGTCAGTCAAGGCCGCGCTTGGAGGTCGGCACCAGACGGCCTCTAGCCGATCTGGCCAACTAAATCACCGTCCGATCGCAGCGCGTGCCGCTAGGACCCCATCGACGTAAAACCCGTGACCACTGCTGCGTTCCAATTCCTCACGGGACAGGTTACTACCGATGTAAATCAAGCTCGCGATGATGAACGTGGGAGTCATATACCACTCGTTACTCACGCCAGCCGGCCTCAAGGCAAGTAGGGCCTGCTCGCCCCAGTCATTTGCCTGATCCAGGAACCGATCGAGCTCGTTGAGATCCGCGAAACCCGCAAGCTGACTTGCCAGTGTCAACTCGGCCACCCCCTCCGAGTCATCGGACGGCTCAAAATTGGGCGGTTCCATGTTAAAGCCTGCGCCTACCGCTGCCGCGCCCCACTGCTGCATCCGTGGACTGCTATCGACGTAGACCTCGATCGAATCGCGGTCGATAGGGAGATTTAGGTGTCCGGAGGACACGCTCTCCTTATAAGTGCTGCTCAGACGCGCGGCACCCTGACGGACAGACTCGAATTGGTCGTCCGCCACCTCGAGCAACGCGCTGATCCGAAAGAGTTGACGCTTGAGCTCCGCCGGAATCTCACTTGCTCGCTTGTAGTTGAGTCGGTGATCGATCGCTGCCCACGCATGCTGGAGCACCGTTCTTACCTGAATCTCGGCCTTCAGCCCGCGATAGGGCGACCACTCGCTGAGTTGGGCTCTCGACGGCGAGCAGCTCACAACGTAATGATCAGAACGGTAGCCAAAGCGATCCGGATCGGACGTGGGCGTTCGCTTCCATGAGTTCGCATCGTCGACCGCAAACTCCCGCTCGATCAGCGAGTCGACGCGCTCGACATCACTTGAGTAGTACAAGATCACGCGCACGCCAGAGAGGTCGGTGATATCGATCAGAGGGTTCTGATACTTCCCTGGCTTTCTCGCGATCTTGTCGACAAAGCTGTCGACCTCCTTAGTCCGCGCGTCCACCTGCACAGCGGTGATACCGTCAGCCGACAGCAACTCAGACAGCAGTACCCGGATGCGCTCGGCGAAAGCATTGTACAGTTGCCACTGTTAGCGATAAGCGGCTCTCCAGTCCGATGGAGAGCGATCAGGGTCCGCCATAGAACAATCCTAAACACTGAGCCGATGTCGAGAGCATCCGGTGGCTTCGCTCTCCGGAGCCGACGAAGTAGCCCAAACGATCGGGCGGGAGCTGCCGAGACGGCTCAGGCTGCGGCCAGCGCCTCGGCCAGAGCATCCGGGCCGACAGCCACGTGCTCGGGGACCGTGACGTTGATAGCGTGGTCGCGTTCGAGCAGCCACTTGGTGTTAATGATTGTGAGTCCGATGACCTCGCCGTCCGCGTCGAAGCGCAGGACGTGCCCCTCGGGCGTCTCCTCACTCCCTGCCGCCTGCCGGGGATCGCCAATGTGCAGGTAGAGCACGTCGCCTCGGGCGTCGTAGGAGGCCTGATCGAATCGTCGAGCCGGGCACCGCGGAGAGCGCCTGTGATGTGGCGTGGGCCATACCGACGTTTAGGTGTCCAAAAATGCCCCCGCCAGGAGTCGAACCTGGATCCGCCGCTTAGGAGGACGAGCGCCCGGACCGCTGGATTGGGCGTATCACTAGGCACAGTAACGGTTGTGGTCGAGTGTGGGACGTGACGATCATCGAGGATTTGGCGGGATTGGGCGGGGTTTAGGCAGCGGATCGACGGTCGATGGCTAAATCCTTGATGGTCCACTATCTGCTGGAGCGCCTTCAGATCGTGCGAACGGCAGGAGGGCGATCAGGCGCCGGCCAGCGGTCCAACGCGGCGTATCCGCGTAGAGTGCGGGTGCCGTGCGTGACGCGAGCATCGATTACGACCGACATGCGGCGGCCTGCCCCCGCCACCGGCGCGCCGACGCGGGCGCCAGCGATCGACGCCAGCGGCAAAGAGCGGCCCCTGCCTCGGCATCCGGTCTTAATCGACGATCTCGCCGCCGGAGTTGTGGTACTGGAGCAAGGAGCGACTGCAGGATGCTGCACGCACAAATGGACGAGTTGCTGAACTAGCAGCGCGCGGACCCGATGGACGAGCCAACGACACTGACCGAGCTGCTGACCCCGGACGACATGACCCGCGCCTTCTGGCCGTCGGGTCTATCTGCGGCGCTCATGCAGCCCGAGGACTCGCTCCGCTACCTGCAGGACTCAATCGCCCTGGCTCGCCTGGTCAACGAGGTGCCAGAAACCGTCCGCAACAACTTTGAGCGACTGCGCAAGACCTATCTATACGGACTCGTTGAGTACGATCTGTTCACCGTCGCCGATGACGACGCGAGGCTGATTCTCGAGGGTGCCCTGCGAGTCCGCTTCATGACCTATTACGACAGGCAGATCCCGGTCACCAAGCAGGCCGAGGAGACGCGGCTGACCGTTGCGTCGTTCGACGATGTGCGTGAGGCCGCCAAGGGCAAATACCAGCTAGTCACGCGAGACGGCCCCTGCCCACTGCCGCTTGGCATGGCAAGTTTGCTGCGGTGGGCCCGACGCGAGCGGCTGCTGGTCGGTCAGCGTTCCGCGATCAATGACAAGACCGCCGTCGAACTGCGCCACCACGTTGCACACCCATCGGGCTACCACTTGCTTGCGCCCGTCGACGCAGCTCGAACGCTGTGTCGCATCGCGGAGTACATCAACAAGCTCTGGGGCGCCGACACGCCCGGCGGCCGGACGTTCCCAGCACCCGTTGTGCGACTCCCGCGCGTCGCCGCGATCTCCGCAGACGGAAGGCGCTTCGTGACCTTCCCGAGCGTCCGCTCCATCCGCGAAGGAGACCCGTCTGTTGCAGATGGGACATTCGCCGTCTTCCTAGCCTCCCCTCTCGAGGAACTCTACGGCATCGGTGGACCTACGTTGCACTTCAGCCACCGTCCCGGCTTTCAATGCACGAGCTTGCCGTGCGATCTGCTCTGGGGTCCAGGGCCACTGGCCACGCTTATGCCCCTTCTCGATCACTACGAAGACGTCGCTCTGAGTGACCGAGTCCAACACCTCGACCGTCTGTTCGTCGTCCGCGTCGACGGCGAGACGGTTGACTTACCACGGTCCCCGGCCGACTTCGCTGCCGCAGAGGAGGTCGAGGGCGAATGGCATGTGATCCGTGCCGACTACCCCAACGACGCTCTCTGGCACGTGCGCCAGCACCGCGACCTTGCGGAAAGCGACCTGCATGACGGCCGCTGTCCAGAGTGCCCGGTCACAGAGCTGGGACGATTCCATGATCGTGTGAGTACAGCCGACAGCCTTGAGTAGGCCACCTCGATAAACAACTCGGTGATCGTCCATAGCGATACCGACGGGCACGACCACATGGGGCGTTCGCCTTCGGTGGCAAGCGGGAGCGACGGGGGTCGCCCTCGACCGCTCTAGTCTGCGGTCTGCATGGGTATCGATCCTGAAGTACTCGACTGGATTCGTGAGGCTGTCTCCGAGGCGGAGTCGTGGGAGGACATCCGCGCCTCGCTGCAAGCACACGATCCCGACGGCGAAGACGCGAGATTGCGCCCGTTTGTGTTCGCTTTCTCGTATCGGCTACACGAGCGCTTCGCGTCGTCGCGGGAGCGAGCTGGCAGCCCGTTCGGGTCGATGGTAGCTGGTGAGGGATGGCGCTTCCCGCCGGCTCTGGCAGACATTGAGGAGGCCGACATCATGGCCTGGCGGGCGGCACTCGCGGCGATCGACGATCCGGCGGTGCAGGCGCGGCTTGGCGATCTCCTATGGGAGCGCCGCGCCAGGCCCGACCCGCACCTCGCCGCTGTAGCCGCAGCAGACGGGCTACTGGCCCTCGCCGCAGATGAGCGGTGGCGCAGTATGGAACGGGCTCGTTTCCTCTCGCGTACGTTGGAGCTGACAACGCAGTTGCGCGATACTGCGCGTACGTCAGCCACGATCGAGAGGCTGCTTGCGTTTGCCGAGGCAGACCTCGCAGGGACCGATGGAGGCCCCGGCCTGTCGCTCGGTGCTCTCCGTCCGCTGGTTGCGCTGCCTTCTGAGCAGCGTCCCGATGATCTCGACGCGATGTTGCAGCGTGTGGGCGAGAAGTATGGCGCCGATCCGTACATCGTCACGTCGGTAGCGGACCTTCGCAGCCCGCTCTTGGACGGTGATGCGCGGGAAGAGTTGCGGCGCACGCAGGTGCAGGAATGGCGAGACAGAGCGGGTGAGGTTGGCGGGATGCTGCGTGTGCATCGCTTGGAAACGGCCCTTGAGCTGGCGCGACGCCACGGCTGCAACGACGAGGTTAGGGAACTGCGGAGCGAGCTCGGAGCGATCGGCGCTGAGGAGCTTGAGCTGAAGGAGATCGGGGCCGAGATCGAGCTGCCACCCGAGGAGGTGGAGCGGTTCCTCACCTCGTTCACGGATGCGCCTAGCTGGCAGCACGCGCTTGGCCTGCTAGCGGCGCAGCCACCGCCAGGGGGTTCGCCGGAGGAGCTGGCCAAAGCGGTCGATCGGCAGATGGAGGAGTTCCCGGTCCAGTTCTTGTTCGGCAAGTCGCTGATCGGCCCCGACAACGCTACTGCGATCTTTCGCGCCTCGACCCGCGAGGAGCATCACCGTCTCGCCAGCGCTGAGCAGCGCGCACAACACGGCCGAATCTGGGGGATGTTCTGCGCTCGGGTACTGCGGAGGATCGGCGAACGCGAGGACAAGCCCTCCGTGGGAGAAATGGCCGAGTCGCTTCAGAGTGATTTCGTTGACGACGAGACGGGTGAGCGGGTGGCGTGCGCGATTGAACTGTTCTGGGATGAGCGCTACGACGAGAGCGCCCACGTACTGGTGCCGCGTATCGAGCGGATCGTGCGCGAGATGGCTAGGCAACTTGGCATTCCGGTCGTGCGTGCAGTCGAGCCTGGGCGCGAGATCGGCGGTGTCGTCATGCTCGGGGCACTGCTGCGCGAGATGGCGCCGGTATTTCCCGATGAGGGCTGGCACGCGTATCTTTTGAACTTGCTCGCCGATCCCCTGGGCCTCAACCTGCGCAACTCGATCTCCCACGGCCTGCACGGCCGGGTCGGGGCAGTTGCCGCAGCGCTACTGGTGCAGGCAGCGCTGTTTCTCGCCGGCCTCTCGCTCGATGACTCCCATGAGACCCCTACACCACCACCCGGCGCGGGCGCTGCCTGAGCTGCGTTGCCCTTCGCAGCGCTGACCTTTACGGCGCGGTCTCACATCGAACAGCAAGAGACTGCCTACCGCATAAAGCCGAACGAGCAGCCGGAGGACCTCGCCGACGCATCCAATCGCCCAGGTGCGTATGGCGTTGGCGAAACGTATCCTGGGTGGTGCGCTTGAAGATCCTCTGCGCCGGCAGTGGCAGAGGTGATGGCCGAGCTGGAGCCGGCGATCAGCAGTGCTATTGCATCCGAGGAGACCAACAGCGCCCGAGAGGGCGCCTTGGCGGTAGTGGCTGTGCTTGCGCGCGAATGGGACGCCTCGTTTGAATGTCACTCCGAGTGACTCACCCTTCGCCGGATGGTCCGTGTGCGGTCCACGTGCCGCCGGGGTTCTTCTTGACGATCGTGGTCTTCATGCGGATAGGAACATCTTCCATCCAGCCGCCCCGCGGAAGACCCCAGAGTTGCCTTGCCTTAGGGCTTTCAAACTCGCTCGCCCAGAACGCAATCGCGCTGCTGACCCAGTTGCCCAGCCGGGGGAGTACGTCCAGCACGGGCAGCCCGTTGCGAAACGTTACGAGCACGCCAACTCGGCAAACCACTTCCATCTGAGGATTGGGTCCAGTTGGACGGACCCGGACGGAGTAAACCTCTGCGCCGCCCTCTATCGGGCGCCCAAGCACTTCCTGACGAACGACAAGGTCCGCCAGCGGTTCGCAGTCGCGGATGCCGATGACCTCCGCCCGGATGTCGAATGGAGTGGACGCTACGGGCTCAAGAGTGCGGTGCTTGTCGTGATTCCAGAAGTCCTCAAGATCAGCAAGCGCGTTGCGCCGCCGTCGAGCAACAGTGCGGGAACTCGACGGCGTATCCTTGCGTCGGTAGCACGGTTGCGCCCGATAGATCATCGCCCGATGTCGCGCGTTGATCCCGCTCAACTTCTTGCGCGTCGTGTTGCTATCCCAGGCCAGAGGGCTGCCCGTCGCGTACTTGCGGACCCGGCAGCAAGGAAACGCGATCGTGCGCGGTGGAATCTTGCCGCCAGTGTCGAGAAAAGAAAGCTCGAACGCGAGATGGTCGAGCGTCGAACGAAGGTCGTGGATGTAGTCGCCAATCACTGCTCCCAGGATTGGGTCGGGATGCTCGATCGGTCGGAAGCGCCATCGGATGTGCTCGCCGGTGTCGTCGTCGAACTCTCCGACGCGGGGAATAGGTTCGGGGTGCTGATCGAGATAGCCTCCAATCCCGGCGTCCAAAAGCTCGAGGTTCTGCTGCGCACGCCGTAGCTTCGCCTCGCATCCGGCAAGCGGGTGATCGGGCGGCAGCTGCGAGGCTTGAACGGCCATACACAGGACGCTACCGCCGGCGACAGGGACTGTGGTGGAACGACCGCCGGCTGAGTCCGACGTACCGCAACGGCACCCAAAACGGCGGCGTTGCGCGGTTGGGTCCGAAGCTGAGCAGCCTTCGGCGATCGCCTCGTTGTAGATCGTCGCGATCACCCTGCAATCCTTGCCTTGAGCGTCACGGGTGGTCTGCCAGCCACGTGATGACGCTCGGCCCGACACCGCCGCTGTCGAGCTCGGCAGAGATCGAGCGCTTCTCAAAAGTCGTGCGGGGCAAAGCAGACAGGGGACGATTGTGCTCAGCGCCAGCCCGGTGGGCTGCCGCTCAGGCACACCCTTCGCGCAGGCCGGACGCTGGCGAGTTCTTCGCCAATCACGTCCAAAGCCACGCTGACCGAAGCACCAATTAATCTACTCATCCGATATCTCCAAACAGAGATGGGTATGCGAATCAAGACCGAGCACCGGTCAGCGCCACACACTCGTGCGCCGCGTCCCTCCACAGACGGAGGCTGCCGTGGGCAAGACACGCGACGCTTCCCCCAATGCCCATGCGTGGCGCCACAGCGCCTCGCTTTCAGCTTCGGGAGGCTTCAATGCGCCTCCTCGTCATGCTAGCTGCCGCAAGCGCCGATCAGGCAACACAGGCGCCGCCGGCACGAGCCGACGTGCCGTACTGCTTCCGGCTCGTGGCGTCCTTCACCGACTGCGCAGCGTACTCCGGCAATACCTATGCCAACGGCGTGTGGGATCAAAACGCAGCGCAGTACCCCGGCTCCGGCACCGTCAGCGTGTGCGAGCACACCTACATCGTCGGTGGCGAAACCATCAGCAACCGCTGCGCCAACCAATTCGTGGACTCGCTCACGCAGCTCTGTGTTTACTACGAACTCAACATCGAACAGTCCGCTCACGCGGTCAACCACTCCGCCCAGACGCACACCATTGAAGGCTACGCCTTTAATGGCAACGGCGACGGTAATGGTGATCCCGAAGTCTGCTAACCCGACAGGAGTCAAACAATATGCTTCCGTTAACACACAATACGCGCGTAACAACAGCTCTCCTACTCGGCCTCGTCGCATTGGTCGCGCCGCTTGGCGTGGCTCTCGCCGAGTCCAACAGCACCGCAGGCGCGCGACCCGCGCGGGCAGCAGCCGTGGCGGCCCCTGCAAGCCATCGCCACGGAACTTACATCGAACCTATCGATCCTCCGCCGTCCGACCACGGCTACCGACGTAATGCCGGCGACCACCGCACGGTTGATCGGCCTCGAGGGCTTGAGGGTCGGGGTACAGGCATCGGCCTCGCGCTTGGCGTTCGTTGCACCCAACGGAGCCAGCGTGTACGTCGTACCGGGCACGAGCGGCGCTTGTTTGATCGATTCGTACGCGATTTCGGGCTACTGCTCACCAACAAGCGAAATCCTCGCCGGGCAAGCGACGAGTGGCGTGGCGTGCGCGCCACACTCTCCGAGAGGCGAGGTCGAGACCGGCGGCCTTCTTCCGGACGAAGCGTCAGATGTGACCGTGAGGATGTCGAATGGCGCCACCGAACCGGTGACCATCACGAACAACGCCTACGAGATCTACGCAGCCCAGACGGCACCGCTGCCCGAATCGATCAGCTGGCGATCGGGCGGGCAGCTACACACTGCCTCTACGAACGTGCCACCAGACGCGGCCACCGTCAAGTGTGCGGTGCCGCCGGCTGCGCCGTAGCAGGCGAGAGCGGCACTCGCGCGGGGTCAGACCACGCGATCAGAGCGGCGTACGGTCTGTGCCTCATCATCGCTCGGCTTCCTAACGGGCTTCCCGCTTGCCGCTACCGCTGCCCCAAGCGGTTAGCCCTCGGAGGTGTCGTTGGCGATCAACGCGTCGGCGACCAGCTCTGATATCGCCTCTAGTGCCTCGTCGAGCAACAGTCGCAATGGGACAGCACATTCCGAGCCGTCGAGGTTCAGTGAGGAGCTCCACAACCCCGGGTCATAGCGAGCAAAGACGGAGAGACCAAACAGCAGCACCCACCAAGCCGTCAGCGGCACGAATGGCTCGTCACTACCCGGTGCGCCCGGCAAAAGCCAGCGGTTGAACGTGCCAGATGGTGAGTAGGTGAGATCGAACACAGATGGCGTGCTTTCTGGAGGGCCCCATCGGACCGTGCCGAAGCGACGCGCCGAGTCATTCATCGGCAGCTCAGGGTGAGCTGCCGGCTCAAAACTGAATCCTGCGGGCAGCGATGGATAGCCACTGGACGGCAAAGCATCACGTGGTTGCGGCGCGCGGGTGGTGACCTGCAAGCTCATCACGTGCTGCGGCGGATTACCTGGTGCATCATTGAATGCGCGCATCGCTGGATGCCATCGCTCCTCCCAACCCGGCAGGAACCGGTTGAACATCGGCAATGCAGCCCAGGCCGCTCCCACCTCTATCGGCTCGCCGGCCGAACCAAATGGATCTGGCGCGCGTAGAGCCTCGCAGACCGCGCTCAACGCATCCCCCGCCCCGACGCGGCGCTTGATCCGGCGCAGCAGTGGGTTTTTCTCCGCCGAGATCGAGCGGTCCTCAGAGATGCCATGAGCACGAACCACCCATGACTCGCAGTGTGCGGCAGCAAGGGCACGACCGGCCTGACTGAGGGCGTAGAACAGCGGCAGTGGACGGGAGGCATGGCCGGCGACGGCAGCGGCCTCAAGCAACTCGTCGAACTGCTGCAGCGCCGCGCCGTAGGTTGCTCGTCGCTCAGGCTCTAAGCCTGCGCGACCAGGCGGGTCTGCGCGCGTAGCGCGGATCACGTTCAGTCCCCATGAGCGGCTGTCCACCGGCAAACCGTACCGAGCGGTCTTGAGGGAATGCCGTGGAGGACCACAGCATCTCGCAGCAATGCGAGCCGCGGCGCTACTTGCCTCGGTTGCGCTCCACGAGCGCCCGCAGGCGACGCTTGGCGGCCGGGTCTCGCCGCATCCCGTGGCGATAGATGCGCAGCGTAAATGCGGGGTCGGCATGCCCGAGCTGATCCATCACGCTCCCAGGATCGACGCCCAGCGCGACGAGGGTCGAGGCGAAGGTGTGGCGGAGCTTGTGAGGCGTTAGACCATCTGGCAGCGGTGCTTCGTCGGCATTGGCGAGCGCCTTGTTAGCGCCGGCGATCGCCTTGTCGAGCACGCGCCGACGGATATTGCTCTCCGCGAGCTTCGTGCCGGCAGCGCTCGGGAACACGTAGTCGCCGGGCGACCTGTAAGGGCTCGTGCGATGATGCCTGGCAAGCTCGCCGCGAAGCACAGGCAGGATGTCCACTTCCCGTACGCCAGCGTCCGTCTTGGCCTCGTGCACGAAGAGCCGGTTGCCCGGAAGATCGATGTCTCGCCAACGCAGATTGGTCAGCTCCCCGATGCGGAGCCCGGCGAATAGGAAGGTCGCGAGCAGCGCGCGACGGTACACGAGCCCGCCCTTCTGGTGGCGCCCCCCTTTGAGTTTGGCCTTCTCGTCGAGCAAGCTCGCGGCGTCGAGCAACGCTTCGATTTGCTCGGCACTGTCGAGCCAGACTGAAACGGGACGAGCTACCTTCAGTCGCCGCCGCCGTCCCCTGGCCGGATTGCGGTCGATCAGCTCATACTCGACGGCGACCTCGAGAATCTGCGCGAGCCGCGTGATCGTCTTGTTGATCGAGGTTGGCGAGATCTGATCACAGCGGACCTGGGTCTGCCGATAGCGGTCGACCTCTTGGACGGTGATCTGCGAAAGTCGGTGGGCGCGAAAGAACGGCAGCAGATGGCAAGAGAGCTGCCATTCGTAGTCCAGCACCGTCTTTGGCCGCAATTCGCCACGGACGGCTGTAAGCCAGTTCGTGGCGAACTGGTGGAAGGTCTGATCCTCCTTCGCTTCCGGGGCAGGTGCGGGGGAGGCTGGCTGCCAGATGCCACGCCGGATGTCGGCAAGCACGTTCTGGAGCTCGGCATACGCGCTCGTCGGTGTCCAGCCTTCTGAAGCCGTGCCAAGCCTTACGTATTGCCGCTTGCCGTTCGCCGTGAAGCGCAGCCCGAATGTCGGGTTGCTGGTGCGCCGATCGACAGCGACATGGCCTGTCGCTGGGCGTCCCATCAGGTATCTCTCGTCATGCCGGTTCCTCCTTGGTTGGAGGCGCCGTGAGACAGGTCTACAGGTCGGGACGCACGTCTGTCTTGGTAGCGTGGTCCGCGCCCCGGGAGGTCTGAACTCTCGGTGCCACGGTGCCCGGGTGTGCAACCACCGCGGGCACCAACTTCAATATAAGGGGCGGTCCGGACGGTCATCGGCGCTCGGTTCGCCGTTGCCGTCCCCTCGGCTGGCGAATGGGGAGCAGTTCGCCAGCCGCAGGCGTAGGAGTGGGTTTGGTTCGCTGGGCTATCGGGCTCCGAGGACGCTGAGCCTCATCTGCCGTGTCCTTGGACTCGGATGATCGCCAGGTGCGGATCACATGGCCGAGATCGAAACGGAGCCGGCCTCGGCTGCCCCTGCCGATCCTTCTGCCCCCCAGTTCGGCAGCGTGCGCGTAGACCCAGTCGCGAGAGACGCTGAGCGTCCGGGCAACAGCGGCAGCATCGACGAGCTCGGCAGACCGCGGCTGCGATAGGAGCAGGCAGGCAACGCGGTCGGCGACAGCTTCGGCGAGTGCCCGTTCCCAGGTCTCCAGCTCCCCAGTTTGCGGGGTCGGTTGCCCCAAATATGACGGATCGTGTGCTTCTGCCACGGTGGTAGAGGTTCGAGTCTTTGCTCGGCCTCAACCTGTCGCTGGAAGCGCTGCGTTTCCCCCCGCACGATTTTGGAGCGGCCACCTTGAACGCGGCTCGATTTACTTCCGCAGTCGGCCCACGCCGGCGACAAAACTGCCTTGACCGCATGGGCACGGTCACCCACTGGTGCCGGAGTCATGCACGACGCCATGACGCGGAGTACAGTCCCAAAACCTATATGTCCCATGTCGTCATCGATGGCGTGACTTTCGAAGCGCGGCGGCTGATGCTGACGCCCGCGGAGGTGGCGGGCATCCTCCGTATTGAGGAGGCGGAGGTCCGGGCGATGGTGGACCGAGGCGAGCTGCGAGACATCTCGTCGGAAAACGCAGTGCGCCTCGATCCCAACGAAGTAATTGCCTTAACGGAACGGCGCGTACAGGGTGGCGAGCTTGGCAAGCATGTGTATGTCGAACTCGGGGCTTTGATCTCTACGCCTTCGTAGGTCAGGCTGCCTCTGCCTCTGGGTCGACGAGGTGGAGCCTTGCTGGTGAGACTCGGAGCGGCTCGCTGCAGCGCTCGGTTGGCTCGCCCTCCTTGGTCGTCCAGCCCTGCTCCAATGGCCAGTGCGACAGCGTTTCGGCTAGCTGCTCGCGCATGAGGGCCGTGCGCCAGAACGCCTCATGCACGCCGGGCACCCAGATACGCCGGTAGTTGACCCCGAGCGAAGAGTCGACCGGGGCCAGCCCAGGCTCCCACGGTCGCTTATCCCTACGCGTCGGAATGTGCTCGCCTTTGACCCATCGCGTGAGTGTGGAGCGGGCCTCGAGGCCCGCGATCTGGCAGAACTCGTGGAGGGTCAGCCAGTCGCGGACCCCGATCGGGGTATCGCTTGGCAACAACGCCTTCCCGAGCTTGCCTTTGTCGATTGCGTCCCAGTCCACTTGCTCGGAGCCCGCGGGCTCCGAGTCGAGGACTGGTAGCCAGGTCGTCTGATCGAATCGGAACATGTTGACCTTGGTGATTGCGTCGGCCTTCCGGCGGGACAGCGTGACCAGCTCGTGGGTGATTCTCGAACTCTCCAGCACCATCTCCTTGAGTTCGTCGATCGAGGCAAGCTGCTCCTCTTGGAGGCGCAAGATCTCGTCGAGGCGGTCAACCGTCGGCGTTCGTGGCTCTCGTTGGCCACAACGGGTGTAGCGCGCTTGGAGCTTCTGCGCGCTCCTCTCCAAGCGTCGCTCGTCATCTTCGATTTGGCGCAGCACCGTCATTTCACGTTCGTATGCGGTGATGTTTGGGCGCTTTCGTAGGCCGAGGTCCGTAGTGAGGAGCTCCCAGCCGATCTCGGCGGCACGGCCGGCGACGACCTCGAGCATCGCCGGAGCACGGCGATCCCCGTAGAGCGCGCGTAGGTCGTTATCGATGCCGCCGTTGTCGAGTAGAGCCGCCGCGTAATACGAGATAGGCGGATTCGCTTCCGCGCCGGTCGCTGGATGACGCTTGTTCCAGATTTCTCCGCTGCGCTCGGCGAGCTGATCAGCAAAGTGACGGTACTCGTGGGGCGTGTATCCGCATTGAGCGCGCTGCTCCTCGGTGAGCTGCACGTCTATGTGACGCGGGTCGCGTGGCACAAGGGCGCGCGTCGTGCGTGCGCCGGCGACACGCCTGTAAAGCCAGTCCTCCCGCACCTGCTTGTTGAAGTGGGCCGGTTCGGCTACGAGCAGCGGGTCTTCCGCGGATGGTTCGGGATGTCCGGCCGCTTTGATCGTCCGGTCCATTAGGGCCAGGTAAACATCGAATACGAGGGCTGCCCCGTGCGGAATGGGCTTGCGGCGCACCTCTTCACGGCCCTTGCCCTTCCTGGGGCGTAGATCCAGCACTGCGCCTCGTCGACAATCAGGCGGTGGACCATCATGATCGCGGACATAGTCCATGCGGCGGAGCCTGGCTAGAGCGGTGCGTCTGCCTCCCGTGAGGACCATCAGCACCAGCAGTGCACGGTCGCGCGCGGGGCGCCACAATCCACGCCGGGCGATTTGATAGTCGGACAACACGCCGATAGCAGCGAGCTCATCCTCGATCGAGCTGACGCCGAGACGCTCGTGAAGGGACTCTGTGATGCCCTGCATCGCTTGGCGTACTGTCTCAGGGCGCGGCGCAATGACTTGGTATCCACCGTCCGGCATATCTGGCATGCGCAACTCCGGGACATGGGTCCAATGGCGGCAAGCCGGAAGTGAGCGTAGGTCATGGATGACTTGGAAGACACCCTTGGCCTCGGAGAGGACTACCTGCACCATCGAGCGGGAGCGCTGACCGGCCGCTCGCCGCCGATTTCCCGTGACGTGCTCCCTGGAGTAGTCGAAGATCGCGACTTGGACGCGCTTGGCCGCAATGTCTGGGCCCTCAGCTATGAGGTTTGCGAGGATAGATACCCATCCCTCGGGCACGACATCATGCAACAGTCCAGGGGCGAGAACGGCGTTCGCCGCGCCTCCTCGCATCACTGCTTCTTCGTACATGTCATAGAGCAGGTAGGACTTGATCCCGCTCCTACGAAGCTGCACCTTGCCCCTGGCATAACAGAACGAGTCGCGGTCGCTTGGGTTTGGGTACTCAATCCCCCCTCCGTCGATCATGACGGTAGCCGAGATGTAGCGATTCAAAAGTTCGCCGAGCTGGCGAAGTTCAGGGAACTCCTGGTTCCTCTTGCCTACAGCTGCGAATAGCGCTCTCCGTGCCGCATCGAACAGGGCATCATCCATGATCAGGCTCCCTTCTGGTTCCATTACCTTAATATACTTTGCACACCGGATTGATAGTCGTTGGTAGATGTGACGGTAATTACTCCTGGGTACTCGTTTGGCACATGTTTTAGGTCCGGTACCCGTGCATATGCAAAGCAAATATGCCCGCCGCCCGTAGTTGTGCGAGCCGTTCCTCTGAAAGCTCACCTTTCCTCGCGGCAACGCGCTGTCTGTGAATCCACTGACGCAATTGCTGGTCACGGATTGGGCGCCCGTCTGCGATTAATTTCGTGACGAGTTTGAGCTTGTCGGCAAACGCTCTGTCGTTTGGGTGGGCCCACGTCCAGCCCGGTAGGGATTCGAGCAGCAGGTCGAGTCGTAAGTCCTCGCCGCGCACCTTGCGTCGTCGCGCCACCCACGCACCGAGCCTGAAGCCGCTCACGGTCCGAAAGGACCAAGGAGGGCACGCAATGCCCTGCTCCTTGGTGTAGTCCCAAAGCGCAGCGAGTCCCTGCTGGCGCGAGCGCGTGACTTGCTTGCTCTTCGCCGCGTATGGTGGCGGTGCTAGGAAGCATGGTTGGACGTCGTTGCATGGGCCGTGCATGGCCCCCTATCGCAGCTCGGTCGGTTTGCCTCCCCCCTAATCTGCAGGGCAGGCGGGACGACTACCGAGCGGGGTGCGGCTCGCTTGCGGTACGAGTTGCGACCTGCTCGGTGCGTACGAGGATGGCGGATGCGGGAAGGTTCAGGCTGGTGGCCAGCTTGTAGATGTTGGCGAGGGCGACGTTGCGCTCGCCGCGCTCGATCCCGCCGTAATAGCCTCGATTGAGGCCGCTGATGAGCGCGAGCCCTTCCTGCGAGATGCCGCGCTCTTTGCGCAGCTCGCGCAGCGCTTCCCCGAACGCGGCGTGGAGCGGGGAGATCGGCGGCACGCAAAAGAGTCTTTCCGCAAGGCCGCTATCATGCCACTCGCTATAAGGAGCATTACTGGTCTGGTGGAGCGTTGGCACCGACGCCGTACACGAGAAGGACGGAACCCTCTCTATGCGCAACGAGAAGATGGTGGACCCGCTGGCGATAGCGCTTTTCGGCGTCGTCAGGGACCTGCCAGCGGATGAGCGCTATGCGTTGCTTGGCGTGATCGACCATCGGCTGCGTAGGGCGTGCGACGAGCGCGTCCAACCGGCAGAGCAGGTGACTCGCCAGGGCAGGGAGAGTCAGCGGCCGACGGCCTCCGGGTACCGCGACAAGCCCCGGACCGAGCGGTGTCGGCAACGCCTCCTCCCATCGTCCTCGACGACGCACGCCGCGGACAGCCCAGGCAGATCGCGCTCGCGCACAACGAGAACCTCCACTTCTGCGGCGGCATCGGTGCGTAGGCAGAACAACGGCGGCTCGCTCCACAAACGGCCGACGCCATCGGACGACGAGATACTCGAGGAGTTGCGGCGCTGCTCGAGCGACCTCAGCACCGAATTTGGCTACGACGAATACCGCATATGGGCCCTCGCGCAGCAGGCAACGAACCCAGACTCCCCGGCCCTGCTGATCGATGTCGGCGACTTGATCCGCCGCTTTGGCTCCCTCCCACGGGCGCGCATCGCCGCAGGTCTCGAGCAGGTTCCTCGTCGTCTTGCCGAGAAGGACAATGAAGGCTCGTTCTCGGCCTGTGTGAGCGCGGTACAAGCTGCGGCCGATGACATCGGCCGAACGAGAATTCTGAGCGTGAGCGCGTACATGCAATGGCGCAGCATGCACCTCGAGGACAAACAGCGAGGCCGAGCTCTGGCTCCCCCGCCCGAGTGGAAAATCATCAGTGACCGGTTCGGCACATGGCCACGCGCACTCTCGGCCGCCGGGCTCATCTCACCACAGGAGGCCACTGACTACCACGGAGGAGAAGATGAGCGGGTATCTGACGCACATATCGCCAGGTGGCTGTGCGTAGTCGCGACAGAACTAGGGACAGACATGGCGATGGACGCCTACGGCCAGTGGCGCCAGAAGCAGATCGATGATCCCAAGGCCGGCTATCCGCCCGGCCAACACGACGTTCAAGAGCGCTTCGGCAGCTGGGACCTAGCCGTGCAGGCCACTGACACTGCGCTCAAGACCTCGAATCCCTTCGAGTACATCATGGGGATCCTGCGCGCGAGGAACATCGCCCGATGAGCCGCGAGACGGCGACGGTGATCCGCCGCATCCTCCCCAATCTCCAAGAGAACACGCTACGCGAGCTGCGTGCACTGATCGCTCAGTCGCTGGCCATCCCTTTGCCGTCCGAACTGCAAGATCAGCCCCTCGGGCTGCTCATCCAGATGGTCGCGTGCACGCAAGCGCGGATACCGCTCGCCGAAGAGTACGAAACGGAGCGCGTCCAGCGAGCTGTCGACGGCGAGGAGTGGCCCAGCCGTCTCCAGCTTGACGAGACGTACGGGTCCTGGTTGGGCGCTGTGAGCGCCGCCGCGAAGCCTGGGGGTCCTCGTCGCTGTGCGCAGTCCCCGAGCCGCGACGAGGCTTGCCCTGCCGCCGACTCTCGCTGCACGCGCCGCGACGCGCTGCTTGCGATCGCGCGTTGCAAATCGGAGATCGGCTCGTGGCCGACTCAGAGCGACTACCTGCGATGGCGAGGTATCGTGCGCCACGCCAGTGGGCTGCAAGGGCTCAACGAACCCCGCCTACCGGACGCCAGGCAGCTCCGGCGGCTGTACGGCAGTTGGCCGCGAGCCAGGGCCGAAGCGCAACGACGAGTAGATCGGTAGCGGAAACATCACATGCCGTAGCTGAGCGGGCGGGATGCCCCGGCGATCGGCGCCGCGCACGGTCTGAGTCAATAGGTCACTACAGACCGCTCGCGCTGCCAGTGACCTGCACGACCAGGACGCCCGTATGGCGATTGAGCGCCCCGTACAGCTTCCCCGATCCCGAGGCGTGAGCGTAGCGGCCGGTGCCGTGGTCGATCCACATCTTCCCGCCAAAGCTTTCCCAGCCTCCCTTGGGCGTGGTCGCCTTCCCGTTTGCGTGGCCGAGCAGGTTTCCACCTGGCAGGTACATGACGAAGTGAGATGTCGCGCTTCCCACTTCTTCGAGGTCGAGGCTGATCTTGACGCGTCCCTTCAGAGTCCCGACGGCATTGCCTTCCTCGATCAGAGTGTTGCCGATCGCCTTGACACGGTGCAGCGTCGACTTGTCGCTGATTGAGGTCGAGCGCGCAGCATGCGCGCCAGGCGACTTCGAAGCTGCGAGTGCGGCACTCGGTGCGAGCGTCGCGGGGATCACACCGAAGAGCATCGCTGCGCAGGCCCAGAGGCGGCGGGCATCGACCAGCTTGGAGCAGACGCCCGCCTCCGAGCTGCTGTCGCCGGCGAGTACACCATCAAGCGGCTGCGTCTGTGCGCCTGGGCAGGACACCGGTTTCCACCGAGATGCCCTGAGAATGCTCGGAGAGGCGGCGCTCGACACGCAGACGCAGGTTCTCCAGCCACTCGAGTTTGCCGTGCAGCTGGGTAGTTACGTCCTCGTCGATCGCCTCGCGGGCAAGCGTTTCCCACTCGCTGGCGTTTTCAGGTAGAGGACATGCGTTTTCGGCGGTGTAGGCGTTCAATCGATCGACGCAGGCCTGTTTTTCGATCTCGATGTCTTTCAGGAGGCGGTGCGCGTCCCCGGGTCCTGTCATCGCGAGCTTGAGGTGGAGCGGTTCGCGGTGGGAGCGGATGCTCGAAGGGCGTCCAGCGAGCCACTTCACGAACGCTTGCTCGCCAATTGGCGTGATCCGGAAGCGCTGTGAGCCCCGAGGGGTCTCCGGAGGACCCAAACTCTCCACCCAGCCTTTGCGCTCGAGGGTGCGAAGCATGTCTGATACCTGGCCGCGGTTGATGGCCCATCCCGGCCCGAACACCTCGTCGAAGCGGGCCGCGATCCTGTAGCCGTGGCTCGGCCCTTGCAGGAGCAAGCCCAAGATCGCATATCGAGTGTCTGGGACCATGGCAAATCAACGGCCCCTGCTTCCGCAGGGGGCGACAATACTACATAGGGCAAGAGTCCATTAGGTAGTTTGAGTCCGTCACGGTAGCTCGCGGTATCGTAGGTGCGCTGTGGTGCTCGAGCTCAAGGACGTAGGAAGGGTCTTCAGACGGGGAGCACGCTTGGTCGTGGCACTTGATCGCGTTTGTCTTGCTGTCGAGCGCGGCGAGTGCGTCGCCGTCTATGGCGCAAGCCGCTCAGGCAAGACCACGCTGCTGCGTATTGCGGCCGGGGAGGAGACATCCACCTCGGGGTCAGTGCGCTACGAAGGCAAGGACTTGGGTGCTCTCAGCGAGCGCCTACGCTCGAGCCTCTTGCGCTCCGAGGTCTCCTGGGTGCCGGCGTCACTGGACTTCCACCCAAGCCTGAGCGTGCTCGAGCAGGTCACGCTGGCCGGCTACATGGGTTCGCGGGACCACGCCCGTTCGGAGGAGGAAGCTCGCGCGGTGCTGAAGTTGGCCGGGATCGAACACTGCGCCGAAGCGAGGGCGTGCGAGCTCTCTGACGGTGAGCTGCGCCTCACGGCGCTCGCGCAAGGGATCGTAAAACGGCCGCGCCTGCTGTTGGCCGATGTGCCGGCCAACAGTCTCGATCCGATCGAGCGCAACCATATCCTTGAGCTTTTGCGCGGATATGCCTCCGAGCACAGCGCGGCGGTGCTGTTCAGCGCCGCGCACGCCGACGAGACGCTCCGCTGCAGCCGGCTGGTTCGGCTCGATGCTGGGCGTCTGACCGTCCCCTCGCCGCCACCAGCGCGCGGCGAGGTCATCGAGTTTCCCGCGCGCAAGGCAGCTGGCGATGTCTCCGATGCTTGAACTCGAGGGGGTGTGCAAGTCCTATCGCACTCCTGCGGAGGTGGTCGTCGCGCTGCACGAGGTCTCGCTCGTGGTCGAACCAGGCGAGGTCGTGGCGGTGCTGGGGCCAAGCGGCTCGGGCAAGAGCACGCTGTTGGAGTTGGTCGGGGCGATGCTCTCGCCAGACGCCGGTGTCGTCCGCTTTCGGGGCCGTGACCTGGGTGCGATGTCTGAGCGCGAGCGAGCTCGCCATCGGCGCTCCGATGTGGGGTTCGTCTTTCAGGACTACAACCTGTTTCCGGGCATGAGCGCGCTGGAGAATGTGGCCTTCCCGCTGTGGTTGAACCGCGTCGGGTGGCGCGAGGCGCGGGCGCAGGCGGGCACGCTGATGGATCGGGTGGACCTCTCCCACCGTGCCGGCTTTCTCCCGGCGCGTCTGTCCGGTGGAGAGCGCCAGCGTGTCGCGGTTGCGCGTGCGCTCGCGATCAAGCCAAGTCTCGTGCTCGCCGACGAGCCGACCGGCAATCTGGACACCGCGCGTGGCGAGCAGGTGCTCTCCGCGCTGCGCGAGCTCGCCCAGGACCGCGATACGGCTGTGATCCTGGTGACCCATGATGCGCGTGCCAGCAGCTATGCCGACCGCGTCTGCGAGTTGAGGGACGGGTGTCTGCACGAGCGCGTGGGCGACGAGCGGCTCGCGACAGGCTGATCGTGCAGGCGGGCAGCGTCAAGGAGCTTTCAGCGGAGAGGGGCTTGGGCTCGACTCGGGCGACGGACGGAGAGGGCTCTCGTCGTTACAGGCTTCGCTTCCTGCCGATGCTCCTGCGTCTCTACTGGTACCGACTGCGCCAGCAGCCCGCGCAGGAGGCACTGGCTCTCATCGGCATCGCTGCCGGCGTTGCGCTGATTTTCGCCGTGGAGATCGCCAATACTTCTGTACCGGCCTCTGTGCGGGATCTCGAGCGTGGCATCGCCGGCGGCGCGAGCGTTGAAGTCGCCGCGCGCTCACCGGAAGGCTTCGAGCAGGGGCTAGTCAACAAGGTTGGGGAAGCTCCGGGAGTCGCGGGCGACGCTGGCGTTCTCGACGCTCGCGTCACGGTGGTTGGCCCCCACGGCCAACTGCCCCTGACCTTGGTGGGTGCCGATGCCGGCATTACCGCGATCGGTGGGCCACTCGCGCGCAATTTCCCGTGGCGGACGCTTGCAGGCGCTGCGCCAGCGGGGTTGCAGCCCGCTGCGCTAGCCAACCGGCTGCAGGGCGCGCATGTGGACACGATCGCGCTTCCCGAAGGCGCCGCGCGCGCGCTGGGTGCCTCAGTCGGCCAGTTGCTTTCGATTGACGTCGCTGGGCGCTCGGTCGTCGTGCTCTGCGGTGGGATCTTGAGCGCACAGCAAGTGGGTGCTGCGGCCGAAAGTCCAATCGCGATCGCGTTGTTGCCCGCGGTGCAGAGGATCACAGGCCTTACCCACCGCGTCACACGCATCCTGATCTTGCCCCAGCACGGACGGGAAGCACTCGCAAGACGCACCCTGACCCGGCTTTTCGGCAGCACGCTCAACGTGCGCTCGAGCGACAGCGAAGTCACCCTGCTTGAAGCAGCGACACACTCCTCAAATCAGGTCGCGACCCTGTTCACCGCGTTGAGCGTGATCGTGGGGATGCTGTTTGCATACAACGCGATGCTGCTCTCGCTTCCCGGGCGGCGGCGGTACGTGACGCGTCTGCGCAACCACGGTGCGTATCGCTACGAGCTTGCCAGTCTTATGGCGCTTGAAGTCCTCGCTCTGGGGGTTGTGGCTTCGCTCGTCGGGCTTGCTCTCGGCGACCTGCTTTCGGGGAGCGTATTTGGGTCGGTGCCGGGCTATCTCGCGGCGGGCTTTGCGATTGGCACCCAGCGGGTGATCACCCCGGTGGCGGTGCTGGTCTCGATCGGCGGCGGTATGCTCGCGGCGATCTTTGCGGCCATTGGTCCGGCGATCGGCACGCTGCGAGGGCGTCCGCTGGAACAGACGAGCGAGTCTGAGGGGGAGTCCTCCCTATCGCTGGGGTGGTTCTCGGAACGTGCGGGACTAGCCGTTGGGGTCATCGCGATTCTCGCGACGGTCGCGGTCGCATTGTTCGTTCCCGGCAGCAGCCTCGTCGCTGTCGGCGCTCTGGCGATCGGGCTCGGCTTCGTGCTCGCACCGACTGTGCCGTGGCTCATCCAGCGCTGTGTTGGAGTGTCGATCCGTCTGCGTAGCCCGGCCGCCTATATCGCCGCGATCGAGCTGAAAGCTGCACCGATGCGCGCCACGGCGGTCGCCGCTACCAGCGCAATCGCCGTCTATGCGATCGTTGCGATTGGCGGCACACTCAATGACATTCGTCGAGGGGCAGAAGCAGCGACGCGAGACATTGCGGGGACCGCCTCGATCAGTGTCTTGGCAACGAGCTTGCAAGGCGATCCATTTCCAGTCCAGCAGTTCAAGCCGGAGCCAGCACTGGCGCGCGTTCGATCGGTGAAGGACGTCGCTTGGGTTGAACTGCTCCAGGGCTCGTTTCTGGATGTCGACAACCGGCGCCTGCTCGTGATCGCCAAGCCGCCAAATGATCGGAGCCCCGTGCCCTCTTCACAGATCATCGTGGGATCGGCGAATAGAGCGGCGAGCCTGCTCAGGCGAGGGGGTTGGGCAGCGTTGTCCGCGACGGTTGCCGCCGAACGAGGTCTCCATCTCGGCGATCCAATCGTGCTCCCCACTCCGTCGGGATACGCGAGGTTTCGACTGGCGGCGACTATCACCAATTACGGATGGCCGCCTGGCGCAGTCCTGATGAACAGCAAAGATTACACTCGCTTGTGGAGAACCAATAGCGTAACAGTCATGCGTATGGGTTTGCGCCCCGGCGTGAGTGTTGCGCAAGGTCGCCGGGCTGTCACTGGGGCGCTTGGCGACACGAGCCTGGTAATCGGGACCGCGCAGCAGGACGAGGCTAGTATCCGTGCCGTTACCAACCAGGGACTGGCGCTGCTGGGTCAGATCTCCACGCTCCTGCTGATCAGCGCCGTGCTTGCGGTTGTGGCTGTGATGTCGGGATCTATCTGGCAGCGCCGGGGACGTCTGGCCACGTTGAAGCGGCTGGGTATGTCGAGGGGCGAAATGGTGGGCACCATATATCTCGAGACGGGTATTGTGGTTTTGCTCGGCTGTGCGATCGGTGTCGTGTTCGGCCTGGGGGCCGAGCCGCTCGCCACGCAGTACATACGCGAGAGCACCGGGTTCCCCGAGATTTTCTCTCCGGCATTTAGGCTTGGCTTTAGCACTCTCGTGGTGTCTACCGCGCTCGCCATATTTGCCACAGGACTGCTAGGCTATTTGGTGACGCGTCGCTCGGTCATGTGGAGGTCCGTCGCGTAAGGAGCGGGTGGGGCATGAAGCTTGCGAGTCTTGACGCAGAGCTGCGAACCGAGGTTCTTGAGGAGGTATGGAGCTATGCAGTGGGCGGCTCCAGCAAGCAGACTCGCTCGAAGGTGCTGCTGTCCGCCGAGACTGCAGCACGCGCGGGCAGGGGTGACGCGTGCGCACGCACCGCCATCGCAGCCGCCGCCGTTGAGATGTTCCATCTCGCGACTCTCCCACACGATGACGTGATAGATGACAGCAGTCTCAGGCGCGGGGTGGCAAGCCTGCCTGCCCGCTACGGAGCGCCGCTTGCGGCCGCCGCCGGTGGCCTGTTCTTCGGGAGGGCCTTGACGTTGTTTGCTCGTTGTGGGCAGGACGCCGTTGAGATCGCCGTCGAAGCGACAGGCCGCGTGTGTACAGGGCAAATGCTCGAGTTGCAAGACCGGTATAACGCCGCTAGGACACCGGCACGCTACGTCGAAGCGATCACGGGCAAGACGGCCGGCATGTTCCGGCTAGCAGCCGAACTCGGAGCAATGCTTGGCGGCGCCGACGAGACAGCAAAACGCCGTCTTAAGCAGTACGGGATCGCGTTGGGAATCGGGTTTCAGCTCATCGACGACATTCTCGATTTCACAGGAAACCAGGAGCAAATGGGTAAGCGATGTGGCAACGATCTGAGCAACGGCAACTACACACTGCCGGCGATCTATGCGCTTGAGGAAGATCCAGAGCTGGGTTTGCTCCTGATGGAAGATGGACCGATCGAGAACATGGTCGATCAGATATTCGAAACAGAAGCAATCACTCGTGCGAGTGTCGTCGCGCAGGAGTGGATCTCGCAGGCCAAGGATGCCGTGCAAGCGATACCAGAAGCTCGAGGGCTATTGATGACTGCGGATACCGAGCTCGAACGGCTGAGCGCGTAGCAATGACGGCGAGCCCGCCCGTGCTGGACGAGGCGGAGATCGCCGTCGTCGGTGCTGGCCCGGCAGGGTCGATCGCGGCGTTTACGTTGGCGGAGCGCGGACACGACGTGATCCTGATTGATAAGTGTTCATTCCCGCGGGACAAGGCGTGCGGCGATGGCCTTACCAGTTCGGCCGTGGCGTTTCTTTACGAGCTAGGGTTGGAGCGGGTTCTGGCTGATTCACAACCGATCGATGGTCTGCGAGTCTTCGTGGACTGGCGAGAACGCGAATCGACGAAGATGAGCACTGACTCAGCCGACCGGTCGCATCGATCGTGTTGCATCCCTCGCAAGCAGTTCGATCACGCGTTGGTCGAACTGGCTTGTGCCGCGGGTGCACGGCTGGTTCATGGATACGTGACGCAACCTTTGCGGGGCAATGGGAGCGTGGTTGGTATCGAACTCGCGCGCGGAGCCGAGCGGCTGGCGGTTTACGCACGCCACGTCATGGCAGCCGATGGCGCCACATCACGGCTGCGTCGCCAACTGAGTGGTCGGCTCCCACCGCCACGAACATTTTCGTATGCCGTGCGCCGATATGTTCGCAGCGACCAACCGCTCACGCCGTTATTTGAGATATATGCCCCTCTCCCGAACGGCGTGACGAACTATGGCTATGGCTGGTTGTTCCCAGTCGGTGAGAGGGCCGCAAATGTTGGCCTCGGCTACCTCAGCACACCCGGGTTGCCTCATCCGCGGTCCATCAACGAGCTTCTGGATTCATTCTTGACGGCCTTGCGGCGATATCAAGGCCATCGTCTGGGCAACCTTGATCCGATCGGCCGACCGATCGGGGGGACGTTTGGCGGCGATTTCGCGCCCGATCTATGCCAGCTCGAAGGGGTCATCTTCATCGGTGATGCGGGTCAGGTAACAGACCCAATCACCGGCGAGGGGATCGATCAGGCTATGAGGAGCTCACACGCCGCTGCTCTCACCCTCGATCGTGCAATACGGCGACATTCAAGACAGATAGATGTCGTTCAAGCGCTTGGGCGTGCAAATCTAAGGCTGGGCCAGGACAGCTCAATGATCGCCCGCTTGGCACACGACCTGCTGAAGCGACGCGATATACAGCCGGCGTGCTCGGCGGACCTACTGGGCGCCTCGGGTCCACTGCTATCGACAGCGGCCGCGATGCTGACCGCCAACAGGGCGTATCCATCGCCAGTGACTACTCCTGTCGGAGAACTAGCGTCGCGGCTCGGCTGTGCAGATCAGTTGGTTGCGCTCGATGACCAGCTGCGTGAGGAGATCCACAGCGATTTCCCCTTGGCCGCAGAGCTGCTCCTTCGAGAGGTATGCGCTGGCGTGGGTCCGGTCGCAGCGTTCACCGTCTTCGCCAGCGAGCTTGCCTGTGGTTCGAAGCCAGGCAGCCAGTCAGTGGACGCCGCGCTGTGTGCCGAGCTGCTTTCCGCCTTTCCCACAATGCTGAGCCGAGTGGCCTCCGTGGACACTCCATATGCGAACACAAACAACGCGTTGGCGGTAATGATTGCTGATCACAGTCTATGTCGGGCGCTGGCCGTCGCCCCCAACCTTGGCGCAGAAGTCAGCGAGATTCTTGGTAAGGCGATCGAGGCCAACAGCGAGGGGGTCGCGCTACTTGCGCGTGGCCGGGGCCAGGTGACGCTTCCGGTAGAACGCTACATCGAATGGGCGCGTCTCACGAGCGGCACCCATCTCTCACTCGCCGCCAGCCTCGGTACACGTCTGGCCGGCGCCGACCCCGCGACTTTGGACGCCCTTCGAGCCGCTGGCGAGAGTCTCGGAGTCGCGATGCGAGTTTGCGAGGACATTCTTGCGCTGGCAAGAGATGACCCGGTGACGGGCCGTCACCCTCGCAATACATTGGAAGAAGGCCATTTTTCACTGCCGGTCCTACTTGCCCTTGAGGAGGACTCGCATCTGGCGCCTCTCCTGACAGGCGAAAGGGAAAGCGCGGAGTGGGACGAGATAGTCGACCTCATGAAGCAAGGGCAGGGCCTGGCCCGAGCCGCCGAGGTCAGCCGACGATACGCCGAAGAAGCTAAGCGGACAGCGACGGAAGTGGCCGGCGGTGACAATCCGCTCATAGCACTATGTGATCTGTTGGAGCGCTGCCTCGCTCCGCTCGCCTCGTTGCTATTGGCTGAGCCTGAGCATCACCCGCTGAAGCCCAGTCGTAAGCCTGTCGGTAAGTAATTGCAGAGTCGATGACCGGTAGCCCTAACCGTTAGCCCTAACGGTTAGAGTTAACCGATAGCCCTACATCTTGACGTGGGCGCTTGTAGCGCCTAGCGTCGATGGAGTGAACGCACGCGGCCGAGAGCAAGCGCTACTGGTGAACGACGGGGTGGCGGAGATGGACTGGACGGCCACGGGCAGCGTGAGCGACACGCCAAGCGCCGCCGGAGTCCGCGCGGGTGCCATCCGCTCAGGCGCCTGTGGAGGGGAAGACGGACGACCTGGGTCGACGGCATCCTGGTGCCGTCGCGCTCACCTGGGGCGTCGGTCAGAGGGTGGGTCGGGCATCGAGGCGCCTCTGGCACTGGATGCCCGGCCTATCCGGGGTCTATCGAAGGGAGAGAGGTTACGCCGGTCTTCGGTCATTGATTGGGCAGATTTGGCGAGAGGCGCAGCGGGCGTAGCGATCTTGTTCACGTCTAGGCCCATCCTTTGTTCTTCTCAAGCTCCAACGCCTTTCATCCCCACAGGAGTAGGCGTTGGCAGGCCAGTGCCGGGGCAATCCCCTATCGCCCCGGTGCTGGCGATAAAGTTCTGCTCCCGGGCGGTAGTCACTGAGAGGGCGTCGTGATGCCCCGAACCGCGCCGCCAGCTCAGATCGACGATTGGCAGTCGGTTCCCACTCTGCGCGAACCGCGCTACTCGCAGTCGTTGGAGCGCGGCCTTGCGATCCTCGGGTGTTTCACGCCCAAACAGCCCGTCTTGGGGATCGCCGACATCGCCGACGAACTCGGTATGAGCCGCAGTACCACCCACCGCTATGTGATCACGCTCGTCGCGCTTGGCTACCTCGAGCAGAGGGCCTCGCGCAAGTACCGGTTGAGCTTGCGGGTCACAGATCTCGGAATGTTTGCGCTGAACTCCATCGGCTTGCGCGAGCACTCGCGGTCATACCTCGAGGATTTGCGGCAGCGCAGTTCCTACACGGTGAATCTGGCTGTGCTCGACGGACCTGAGATTCTCTACGTGGATCGCGCTCGCTCTTTCCGCCGTGGACAGAACAAGATCGACCTGGGGCTCTCCCTCGGCTCGCGGCTACCGGCCTATTGCACCGCAATGGGCAAGCTCCTTTTGGCGCATCTCCCAGAGCCAGCGCAGCAGGGGCTACTCGGGGAGATGACGCTCGCCCAGCGCGGGCCGAACACGATCACGAGCAAGAAGAGGCTGCGGACGGAGCTTGAGCATGTGCGCGAGGAGGGCTTTGCGGTCAACGACGAGGAGCTTGCACCTGGGCTGCACTCGATCTCCGCGCCGGTACGCAACGACACCAAAGAGGTCGTTGCAGCCGTGAATATGGCTGCGCACTCGTTGATGATCTCGCTTGAAGAGCTGGTGAACGCGCTCGGGCCACATCTCGTGGCCACCGCTGATCGTATTTCTGCGCGGCTGGGTTATCGCCGGGATGACGAGCTTCAGATAGCAGACCAAATTGGTACGACAAATCAGGCAATCAAATGAAGGAGGGGCAGTGAAAGTCCTACGAGGGTCAGTCTTGACGTGTTTGGTGCTTGCCTTGTTGGGGCTTTCGCTGTTTGATGGCAGAGCATCTGCGGCAGAATCATCTGAATTCAATGGGCGTTCGCCGTCGGACAATCCTTTGGTAGTGCCGGGTGTAAATGAACTTTTGAAGGGTCAGCCGGCGGTCGAAGCCGAAGAAGCGCGGCTGGCGAATCCTGAAACGGTCACCGCGCGGGAAGAATCGCAGACGAAGTACGCGGGGCTGAGCGCTGGGGCTGCGGAAAAGGTCGATGGGGAAGCATTTCCAGGGATCATTAGTGAACCCGCTGGCGGTCCTCTCACGTTGCCGGCTGGGGACAGCATCGTAGGTTTTCCGTCAGATAGTGAGGCCCAGGTCGATATGCCTGAGGGTAAGCGCGGGGTGCTTGAGTCAATGGGGCCCATAGCGGCGGAAGTTGCCCCTGGCCGGCGGGTGGCGATGAATCTTAGTCTTGCTGAATCAAATGGTGCGTTTGAACCTCAGGCGTCAGCGGTAAAGGTACGTATCTCAAAGGAGCTGAAGAGCGGGGTGAGTTTTGGGGAAACGGGTGTGTCGTTGACGCCTGTGACTGAAGCGGGTGGGTCGGTCGGTGGAGTGGAAGGCAGTGTGGATGGGTCAGTAGTGTTTTATAGTGGGGTGAGCGTTGGGAATGACGTGGATGAGGTCGTGAAGCCTGAGCCGGACGGATTCAGCGAGGATGCAATCCTACGCTCGGCCGCGAGCCCCGAGCGGCTTGTCTACAGAGTTGGGATGCCTGCAGGCGCCACCTTGCAAGCGAACGACAAGTCGGGGGCTGTGGATGTGTTGGATGACGGTTCGGCGATCGCAGCCGTCCTCCCTCCCGTTGCTTACGATGCGGCTGGGGTTGCCGTGCCTGTATCCATGAGCGTCGAAGGTAATAGCCTCCTTGTTCTCAATCTGGATAAGAGTACTGGGGACTACGAGTTTCCTATCATGGTTGACCCTTCGGCCGAAGACACCTTTTTTGGGAAAACGTCAGGGCACAACACGAATTGGCATTTCGTTAATAGCGGTAGTGATTTTACTGGTACCAACGGTAGTGAAGCGTGGTACATCTTTGTCAAGGCGCATCATGGAGAACACGAATGGGGCGCTGTGGAGTACACGGCACCGGGCGAAGCCCGCATTGTTGAGCTTAAGGAGTCTGGTGGTGAAGCCAAAGGGATGCCGGCCGCGCAGCATGTAGAAAACTACATGGAAATATTTTCGTCCAAAGGTGAAAACGAAGGTGGAAAAGTCGCGTTGCCGACCGAAGGGCATTTCCCCAATCACACAATAACGACAAAAGGTTCTTCTGGTAATACGGCGGCGTTCTTTTCCTCGGCGACTCACGTTGGGGAAATCTCCGAAGAAGGCAGGCTGCAGATTGGGTCAGCATCGGGCTCGGAGGTATCTGTCTTGCTGGAGCAGGAAAAAGGGCCTGAAGTGAGTGTCGATACGACGCATGAATATGTTGATAGTGGCAAGAAGAACGTTTTCTACGGGAGCAACGGCTGGATTGGGCCAAATTCGGGTGCATTTGAATTCCACGCCAAAGATCCCGGCGTAGGAATGAGAGAATATGTTGTATCCGCCGAAAAAGAAGAAAAAGGATGGCAAGATAAAGACTTCCTATTTGAAACGGAATGCTCCGGGGTGGTATGCCCGAAAGAAATCAATAAGGGCCTCTCTTACAATAGTGAAATGCCAAACGGGGAAGACACGCTCAAGGTTAGAGTGACCGGTTTTGACGGAAGCGCGGAAACGACCGAGACGCTCAAAGTTGACAGCGAACCCCCGCATAATCTGACTTTCAGCGGCCTTCCAGGCGACCATGAAGTCGCTGATGGTCAGCCCATCTCGTTGAAAGCCACAGTGGAAGACGGGGGTGAAGGGAAACCAAGTCCGGGGATAGCGTCGATCGTGCTGGAGGTCGATGGGGAAGCGGTCGGCGGGCCACAAGGTGCATGCTCTGGCGCCTGCACGGGGAAAGCCAATTGGACGCTTGATAGCGAAAATTACCCAGCGGGTGAACATACTCTGACGGTCATAGCAACCGATAATGCTGGCAACGTAGACAAAGAAGAATACCATTTGACGATTCATCACCCGGAAGGTGTGCAGGTGGGGCCGGGTTCGGTGAATCCTGTGACCGGCGAGCTGAGCATGGCTGCTACTGATGTGTCTGTTGGTGTGCCTGGGGGCGATTTGACGGTGGGTCGTAGCTATCGGTCGCGGCATTTGGAGCAGGGTACGGAAGGCCCGCTTGGCCCACAGTGGAGTTTGGCGCTCGGTGGCGAGCAGAGTCTCTACAGGGTCAGCGGTGGCATGGTGTTGACGGGGGGTGGCGGTGAAGAAATAACGTTCGAGAGCAAAGGGGGCAGTGAATTCAGCTCGCCGACAGGCGACGCCGGCCTGACGCTATTGGAAAAAACGAAAGAAGGCAAAACGATCTTCACGCTGAGCGAGAACGGGTCGGTCACGACGTTCGAACTACCATCCGGTAGCAGCGGAGGCGTTTGGATGCCGTCGAGCACTGAAGGACCGAACGGCACCAATACGACGCTCTATAAATTTAGACTCAAAGGCGGGGTGATTGAGCCAACCGAGGACCTCGCACCAATCCCTGCGGGCGTGTCGTGTGGTGCAGCAATCAGCGAATTGAAAGAGGGTTGCCGCGCGCTTGAGTTCGAATACGACGAAGGCGAAACGACCGCCAAAGGCGAAAAGCAAAGCGAATGGGGCGAATTCGCAGGGCACCTTTCGAAAATCAAGTACATCGCATGGACCGGCAGTAAAACGAAGGAGGAACCGGTCGTCGCGAAATACGAATACGACAAGAAAGGACGGTTGCGAGCTGAGTGGAACCCAGAAGTCAAACCCAATGCCGTGAAGACGATCTACGGGTACGACAATGAAGGACACGTCACAGCGATCAGCACGACCGGACACGAGCCCTCGCTACTGGAGCAGGGCACGATCCCAAGCGACGCGGGGCCTGGCCGATTGCTGGCCGTCGCGGTGCCGTCCGCCGGTACGGCGCTTGGAGGCGGCGAAGCGCCGGTCAGCGCCGAAGCGCCAACATTGTCTAGCACGACGCCGAAAGTCGGCGTCAAGATCAGCGTCAACCTAACGAGCGAAAAAACACCAGGGAAATGGAGTGCCGGCCCGCTGGCATTCATCTACCAGTGGGAGGACTGCAACAGCTCGGGCAAAGAATGCTCCCCTATCGTGGGAGCCGTCAACCAGGGGTACTATCCCGTCGCTGGCGATGAAGGCCACGAGCTCGTAGCCGAGGTAACTGCGCTGAACGCAATGGGAGCAACTACGGTGACCAGCGCCACGACATCGACGGTTGCGTCGGGCACACCGAACACGCCGTTGCCAGAACCACCTGAAGTCGGATCAGACGCGGTCACGACGCTCGAGTATCGGGTGCCGGCGTCCGGCAGCGGCGCTCCGCACGAACTGAGCTCCGCCAAGGCAGCCGAATGGGGTCAGAGCGATGACCCCAGTGAAGCTGAAGCGATGGCCGTCTTCCCGCCGGACAAGCCGATGGGTTGGCCGGCCAAGGAATACAAACGCGAGACCGTGTATTACCTAGACGGCAAGGACCGCCTCGTGAATGTCGCAAGCCCCACCGGCGGGATCTCGACGACCGAATACAACCGCTACAACGATGTGACGCGCACGCTGAGCCCGGATAACCGCACGGCCGCGCTGAAAGAAAGTTGCGTATCCGAAAAAGAATGTAAATCAGCGGAACTTGCTGGGCTGCTGAGCACGGAAAGCACCTACGAAGAAGGGGGAGCTGAACCAGGTACGGAACTACTTAGCACGCTAGGCCCACAGCATACCGTCAAGCTCGCCGTAGGCAAGGGCGGCAAAGAAAACGAAGAAGCCCTGGCCCGAGAGCACACCACCTATTCCTATAACGAAGGCGAGCCGTCTAAAGGTGGTCCCTACCACCTGGTTACCAAGACCGTCGCGGCAGCACAAACGGCAAGCAAAGAAGAATTCGACCAGCGGACCACCAAAACGTCATACGCGGGACAGGAAGGCTTGGGGTGGAGCTTGCGCAAGCCGACTTCAGTGACTACTGACCCTGGCGGCTTGAACCTCGTTCACACGACCGAATACAGCTCTGCTACGGGTGAAGTGATTGAGACAAAGATGCCGGCGGCGGCTGGGCATGTCAATGAATATGCGCTGCCTAGCGGCAGCCGGCCGTTTGGCATCACGGTGGGTCCAGACGAAAACCTATGGTATACGGACGTGGGTACTGGAAAGGTTGGTAAGATAACTACCGGTGGCGCGGCCACCGAATATGCAGCCGAAAATGACGAACCGGAGGGCATTACGACTGGCCCGGACAAAAACCTGTGGTTTGTCGAACATGCGATACGTCACGTTAATCACATGACGACGTCGGGATCGCTGACGGTGTACACGTTGACCAGAACGGGCACTTATAACGTGGGGATTGTCACGGGCCCGGATGAAAACTTGTGGTTCACCGAGTCTGAAGATGGTTATGTAGGCAAGATAAACACCAAAGATGAAGTTCTCGGCGAATACGCGTTGCCGAGCGGCAGCAAACCGTACGGCATCACGGTCGGCGCGGATAAAAATCTGTGGTTCACCGACTACGGCACGGGCTATATCGGCAAGATCACGACCGCTGGCGCGGTCACGGAATATAAATTGCCGTCTGGAAGCGACCCATATAGCATCGTAGCGGGGTCCGATGGGAATCTCTGGTTCACTGATTACGGGACGGGCTATATCGGGAAGATCACTACCAGCGGTGCCATTACCGAATATAAACTGCCGTCCGGCAGTGAGCCACGCGGAATTGCCGCTGGCCCTGAAGGCAATCTGTGGTTCGCTGAGTACGGCACCAGCAAGATCGGCGAGATTACGACCAGCGGCACGATTACCGAATACGAACTGCCGAGCGGCAGCGAGCCGGTCAGCGTGGTGGCTGGCCCAGACAAACACATGTGGTTTACAGAGTATGGCACGAGCAAGATCGGAAAGATCGCTCTGAACTCTGCAGCAGGTAACGAAGGCGCACACGATACCAAGACGATCTATTACTCGACGTCTGCGAACTCGGAATATAAAGAATGTGGGGAACACCCCGCATTTGCGAATCTACCGTGCGAGACAACGCCCGCCGTACAGCCCGGCACTGTGGGTCTACCCGAACTGCCGGTGAAGACCGTCACGTACAACATTTGGGGCCAGCCTGAAACCATCACCGAAGCTGTCGGCGCCACCAAACGAACCACGACTAACAGCTACGACGAAGCGGGCCGGCTGAAGACCACCGCTATAAGCTCGACCGTCGGTGAACCGTTTCCGACGGTGACAAACGAATACAACGCGGAAACCGGCGTACTAGAAAAGCAGTGCACAAATGAAGGCAAACCGTGCACCGAAGGCAAACCTAAAACGATCACCAACACCTACAACAGACTCGGCCAGCTCACGAGTTACACTGACGCGGCGGAAAGTTCCACCAGCTATGAATACGACATCGACGGTCGAACGAAAAAAATCAGCGACAGCAAGGGTACTGAAGCTAAGGGCAGCGAAACCTACACGTACAGCGAAACGACTGGGCTCCCCGCCGAAGAGATATACGAAAACGGAACAACCAAACTTGCGTTCACCGCGACATACGATGTCGAAGGGAACATGCTGACCGAGGGCTATCCGAACAATATGACGGCCAGCTACACCTACAACCAGATCGGCAAGCCCACCAACCTCGAATACAAGAAGAACACACACTGTGCGACAAGCTGCCCAGAAGTTTGGTTCAGCGATAGCGTCATCCCGTCGATCCATGGCCAGTGGCTGGAACAGACCAGCAGCCTCTCCCACCAAACTTACGCATATGACCAGGCCGGACGTCTCACCGAAGTTCAAAATACGACCGGCGGCAAATGCACTGCTCGCCTCTATGGCTACGACGAAGACACCAACCGCACCAGCCTCACCACCCGCGAATCAGGGACGGAAAAATGCGCGGCAGAAGGCGGCACGGTCCAAGAACACACCTACGACACTGCCGACCGCCTCACTGACCCAGGCATCGCCTACAACACTTTCGGTGACATCACCACTCTGCCTGCCAAAGATGCCGAACCATCAGGCGAACACGAACTCACCAGCAGCTACTACACAGACGGGCAGGTCGCAAGCCAGAAACAAAACAAACAGACCATCGGCTACAACCTTGACCCTGCCGGCAGAGCCCTCGAAATAATTTCCACCGGCGAACCAACCAACTCGACCATCATCAACCACTACGCCGGACCCGGCAACGGCCCCGCCTGGACCGAAAACGCGATCTCCCACGAATGGAGCCGCGATATCGCCGGCCTCAATGGTACCCTCACGGCCATCCAGAACAACGGCGAAACCCCGGTGCTGCAGCTCACCAACCTCCAGGGCGACCTCATCGCCAAAGCCTCTGCATCCGAAACTACAACCGCACTCCTCGCCAAGGCCGACACCAGCGAGTACGGCGTCCCCACCATCGCTGCGCCCGCTAAATACTCCTGGCTCGGCGCGATCGAGCTGCCGACCGAACTCCCATCAGGGGTCACCAGCATGGGTGCCCGGTCCTACGTACCTCAGATCGGTCGATTCCTCCAACCCGACCCCATACCAGGAGGCTCCGCCAACGCATACGCCTACACCTTCGGCGACCCCGTGAACACCACCGACCCCACCGGCGACTATGTCGAATGCAGCTATTGCACGGCGTACTTCGACCATCGAAACAATGAACTCGTCGAACAAGAAGACGCCCGCATAGCCGCACGTGAAGCCGCCGAACGCGCCGCCCGCGAAGCCGCCGAACGCGCCGCCGCAGAAGCGGCCGCTGAGGCTGCCGTGGCAGGACCACAATACGAAGGAGAAGAATGGGAAGAATGGTGGGAAGAAGAAGGCGAATACGAATACGTGTCATACCACCACGGCGTCGCCGGGCGTGAAGAAGCGGCGCATGCGGAAGGAGGAGTGCTCTATCAGCCCCTAGGGAGTCAAGGCGCTGGCGAAGGCACAACCCTTCTTGGCTCTGTCATACCACTTTGCGCGGCTAGCTCAGAAGGACCGTGCGCTGATTTTGAGGTAATGACGAACCATTTCTCTGGCCGACAGTTCAGGGTTACATGCAGAGTCGTGGCTGCGCTCGCTGTTGGTTGCGGGGGCGACGACTTTATGCAGCGATTCAATGAGTCACAAGCAAGACCCCCAGAGGAGACGCCTGTCACGGAGTACTACGACCCACCGCAGCCGAGATTCTTGGAGGGTATCGACGACGATGCTATGCCTGATGTCTAATGACGGGCGATCGTCTGGGCTGGGCAGCCGTAATCGTGGCTGCCTATGCGCCTCTCAGGAGACCGAGCATGTAGGCGAACTATGCGGTGTGGGATGCCGGTAGTCAACGACGACGCGACTGCACGGAAGCTATTCGAGCAGGGGTATGCTCAGCTTGAGGCTGGCAAGTATGAGTTGGCAATAGGTTCTGCTAACTCATTGCTCGAGCATTTTGATGATGGCCGAGTGCCGCCTCGAGCTGATGTCGTGAGTTACGCACTTGGCCTGAAGGCTGATGCCATGGCGCGCATCGGTCGCATACAAGATGCAATTGCAGTCCGGAGGGATCTCGATGGTCGCTTTGGCGCTGTAAATACAAAGGCGGTACGCCGATTGGTCGCCGCCTCATTGAACAAGACTGCTCAGCTGCTTGGTCAATCCGGCGACCATAGGGGTGCGCTCGCAGTCTATGGCAAGGTAGTGGACCGTTTCGGTGCGGATATCGAGCCGGAGACCCGCCAGTCGGTAGCGCTCGCCCTGCACGGTAAGATCAACGCGCTTCAGAATATCGAATGCTATCCGGAATTGATCGAAGTCGCGGACGAACTGCTCAAGCATTTCGTCGAGGCGCCGCCACCGGAACCTCCCCATCTTGTGTTGGATACTTTGGTGAGCAAGGCCAAAGCACTAGAGGGGCTTGGAGATACGGAGAATGCCATCGCCGTAGTGGATGAGATCGTGCGTAGCTATGGGTGCGAGGAAGATAATCTTCGCGTGCGTGAAAAGCTTGCGTATACCTTCGATTTGCATGCGCGCCTTCTTCTACGGATGCATTCCTATGAACGAGTGCCAGCAGTGGTGGACGATCTGCTACGCCGATTTGGCGATGCCGCCGAGCCTGGCCTGCGTGCTTATGTTGCCTCCGGTCTGAACAGCAAGGCACTCGCTCTAGGTAACCTTGGCCACTGGCAAGCTGTGATCGAAGCGCTCGATGACGGGACAATTGAGCGCCTTGAAGTCGACGCTATGCCTAAGCTGCGAGAAGCGGTCGCTCGCGTGGTGGGCATGAAGGCGTTCGCGTTCAGGAGGCTTGGTGAGCTGGAGCTGTCAGCAGCGTTGTTCAGCCAGCTTGCCGAACGTTACGGGGAGGAAGACTCGGCGGGAATGCGTGAGCTGGTTTCTCACGCGCTGACGCAGAAGGCAGAACTCCTGGTTGCTATGGGTGAGAACGCTCAAGGGGTCGTTGTATCCGATGCGGTGATTGAACGTTTCAGCGATCCAGTCGATCGGCAGGAGGAGCGACGGCTGGCCGATGGCCTCGGCGCAAAGGGCATGGCGTTGATCGATGAAGCGCGATATGAGGAGGCTCTGGAGACAGTCGATGAGTTGATCGAACGCTTTGAGGATGCTCAGGATTCTGCATTGCGACGACAGGTTACAATTGCGCTAGCAAACAAGGTCACTGCACTTGAGCATCTGAATCAACCGGGCGAGGCGGCCAGGACGTTCGAGGATATGGTCATGCGGTTTGGTGCCGAGGCGTTGCCGATGTTTGACGCGACCATCGGCAAGTTCACCGGTGCGTCCACGGCGAAAGAGCGCGAAGCCCTTGCTTCTGCACTCTACGGCAAGGCGCGATCGCTAGATGAGCTCGGTCGCAGAGATGAGGCTGTGTTAACCCTTGACGAGTTGATCACTCGCTTCAAAGCGGATGAGAACTCTGCTGTGCAGGAGGTCGTCTCCGAGGCCAGCGATGCCCGTGAGAGAATGCTTGACGTGGGCGGTGGCACGACCTGATTCGCACGAGCGGGTTGTACGAGACTATGATCCCATTGCCCAGTGAAGCATTCCCAGGAAACCCGCGACGCGAAGCCTGATCACCCGGCTTTCGAGCACATGCGCCTTGCTGTTGAAGCGCTGGCAACCGGCTCAGGACCAGTCCGCGCTCGACTGCAAGCAGCAGAGCCACACTTTGGGGTGGTGCACGAAAGCCAGATGCGGACCCCCGCCGAGGAGCGCTTGAGGATGCGCATCGGAGCTGGCCTCGTGGAAGGCGGGGACGAGAACGGCAATTCCGATGTCGCGGAGTCCATCGCCTTGCTCGATGAGACGCGGGCGGTCGAGATCGCCGGCGACATGTTGCGCCTCTACGAGCTGATAGCCGGTCTCCGCGCCGACAACGGCTACGGGCAATCTGAGTAATCAGGTTCTTCTCGCCAAGGCGATGCGCGCTCAGCACGCGGCTGCCGCAAAGCCGTAGACAAAGCGCAGCGTTTAGGCAGCGAAAAGGCAGCAGCCGCAAGCGAGACACTCAGCGTCGCTGACGCTTCGCGGTTGCCCGACCTACCAAACCCCGCATCGACATAAGCGATTGAACTGCGATGCCCCCGCCAGGAGTCGAACCTGGATCCGCCGCTTAGGAGGCGGCTGTCTTATCCATTGGACTACGAGGGCGTGGGTCCGATCGCGCGGCGCGCTCCGGGCGAACCAGCGTGGACCTGCTCCAAGGCTACCGGGGCCGGTGCTCGTCGGCGAGGCGGTCGAGCTGCTGGCCGTCGAGGCGATGGGTGATCCACTCGGGCATCGTTTGCGCCCGCAGCTGCGCGTAGAAGTGCAGCGCCGGCTCGTTCCAGTCAAGCGCGGCCCATTCCAGGCGCTCGCCGCCGCGCTCGCGCACGCGTGCCGCAACCGCCGCCAACAGCGCGCTGCCAACGCCCGCGCGGCGGTGGGCAGAACGCACGAAGAGATCCTCCAGCCACGTGCCGCGACTGCCGAGGAAGCTGGAGAAGGTGGGGAAGTACAGCGCGTAACCGACCACCGCCGGGGGCTTCCCCAGCTCGGCGATCAGCGCCTCGGCGGCGGGGTGCTCGCCGAACAGAGCCTCGCGCAGCTGTTTCTCGGTCGCGCGCAGCTCGTGCAGGAGGTCCTCGTACTCGGCCAGCTCCACAAACATCGCCAGCAGCTCCGGCACGTCCGCTGCGCGCGCGTCTCTGACGACCAGCGGCGTTGCCACGCCGCTCACCGGTCGGGGCGCTGCGGGTAGATGTCGTCGATCGTGGTGAGCGCCGCGTACGTCCCGCCCTCGCCGAGCGCCGCGCCGATCGCGTCGGCGCCGCCGGCGAGGCGGTCGAGCACGCTCACCACGCCCACCACCGTGAGACCCTCCGCGCGTACACGCTCCAGCGTTTCCACGGTGGAGCCGCCGCTGGTGACGACGTCCTCGACCAGCACGCACCGCTCGCCCGGCTCGATCTCAGGACCCTCGATCCAGCGCTGCAGGCCGTGGGGCTTGCGCTCTTTGCGCACGATGAACGCCTTCGGCGCGCCCGCCGCCAGCGACGCGCACGCCACCGGGATCGCGCTCACCGGCACGCCGCCCACCGCGGTGGCGCCCCAGGCGCGGGCGCGGTCGGCCACCAGCGCGCCGAGCGCGGCGAACGTCTCGGGTAGCAGGATCGCCCGCTTGGCGTCGACGTAGTACTGAGCGGTGCGGCCGCTGGTGAGCGTAACCTCGCCGATCACCAGCGCGTGCATGCGCAGATCGTCGCGCAGGCGCGCGCGGGCCGCGTCGAGGCTGCTCGTGGGATCGGCCACCGTGTCCACTCGGGCACTCAATCTAGCCGGCCCGCTCACTTGACGGCCGGCTCGGGCGGCGACTCGCCTGGTTGGCGGCCGCCGAGTTGGCGCGTGGCCGAAGAACCGCTTGTGGTTGGCGCGAGCGCGTCCGATAACCGTCTTGCACCATGCTCGCCTCGCTCTCAGCAATGCTGCGCATCGCCTCGCGGATCGCCTGCGCGATCGTGGCGGTGTCCTTCGGGCTGTTCGTCATCAACCAGACCGGCAGCGCCTCGGCCCACCAGCAGGCGGCGCTTAGCGGCACCAACGGCGGACCGCCGGCCGCGCCCGCGCCGGCCGCCGGGAAAGAGGGGGGCGTGCACAAGCTGATCGACGAAGTCGCCGGCAAGCTCACCTCGCCGTTCGCCCGCCTCACGTCGGGCTCCACCAGCCAGTGGGTGATCCGCGGGGTGGGCACCGTGATGGCGCTGGTGGTGTACGGGATCGGCGTCGGCTTCCTCGCGCGGGTGCTGCGCCTGCGGGTGTGAGCGCTACGGGTTGACGGCGATCTCCGGCGGAGAGGTGATCACCCCGACCCGCCACAGCGCCAGCGCCAGCAGTGCGATCGTTCCCAGCGAGGCGACGATGAGCACCGGGATCTGCCACCCCCAGCCCTCCAGCGCGCCGAACGCGATGCAATTATTGAGGCAGTGGGTGGCGATGCACGGGTAGAGCGAGCCGGTGTAGCGGTACAGCAGACACAGGCCAAATCCCAGCGCCGCCAGCGGCACGAGATCGATCGCCGGCGCCGAGCCGGCGTGGACGCCGCCGAACACGAGCGCCGTGAGCAGCGCCGCCGGCCACAGCCCGCGCCAGTTGTAAAGCGCCCGGAAGATGAAGCCGCGGAACAGAAACTCCTCGCAGATCGGCGCCACCACGCAAGTCAGCCAGGCGCTCAGCAACAGCAGCACAGTGCCTTCGTCGGCGCCCAGCTTTTCCAGCACTTTCTCCTTGGCGCTCACGTTCAGGATCTCCGCCCAGATCGCGCTGAACACCAGGAACGTGAGGAGTGTCACAACGATCATGCCGAGCGCCCACAGCCACCCAATCCACGGACTCAGCCAGCCGATGCCGGGGCGTTGCAGGCCGAACTGCCACGCGCGCACCGCGCGGCCACCGATTTTGGCGAGCAGCACCGCCACCAGCACGAACATCGCGTCCTGCACCACCGTGTCCACCAACTCCAGCCACCCCGGTATGGAGGAGGTCACGTTCACCCCCAGCACCGCCGCCGGGATGTCCACCACCAGCGCCCCCAACGCGGCCAGCACCAGTCCGCCGAGCAGCGCCGCCGGCGCCGTCCACCACGGCCAGGGGTCATCTGGCAGCTGCGGGCCCGGAGGCGTGCGCGGCGGCGTGAGCGCGATCTGTGCCGACTCCATCGCCCCGAGCTTAGGCCAGCAGCTGCGCCAGTGAGGAGATTGTGAGCACGTGGCGCGGGCAGGACACGGTGGCTGCATCGCCGGGTGCAGAGATCGGGGTCACACCGCGGGCGGCGGCCTCGTCCACGCCGGCGCCCGCACCCACGGCCGCGCCGTCGCGGCGCAGCAGCACCGGTTTGATCCCCGCGGCCAGCGCGCCGCAGACATCGTGCTCGATCGAGTCGCCCACGTGTACGGTGCGCGCTGGCGAAGAGCCCGCCAGCCCAAGGGCCGCGTCGAAGATCGCGCGCGCCGGCTTGGCGTGTCCAACCTCGGCCGAAGTCACAACGCCGTCCACCAGCTCGCCGAGGCCGGCCTCGTGCAGCACCGTGGGCAGCGAGGCGTCCCAGTTGCTGACCACCACCAGCGCCTGTCCCCGCGCTCGCAGTCGCGCGAGCGCGGGGTGCGCGTCGGGATAGGCGACGAAGCGCAGCGCCTCCAGCATCGTCTCGGTGAGCTGCGCGAGCGACAGCCTCCGCGCAGCCGTCGCCGGCAGTTGGGCGCGCAACGTTTCCGCGCAGCGGCGGCGCAGGTCGGCCAGCGTCGCCGGATCGCGGCCTTCGCGATGGTGAGCTCGGTAGTAGGCGATCTCCGCGCCGAACGCCCGCTCGGCATCGGCCGCAGCCAGCTCCACGCCGTGCCTCTCGCGCAGCAGCCTCACCAGCGCGGGCGCCGGTGGTTGGAGCGCCAAAAGTGTGCCCAACCCATCCAACAGCACTGCGTCGACGTCGCCGACGCTCACGCCACCCAATGCCATGTGGCGAACTCGCCGACGAACAGCGCCATCAGCAGCGCCATCGCGCCCAGCGCCGGCAGCCGCGCCCGCGGCCGCTCGGCCAGCCACGCGCCCAGCCACATGGCCAGCGGGAACAGCACCACCTCGAAGCGCGGCAGCGACATCAGCGGCTGGGGCGCCACCGGGTAGGAGAGCGGCAGCGCCAGCGCCGCCAGCACGTAGATGCCGTACGCCGCCGGCAGACGGCGCAGCACGCCCACCACCATCGGCACGGCCGCCAACAGAAACGCGAACAGCGTCACGTTGTGCCCCGCGTCCACAAACGGGCTGCCGCCGGCGACTTTGAAGTAGACGTGGGTGCGCTGGAAGGAGAGCAGCTGGCGCAGCCCGTCCCACGCCGCGCGAGCGCCGTCCCACGCCGCCACGTAGGGGCCGGCGAAATGCCGGTTCCACGCTTCCTGGGCATGGAAGGGCATCAGCGCGCTGCCCCCCGCCAAGGCCAGGTAGGCCATGTAGACGCCCAAGCCCGCCGGCAGCGCCGCCATCCACAGCACGTCGCGGCGCAGGCGGTAGCGCGGCGCCCACCAGGGGCGCGCTGGGCCACCGGGCCGATCGGCGTGCCCGTGCGGGCGCTTGTCCCCTCCCATCGAACGGCGGTTGACCGCAAAATCGGGTGCGCGATCCTCGCGCGGGCCGTACAGGTAGAGCACCAGCATCGGCACCACCAGCACCAATCCGGCGCTGCGGGTGGCGGCGGCCAGCGCGCCAAGCACCCCCGCCAAGCCCCAGCGTCCCTGGCGCGCGCACCAGAACAGGCCAACCGACAGCGCCAGATAGAGCGACTCGGAGTAGACCGCCGAGAAGAAGAACGCCATCGGCGCCAGCGCGGTCGCGAGCACCGCCAAGCGGGCCACGTCGCCGCGGTGCTCGCCACGCGGGGCGAGGCGGCCGAGCTCCAGTGTGGTGAGGCGGTGAATCCCATACAGAGCAGCCGCCAGCGCCGCCAGCGAGAGCGCTACGCCGGCGAGGATCGGCGGGACGCTCAGCTCCGAGAGCGCGCGCACGCCGAGCGGGTACAGCGGAAAGAACGCCGCCCGCGGCCCGGTGCCAAACGCCGCCAGGTCGGGACGGTAGCCGTAGCGGGCGATCACCAGGTACCACACAGCATCCCAGCGCGCCACCGGCGCGGCCAGCAGGTCGCCCAACCAGCCGAAGCCACTGGTGAGGCCCGCCGGGTCGAACGCGCTGCGCGCCCTCCCCACTCCAAACGCCACCACTGCGCCCACGCCGGCGCACACAACGATCGCCCGCGACACCCACAGCGCCCGCCAGCAGTCGCGCACGGCCGTCATCCGCGCCGCGTCGGCGCGGAGGCGGGCATACCGTCCGGCGCGGGTGGGGCGAGCCAGCTCGACGGCGTCGGCGCTGGCGATCTCAGCGGTGTCGGTGCTCATACGTGACTCACCGGCAGGAAATCACAGATCGGAGCAGTACCCTCCCAGAACAGCCGCGCCCCAACCATGTCCGCACACGCACGCCAGCGCCGCCGCCGCCGGGGGCCGTCCCGCATATTGTTGGTTGTCCTCACCACGCTCGCCTGCGCCCTGTTTCTGGGGGTGGTGGGCGCGGTTGCGTACGTGCTGTCGGTGGCCGACTCCGCCAAGAGCCTCGCCGAACACCACCCGATCATCGAGGGCGCCTCCTCGCAGGTGTATGCCGCTGACGGCACCCGTTTGGGCTTCATCCAGTCCGATGAGTTGCGCTCGCCGGTCCCGTGGTCGCAGATCCCCACCAACCTGGACAACGCCACGGTGGCGATCGAGGATCAGCGCTTCTACAAAGACGACGGCGTCGACCCGACCGGGATCTTCCGCGCGGCAGTGAAGGATCTCGTGCACGGCGAAGCGCTGCAGGGCGCCTCCACGATCACGATGCAGCTGATGCGCAACATCTACCTTGGCGGCGACGAGCGCACGTTCAAGCAGAAGATCGAAGAGGCCAAGCTGGCGCTGGAATACAACGAACGCCACAGCAAGCGCGAAATCCTCACCAACTATCTCAACAGCGTTCCATATGGCACCGTCGGCGGGCAGACCGCGATCGGCGTGCAGGCGGCATCGCGGACGTTCTTCGACAAACCGGCCTCCCAGCTGGATCTCGAGCAGGCGGCGCTGCTGGCCGGCTTGCCCCAGGCGCCCTCCGAATACAACCCCTTCCTCTACCCCGCCGCGGCACGCCAGCGGCGCAACGAGGTGCTGGGGAAGATGGCCGAACTGCGCTACATCACCCCCGCCCAGGCCGCCGCCGCCAAACGCGCGCCGCTGGAGTTGCGACACGGCGACTTTTACGCCGAAAAGAAAGAAGGGTTTTTCTTCGAATACGTGCGCCAGCAGCTGATCCACCGGTACGGCAAGCGCACCGTTGAACAGGGCGGGTTGAAGGTGTACACGACGCTCGACCTGCACATGCAAGAACTGGCCCACCAGGCGATCGCCGAAGTGCTCGACGAGCCCGGCGACCCGGCGTCGGCGATCGTCACGATCGACCCCCACAACGGCTATATCGAGACGATGGCCGAGTCGGAGAGCTACGAGCAGTCGCAGTTCAACCTCGCCTCCGAAGGCCACCGCCAGCCCGGGTCGACGTTCAAGGCAATCGACCTCGCCGACGCGCTCTCCAAAGGCGTCGACCCCGACACCACCTACTACCTGTCGCACACGCTCTACAAGGGCTGGCTGGAATCTGAACCCAACTACGAAGTGCACACCTTCGAGGGCACGTCGCTCAACAAGTCGATCAATTTGGTGCAAGCCACGCTGGCCTCCGACAACACCGTGTACGCGCAGCTGGCCGCCGATCTCGGCGAGGAATCGATCACCGAAACGGCGTACAAGATGGGCGTCAAAACCCATCTGCTCGGCAACCCCTCGCAGGCGCTGGGGGGGCTGGAATACGGGGTGACGCCGCTGGAAATGGCGGCGGTGTACGCCACCCTGGCCGACGGCGGCTACCGCAACGAACCGATCGCGATCACCAAGGTGGTGTTTCCCGACGGCCACGTGGACTCCAGCTGGGGCACACCGCACCGCACGAAGGTGCTGTCCGACGGGGTGACCGCGGAGGAGACCAAAATCCTTCACGAAAACGTGCTCAGCGGCACCGCCGTGCGCTCCGCGATCGACTGTCCCACGGCCGCCAAGACCGGCACCACCACCGAACTGGTGGACGCGTGGCTGGACGGGTACACGCCCGAATACGCCACCGTGGTGTGGATGGGCTATCCCAAGGAACGCGTGCCGATGACCGACGTGCACGGCGAAGCGCAGCAGGGTGGGGCGCTGCCGGCGGTGATCTGGCACGACTACATGAATCCGGTGGTGGGCACCGACTGCGTGTCGTTCCCACAGCCCACCGAACCACTGGTGTACAAGCCCTTCTACGGCAAATACCAGAGCAGCGCCCAGTCGGGTCCCACGACCCCGGAATTCGAAACACTGCCCTCCACCGGCGCCCACAAAGGCCACGGCGCGGGAACCCCCAACGGCAAAGCCGGGCGCGGCCGCGAACCGGGGACGCCCGGGACCGCCAACGAAGCGCCGGGCGCCGCCAACCAGACCCCGGGCGCCGGCGCACAGCCGGGGGTCGGCGGCGGCGCCTCCGAAGAAAAACCTCCCACTCCCGGCAATCCCCCCGGCGAACCGGCCGGCACCGGCAGTCCCGGCGCGGGGAACGCCGGCGGTGCCGGGGGTAGTGGTGGTGGTGGAGGAGGAGGGGGAGGCGAGACGGGTAGCGGCGGCACCGCCCCGCCGTGATCGAGCGTTCGCGTGGCACCGGCCTTCGGCACACCGCCCACCGTGAGAAAGCACGTGGTGCTAGGTTGTGCGCACTCGTGGCAAAGGAAGACAAGGTCGAATTCGAGGGCGAGGTGATCGAGGCGCTGCCCAATGCGATGTTCCGGGTAAAGCTCGACAACGATCACGTGGTGCTCGGTCATGTGGCCGGCAAGATGCGCCGCTTTCGGATTCGAATCCTCCCGGGCGACCGCGTGCGCTGCGAGCTGTCTCCGTACGACCTCGACCGCGCGCGGATCGTCTACCGGCATCGTTGAGCGCCCCGCCGGGGGTGGCGGACGGCCCTGATGAGCGCTCCCACTCCTCAGGCATGAGCGGCGAGCGGGCTCTGATCGAGGCGATCGCCGCCGAGCTGGAGCGCGTGGGTGGCGCCGGCGGGCGGGTGCTGCGCGGGATCGGGGACGACGCCGCCGTGGTGCGCGCCGAGCCGATCTGCGTCACCTCGGTCGACGCCATGGTCGAAGGGGTCCACTTCCGTTTGCGCGACGGCTGGATGACACCGGCGCAGGTCGGCCACAAGGCGCTGGCCGCCGCGCTGTCCGACCTCGCCGCGATGGGCGCCCGCCCCGGGGAGGCCTACATCGTCCTGGGACTGCCCACAGCTTTCGAGGCCCAACAGGCGCTAGCGCTGGTGCGGAGCGCCGCCGCGCTGGCCGACCTCGTCGATGTGACGATCGCCGGCGGCGACGTGGTAGGGGCGCCGGCGCTCACCGTGTCGGTCACCGCCGTCGGCTGGGCCGGCTCCGAGCGGGAGCTGGTGGGCCGCGACGGCGCGCGGGTGGGGGATCTGGTGGGCGTCACCGGGCGCCTCGGCGGCGCGGCCGCCGGGTTGGCGGTGCTGGAAGGTCGGACGGGCGCCGATGAACGGCACGGCGGGCCGGAGGGCGAGGCGGGAACCCGCTTCCGTAGGGACGTTCCGTTGGCCGATCGGGCGGTGGCCGCAGCTCACACCATCGCGGCGCTTGCACGGCTGCGCACTCCCATGCCGCGCCTGGCCGAGGGGCACGCGCTGGCGGACGCGGGAGCGCACGCGATGATCGACCTCTCCGACGGCCTCGCCACCGACGCCGGACACGTAGGCCGGGCAAGCGGCGTGCGTTTGGAGATCGAGCTCGATGCGTTGCCGCTGGAGGAGGGGCTGCCGGAGATCGCCGCCGCGCTCGAGGTCGAGCCGTGGCGACTGGCGGCGGCTGGCGGCGAAGACTACGAGCTGTGCGTGTGCGTCGCGCCCGATGAGCGGGAGCACACCGAGGAGGCGCTCGTCGAGGCGGGGGGCGTGGGTCTCACATGGGTGGGACGGGCGGTGCGAGCCGCCAGGGGAGCAGCCGGGATCGGGGTGGTGCTGCTCGACGGACAGGGTCGCGCCCAGCGGCTGAAGGGGTACGAGCACCGCTGGTGAGCGCCGGCGGGGCTTCACTGGCATCCCGGGGGTCGATCCGGACCACGCGGCCCAACCACGTGGCCCGAGATACATAGGACTACGTGGATATGTCGATGGTCAAGATATATCCACGGCTTCCGATATTCGTGTCATGCGCACATCACTGTTGCCGCTGGACTCGGTGCTCGGATCCCGTGAGCGCCGCGTGTTGGGCGTCACCACGGCGGTCCTGATCGCGCTCGTAATAGCGACCGGCGCCCACGCCGTCTTCGGGATCGGCGGGAGCTCCGTGGAAGAACCGATCCGCGACTGGCTCACCTCGGCTGTCTACATCCTCGTGGGGGTGATCGTGTGCTGGCGCGCGGTGCGTACCACCGAGTCGCGGAAATCGTGGATGATCTTCGCGTTCGGCATCTCCGTCTACGGCCTCGGCAACATCCTGTGGGCGGCGTGGATCGAACACCTCCCCAACCCACCGATCCCCTCGATCTGCGACGCGATGTGGCTGACGCTCTACCCATGCTGCTACGTCGGGATCGTGGGCCTCGCGCGCCTGCGCGACCGGCGCGTGCCGGCGCGTATGTGGCTCGACGGCATCGTCGCCGGGCTCGGGATCGCGGCGATCGGGGCGGCGATCGTGGTGCGCCCGGTGATGGCGTCGGTGTCGGGCAGCACCGCGGCCGTGATCACCGAGATGGCCTACCCGCTCTGCGACCTGCTGCTCGCCGCGCTGGTGGTCGGGGTGCTCGCGCTGCGCGGGTGGAGGCTGGACCGGATGTGGGGGATGCTGGGCGCCGGCTTCATCGCGCTGGCGGCGGCCGATTGCCTCTACGCGCTGCAGGTGGCGCATGGTGCCTCGGCGCCCAGCGCGCTCACGAACATGACCTACGACATCGGCGTGATGCTGCTGGCGCTCGCCGCGTGGCAGCCGGGGGCGACGATCGAGGCCGACACGATCCCGAGCACCGCGGTGCTCGGGATCCCGGCCGCGTTCACCGTGAGCGCGCTCGGGCTGCTCGTCTATGACCACTTCAGCCGCCTGGACCCGATCGCACTGACGCTCGCGATGCTGACGATGCTGGCGGCGTTCGCGCGCATCGCGCTCACTTTCCGAGATGTGCGGGCGCTCGCCGAAACCCGCCGGCAGGCGCTCACCGACGATCTCACCTCGATGCCCAACCGCCGCCACTTCCTGCGCTGCGTGCGCGACGGGATCATCGCCTCGAGGGCGACCGGCGAGAGCGTGGCGCTGCTGATCGTCGACCTCGACCACTTCAAGGAGCTCAACGACACGCTCGGCCACGACGCCGGGGATCAACTGCTGCGCCAGGTGGGCGAACGGCTGCACGAGGTGCTGCGCGCCAGCGACACGGCCGCACGCCTGGGCGGCGACGAGTTCGGCGTGCTGCTGTCGGACTCCAGCGACGGCGCGGGCGCGGAGCTGGTCGCGGAGAAGATCCTCAAGGCGATCGCCCAGCCGTTCCCGATCAAGAGCGTGGGTCTGCGCGTGACGGCGAGCATCGGGATCGCGCTGTTCCCCGAGCACGCCGACGACGACGAACAGCTGATGCAGCACGCCGACGTCGCGATGTACGAGGCGAAGGCCGCGCAATTGGGATATGCGTGCTACGCCCGCGAGCGCGACAAACACTCGTTGGAGCGCCTCACGCTCGCCGGCGAACTCTCGCACGCGCTCGAGAACGGGGAGATCGAAGCGCACTTCCAGCCCAAGGCCGACGCCGGCTCCCGCAGGATCGTCGGCGTCGAGGCGCTCGTGCGCTGGCAGCATCCCACGCGCGGGCTCATCTCACCGGCGGAATTCGTGACGGTCGCCGAGCAGGCCGGCCTGGGCCGGGCGCTGACGCGCAGGATGCTCGACCTCTCGTTGAAACAGATTCGCGTGTGGCGCGACGCCGGCTTCGACCTACACGTCGCCGTCAACACGACGGTGGCCGACCTGCAGGACACGCAGTTTCCCGCCGAGGTCGCCGCGACGCTCGAAGCCCACGGACTGCCCCCGGAGGCGCTCGTGCTCGAGGTCACCGAGAACATGGTGCTCGCCGACCCCGTGCGCGTCGGCGACGTGCTCGCGCAGCTCGGCGAGCTCGGCCTCGGGCTGTCGCTGGACGACTTCGGCACGGGCTTCTCCTCGCTCACCCACCTGAAGTCGCTGCCGGTGGGAGAGGTCAAGATCGATCGCTCGTTTGTCGGGCGGATGACCACCGACCCGGTCGATGCGGCGATCGTGCAGGCGACGATCCAGCTCGCGCACAGCATCGGCATCCGCGTGGTGGCGGAGGGAATCGAGGATCAGGTGACGTGGAGCTCGCTCGTGGCCAACCGCTGCGAGCTGGTGCAGGGGTACGCGCTCTCGCGGCCACTGCCGGCGATCGACCTCGACGCGCTGCTGCGCGCCCAGCCCCCGCCCGGGAGCGGACGGGAGGAGATCGACGCGGCGGGTGAGCCGAACCAGCTTGACGGCGCGGGCGGGCAGACCCGCAACGGCAACGGCCGGCCCGCAAGCGGGAACCCTTCGGAGGCGCTGCGCGACCTCACGGCGCTGACGCGCTCGCATCCGATGATGGACGCGGTGATCGAGGAGATCGACGGACGCATGATCCGCGTGGGGTCGCAGTGGCTGGCGGACTTCGCCTCCTGCAACTACCTCGGCTTCGACCTCGACCGCGAGATTATCGAGGCGGTGCCGGCCCACCTGGAGGCTTGGGGCACGCATCCGAGCTGGTCGCGCCTCCTGGGCAGCCCCGTGCTGTACGAGCAGATCGAGGAGCGTCTCACCGCGCTGCTGGGCAGCGAGGATTCGCTGGTGCTGCCGACGATCACCCACATCCACCTCTCCACGATTCCGGTGCTCGCCGGGTCGGGCACGATCTTCCTCGACTCGCGCGCGCACAAGACGATCTACGACGGCTGCCAGATGGCGCGCGCGCACGGCGCCACGGTGAAGCGCTTTCGCTTCGAAGATCCCCAGCACCTCGACGAGCTGCTGCGCGGCGAGCACGATAGACATGGCGAGCCGCGACTGGTGTGCATGGATGGGGTCAACTCGATGACCGGCAACCCGCCCGACATCCGCGCGTTCGCGGCGATCGCCCGCGAGCACGGGGCGCTGCTGTACGTGGACGACGCCCACGGCTTCGGCGTGATCGGCGAGCGCGGCCCCGGAGAGCGCTGCCCCTACGGGATGCGCGGCAACAGCATCGTCCGTCACTACGGCGAGAGCTACGAGAACCTGATCCTGGTGGGAGGCTTCTCCAAGTCCTACTCCTCGCTGCTCGCGTTCATCGCGTGTCCCACCGAGACGAAGGAGATGCTGAAGGTGGCGGCTGCTCCCTACCTCTACTCGGGGCCCTCCCCGGTGGCCTCGCTGGCCACCACGCTCGCCGGCTTCGACGTCAACGAGCGCCGCGGGGAGGTGCTGCGCGAGCGGGTGTGGAGGCACACCAGCCGCGTGCTCGAGTGCCTGGCCGGCCTCGGGATCTTCACCCCCAACCGCGCCGGCATGCCGATCGTCGAGGTGCCGCTGCGCGACCACGAGCGGATCGCGGAGGTGGGGCGGCTGCTGTTCGATTGCGGCGTGTACGTCACGCTCGCGGCCTACCCGCTGGTGCCCCGCGAAGAGGTCGGCTTTCGCGCGCAGCTCACCGCGGCCAACACCGATGCCGAGGTCGATACGCTGATCGCGGCGCTGGAGGAGCTCGCCGGGCTGGACGAGCTGCGGCCCGTCGAACAGGAGAGCGCCTCGCAGCAACGCGAGCCGGTGGCATGAGAATCTGAGCACGACATGATCGCCCGCTACCGTGCCCTGTTCTCCGCGCCCGGGGTCGGCAGGTTGCTGGTCAGCTCGGTGGTGGGGCGCCTGCCTTCGGGCATGTTCTCGCTGGCGATCCTGCTGTTCGTCCACGGGAGAACCGGCTCCTTCCTGGCGGCCGGCGTCGCCGTGGGGGCGTTCTCGCTGGCGGGCGCGCTGATCGGCCCACTGCTGGGGGCGCAGGTCGATCGCCACGGGCAGACGCGGGTGCTGCTTGGCGCCGCGCTCGCCCAGGCGGGGCTGCTGGTGGCGCTGGTGCTCCTCACACAGGCCGGCGCGCCGGTGGCGGCCACCGTCGTGCTCGCGGCGCTCGCCGGTGGCGCGCTGCCGCCGATCGGGGGCTGCGTGCGTGCGCTGTGGTCGGAGGTCGCCCGCGGCGAGGAGCTGCAGACTGCCTACGCCCTGGACGCGACCACCCAGGAGACGATCTGGACGCTCGGCCCACTGCTGGTGGGCCTGACGGCGGGGTTCGTCTCGCCCGCCGCGGGGGTACTGCTGTGCGCCGCGCTCACCGTCTGCGGAACCATCTACTTCGCGACCTCCACACTCTCCCGTGGCTGGCGCGCGGAGCGGCTGGAGCGCAGGCGGGGGAGCGCGCTGGGCGCCGGCCCCAACCTTCGCCTGCTGCTTTACACGGTCGTGCTCGCGGGCGTGGTGATCGGAGCGGTCGACGTGGGGCTGCCCGCGCTGGCGGTGGGGCAGGGCGCGCGCTGGTCCTCCGGCCCCCTGCTCGCCCTGTTCAGCCTCGGCAGCATGGCCGGTGGCCTGATCTACTCCGCCAGGAGCTGGCCGCTCGCGATCGCCCGACGCTACAGCGCGATCCTGATGGCGATGGCGATCGCGGTCGCGCCGCTGATCGCGGTGCACTCGCTAGCACCCGCGTTTGCGCTCAGCGTGCTCGCCGGCCTCTGCCTGGCGCCGACGATCTCCTGCCAGTTCTCGCTCGTCGGGGCGCTCGCGCCGGAGGGCACCGTCACGGAGGCATTCACGTGGCATCGCGCCGCGACGGTCGCCGGCATGGCCGGGGGGTCGGCGTTGGGGGGGTCGCTGATCGACGGCCACGGCGTGGGCGCCGCGTTCGCGCTGGGCTGCGTGGGCGTGGCGGCGGCCGCGGCGCTGGCGATGGTGGGACGCCGGCGCATCGAACCGGCCGTGGCGCCCCCTGTGACCGTGGACGTGCAGCCCGTGCTCGAATCCCCGGCCGCGTTGCGCCCCGAGCAGTCGGCGGCGCTCGTCGCGGCCACCGGGGAGCCGGTGCCGTTCACGCTCGCGGCCGAGGCGATGGCGCTGGCCGCAAAGGCGGTGGCGCTGGCCGGCGAAGCGCCGCTCACCTCGGCGTTTGAGCAGCCGGCGCCCTTCAAGCTTGCAGCCGAGGCAGTGGCGCTCGCAGCTGAGGCGGTGGCGAGCGCCGCGTGAGATTGGGCGCCCCCAGCGCCGCCCCCACCGGCACGGTCTTGGTCAGCCGCGCAAACACCAGCAGCCGTTCGGCGGCGCTGAACAGCGGCGTGCACGCCGACAGCACCAGCCGGCTGTAGCCGGCGGCGCGGATCGCCGCCTGCACGTCGGTGGGCGGCACGCTGCGGTGGCCCAGCACGGTGTACACGAAGTGCGCGTACGGCATGTCCACGTAGATTCGATCGCCGTGGCGCAGCTGGTCGATGTGGCGGAACGGCTCCAAAAACGTGGTGCGGTGGCCGGCGATCGCGGTGGTGGCGCCGAGGCCGGGGAAGCGGGTGCCGGGGTAGGTGCTCTGCGTGTAGATCCCGGGGCCTTGCTCCAATTCTTCGGTGCCGGTGCCGTACACCAGCACGAAATCGGCGCCGATCCGCGGGATGCGGATGCTGCCCACCGCGCTGCCCACCGTCGCGCGGCGGGCCAGCTGCCCCGCCAGGTAGGCCACCCGCCGGTGCTCGTCCGCCAGCCGCTCCAGACGCTCCTGTTCCCCCAGGTCGGGGGCGGCGCGTTCCAGCTCGTGCAGCGCCCCGCGCAAGTGGTCTTGCTGAAGCTGCGCATACAGCGCCGAAAACGGCTCCTGCCACACCAGCGTCACGCCCACGTCCGCCAGCGCCACCACCCCCAGCACGATCAGCAAGCTCGACAGCACCCGCAGCGCGCGGCGCCCCCGCGAGCCGCGCCCCCCTCGCCGGCGCCGACCCCGCCCGCCGCGCCGCCGCCGAGCGGGTGCGGTGGTGGCAGCGGTGAATAGCGTCTCGGGCATCTCGCACTCACCGCCGCAGCGCCGACTCCGTACCGCCCAGCGAGCCCGGCCCGGCGTATGAGAGCGGTCCGCGAATTGGGGCGATCGACGCGGGCTCCTGCCACCAGTCCTCGAACTCCCCCGGACCGTTTCCGACCGGGCGCTTGGCGGCCGGGGCGATCGCCACCAGCAGCGCCGCCGCCGCGCAGCCGCAGCCGGCGCTCCACAACAGCGCCCCCGCCAAACCCACGCGCCCGCCGGCCAGCAACAGCAGCGCCGTGTGCATCGTGCCGCCCACGCCCATCTGCAGCCGCACGGCGTAATAGGTCATCAGCAGCGCCACCGGCGCCACACCGAGCGCCACGAGCCCCGCCGCGCGCAGGCCGCCGGCGCCCACGCCGCGGCCGCCGCGCTCGGCCAGGGCGGTGGATGCGGCAGCCACAACCAGGGGACGTTCGCCTTCGGCTGTGTCTGTCAGCGCCAGCCATAGATGCAGCGCCGGCGCCAGCAGCAGCGCGGCGAGCGGGTCGCACGCCCACGCCACCACCGACAAACCGCCCAGCACCAGCAGCATCCCGAGCGCCGGCGCCTCCCCCTCGGGACGGATCGGCAGCCGCAGCCGGCGCATCGCCGCCGGCCACGAAAGCCACGCCAGCACCAGCGCCAGCGCGCACACCAGCGCCACCTCCAGCGCCTGTCGGTCGAACGGCAGCGCGGCGCCCGACACCGGCGGCGTCGGCGCCGGGATCGCCCCCAGCGCGCCCAGCATGATCGCCAGCACCGCGCACACCGCGAACGGCAGCGCACACGCCAGCGTCCACACCACCCAGCGGCCCACCGGCACTCGGCGACGACGCAAACGCGCGAGACCGTCGAGGATCGCCAACAGCGCCGGCAGCAGCAGCGCCGCCACCAGCAGCCGCAACGCCCACGCCGGGAGCGCCTTGCCGTGCGCCAGCCCCAGCCCCGTTTCCGGGGCGCCCCCGGACAGTCCGGCGAGCGTGGGTGCACCGTCGAGTGCGTACACCGCGGCCAGCACCGCGCGCCCCATTCCTTCCAAACGCGCCGTGCTCACCGGTTCGCCGGCCGGCGGCTCACGTTCGCCGCCCACCCCCACCAGCACCGCCGGCACGCCGTGGGCGTCTAGGGGAGCCTGTTCGCCGCCCGCCAGCGGGAAGGCGAGGTGGGCCAGCTGCGCGAGCGTCCCGGGGCCGGCGCCGCTCAGACCGGCCTCCTGGGCGAGTGCCTGCGCGACGGTGCTCTGCAGCAGCACCGGCGCCATGCCGGGGCCGGCCGAGAAGGCGGCCAGCGCCGGTGTGGATGCGCGCGCGCCGGCGAGATCGCCCAGCACCAACGCGGCGTCAACCGGACCGCCGGCGGCCTGCCCGGCATTGGCGGGTTCGCCGGCCACCACCCCTCCCCCTTCTCCTCCCCCTTCTTCACCCAGCAGCCGGCTCGCGTGCGCCGCGAAGTCGCTCGCGCCGGCCGTGCCCCCGGAGCCGCCGCTGGTAGACACCAGCACGATCGGGTGGCGCGTCTCGCTGGCGGCCAGCACCCGCGCCAGTTCCAGCAGCGCCACCGTCCCCGACAGCTCCGCCCGCGCGCCCACGCCGGCGGCGTCGCGGTGGGCGACGATCGCGATCGGCGTGCCCCCCGACGTGCCGGCCCGCCGCGCAATCACGGTGCTGAGTGTGCGCTCGCCGTCGATCGTCTGCGCGTTCACCGCGCGCGTGCTCACCGCGAAGCCGCCCTTGCCGGCCGCGCCCAGCCCCCGCAGCGTCGCCGCCACATACGCCGCCAAGCCGTTGTCGCCCGCGCTGCCGGGGCGGCGTTCGGGAAACCGCCTGGCCAGCTCTTGCAGCGTGGCATACGCGCGCGCACCTTCAAACGCGTCCGGAGCCAGATCGGAGCCGAGCGGCGCCGGGCGGGCCGTCAACGAAAAGCCCGCGACCGCCAACGCCAACAGCAGCGGCAGGAACGCCGCTCTATAGATGCGTCCGTTCAGCACGCCGCTTGCAACCTTATCCGTTGTGGCAGCGGCCCGTGCCCGCTCGTCTGGCGGTCCGCGCGGCAGATCATCCCAACCGACCGGGGCCGGGATGTTTGATCAACTTTTGGGACGCCAACCATTCATTTTGTGAAGTAGTTGGAGGCCGAAAAGTGCATACACATCCGGCCGCCACCGTGCCCCCCGGCAGCCACCCTGCGCGCGGAGCCCGGATCTGCCGATAACACAGTCGAGCACCCACACCCGAGGGCGCCCCACGTAGATTCGTCCAGCTCAAGCTGCCCCGCCATGTCCGCTCACGCCACCGCCACCGAGGATCGCTATGGTGCGCGCGTGCTCCAGCCCGTCGCCGTCGGAACCAAGACGCTCGCCGACTACACCCACATCGTGGGGCGCGATCTGATCGATGAGATCCGCGAGCTCGCGGAGCCGCTGAAGGGCAGCCGCGTCGCACACGTCTCCGCCACCGCGTTCGGCGGCGGCGTGTCGGAGATCCTCTACACGCTGGTGCCGCTGATGCGCGACGTCGGCTTGGAGTGCGAGTGGCAGGTGATCTATGGACGCGAGGAATTCTTCAACGCCACCAAGATCATGCACAACGCGCTGCAGGGCGCGCCGGAGGACCTGAGCGAGGAGCAGTGGGACACGTGGCGGCGCTACAACGAGATGAACGCCCGCGAGCTGTCGGGCGGCTGGGACGTGTGTCTCGTGCACGACCCCCAGCCGGCGGCGCTGCGGCAGCTGGCGCCCGGCAAGGCCAAGGGGTGGGTGTGGCGCTGCCACATCGACCTCTCCACGCCCAACCCTGAGACGATCGCGCGCCTCTTGCCCTACATCGAGGACTACCCTCAGACACTGTTCCACATGCAGGAGTACGTGCCGCCTGGAATGCGCGGCCACGTCAACGTGGTGCCGCCCGCGATCGACCCGCTCACCCCGAAGAACATGGGATTGTCGCCGGAAGACGCCGCCTACGTGTGCGGCCAATTCGGGATCGACGTCGACCGGCCGCTGATGTGCCAGGTGTCGCGCTTCGACCCCTGGAAGGATCCGCTGGGCGTGATCGACGCCTACCGCATGGTCAAGGAGCAGGTGCCCGCCGCGCAGCTGGCGCTGGTGGGGTCGATGGCCAGCGACGACCCCGAGGGGTGGGATTTCTTCAATGCCACCATCGCGCACGCCGACGGCGACCCCGACATACACATCCTCAACAACTTCAACAACGTCGGCGCCATCGAGGTCAACGCCTTCCAGTCGCACGCCGACGTGCTGATCCAGAAGTCCACGCGCGAGGGCTTCGGGCTGACCGTGTCGGAGGCGATCTGGAAGGCACGCCCCTTCATCGGCGGCAACGTCGGCGGCATCCCGCTGCAGGTGGAAGACGGCGTCACCGGCTTCCTCGTCGAAAGCGCCGAGCGGTGCGCGCAGCGCACGCTGGAGATCCTCGACGATCCGGCGCTCGGCAAATCACTGGGCCGCCGCGGCAAGGAGCACGTGCGCGCCCACTTCCTCACACCGCGCTATCTGCGCGATTATCTGCGGATCTTCAACGAGCTGCGAGAATCATGAGCCCTGTGCACCGGGGCGGACGTCAATCGTGAGCGAATCGCCGGCACAGCGATCCCCGCTGGTGCTGGTGAGCAACCGGGGGCCCGTGACGTTCGGGCCGGGCGGCGAGGTGCAGCGCGGCTCGGGCGGGCTGGTGACGGCGCTCACCGGCTTGGCCTCCCACCGCGAGGCGGTGTGGATCGCCTCGGCGATGAGCGAGCAGGATCTGGAGGTCTCGCGCGCGCGCGGCGGCCGCGCCTTCCCGGTGCGCACGCCCGCCGGCGAAGAGTTCCAGGTGCGATTGGTGGCCAGCGACCCGGACGCGTACGACCGCTTCTACAACGTGTTCGCCAACCCCATGCTGTGGTTCATCCAGCACTACCTGTGGGATCTCTCCAACGCCCCCGACATCCGCCGCCACGAGATCGAGGCGTTCGAGTTCGGCTACAACGTCGTCAACGAGGACCTCGCGCGCGCGGTGGTGGAGGAGCTGCAGGGCGCGGTGGAGCCGGTGGTGATGGTGCACGACTACCACCTCTACACGCTCCCCGACCTCGTGCGCCGCGCCCGCCCCGACGCGTTTCTGCACCACTTCATCCACATCCCCTGGACGCAGTCCGACGCCTGGCGGGTGCTGCCGTCGCGGATCCGCGAGGAGATCTTCGCGGGCCTGCTGGCCAACGACATCATCGGCTTCCATACCCGCTCCTACCGGCGCAATTTCCTGCAGTGCTGCGAGGACCTGCTGGACCTCGAGGTGGACTACGAGCGCGGCGTGGTGCGCTACGGCGAGCGCGAGATATGGGTGCGCGCCTACCCGCTTCCGATCGACCACCGCGCCACGCGGCGGATCGCGGGCGGGGCGCGCGTGCGGGAGCTGGAGCGCCAGCTGCTGGCGCGGCGGCGCGACTTCCTGATTTTGCGCGTCGACCGCGCCGATCTGTCGAAGAACGTGCTGCGCGGCTTCTCCGCGTTCGATTTGTTCCTCGAGCAGCACCCCGAGTTCTCCGAGCGCGTCACGTTCGTGGCGCAGCTGATGCCCTCCCGCACCGACGTGCCCCAGTATGCCGAGTATCTGGAGCGGATCGAGGCGTTGGTGGCCGTCGTCAACCACCGCCACGGCACCCCCGACTGGATGCCGATCCAGCTGAAGCTGCGTGACGATCTGGAGGAGGCGATGGCCGCCTACAAGCACTACGACGTGCTGCTGGTCAACGCCATGTTCGACGGCATGAACCTCGTCGCCAAGGAGGGCCCGCTGGTGAACGAGCGCGAGGGCGTGTCGATCCTCTCCGAGAACACCGGCGCGCACGAGGAGCTGGGCGAGTATGCGCTGTCGGTCAACCCGTTCGACATCCAGGAGCTGGCCGACTCGATCTACGCGGCGCTGACGATGGCGCCCGGCGAACGCGCCCGCCGCGCGCGCGGCCTCGCGCAGATCGTCACCTCGCGCGACCCCGGCGACTGGATCGACGAGCAGTTGGCCGACATCCGCGCCAAGGCGCGCGAGTAACGCTGTTATCATCCGCGCCCTTCGTGAGCCAGCCCGCGCCCACATACGATCTGCTGCTGCTGCTCGACACCGAGGCAGAGGAGCCGGTGCGCGAGAAGCTGCTGGCCGACACGCGCACCGCGATCGCCGCGCAGGGCGAGCTGCTGCGCGACGACGCCTGGGGGGAGCGGGCGCTGGCCTACCCGATCGCCCACAAAGCGACCGCCAAATACCACCTGCTGCAGTTCCACGCCGCCTCGCCGGAGCTGCTGCACGGCCTCAACCGCACGCTGCGGATTGCCGACGAGGTGGTGCGCTTTCGGATCGTCAAGCTCAAGCCCGGCACGCCCGACGCGCCCGACATGAGCACCGCGGGCGCCGCCGTCGCACACACCCCGGCGCCCGAGCCGGCGGCGGTCGGCGAGCCGGCCTGAGGCCCCCGCGCAGGGCGGTGGGCGTAATACACTGCTTCCGGTGAGCCGGTTGGAGACGACTTCCTCGGTCAGGCGCACCGACGTGCTCAAGGCCTCGCCGCCGATGTTCGAGTCGCGGCTGCTGGACTTCTTCTCGCGCGTGCACCCGGCCGTGCCGCCGCTGATCTTCGTGCCGGCGATCGTGGCGATGGCGGTGTGGAGCCTCGGGCAGGTCAGCCTCCTGGCGACGGTGGGCTTGGCGGTGGGCGGGTATGCAATATGGACGCTGTTCGAGTACTGGCTGCACCGACTGGTGTTCCACTTCGAGCCCGAGCGCGGCATCGGCGCGCGGATGCACTGGATCATCCACGGCAACCACCACGAGCACCCCAACGACCCCATGCGGCTGGTGATGCCCCCGGCGGTCAGCGTGCCGCTGGCGGCGCTGGTGTTCGGCGCGCTGTATTTGATTTTCGGCCGGCGCTACGCCCCCGGCCTGGCGGTGGGCTTCTTCACCGGGTATGTGGTGTACGACATGCTGCACTACTACCTCCACCACTTCGTGCCCCGCGGCCGCCTCGGGAGGATGCTGCGCGAGCGCCACCTGCGCCACCACTTCCAGGACGACACGCGCGGCTTCGGCATCAGCGCCCCCTACTGGGACGAGCTGTTCCGCACCTCGCCGCGAAGAAGCTCGCAACGAGCGGATTGAGCCGCGTCCGCACCACCGGTGGCGCCCGACCGCGGGTTTACACTCGGGCGATCGATTGAGACCGTACCGCTGGATCCTGAACCAACCGCTCAACCGGAGCGACCGGACCGCCAGCCAGAGCTGAAAGGAACATCGCCGTGGCCGCCACCAACATCAACCGGGTAGTGATGACCGGCAACCTGACCAGGGACCCCGAGCTGCGTTCGCTTCCGAGCGGTATGTCAGTGTGCAAGCTGGGGATCGCTTGCAACACCCGCCGCAAGGACCAAGCCAGCGGGGAGTGGGTGGACAAGCCCAACTACTTCAACGTCACCGTGTGGGGAGCACAGGGCGAGAATGCCGCGCGCTTCCTCTCCAAGGGTCGCCCGGTGGCGATCGACGGACGCCTGGAGTGGCGCGAGTGGGAGGCCCAGGACGGCACGAAGCGCCAAGGAGTCGATATCATCGCTGACTCGGTACAGTTCCTGGGCTCGCGCGACGAAGCCGCCGGCGGAGGGTTCGCGGGCAACGGGGCTTCACCGGGCGGCGAGGTACCCGTCGAGCAGGGCGACTATCAGCCCGCACCGGTCGGCGCCGCAACCGGCGACGACGACATTCCGTTCTGAACAGAAGGGCACACCAGTGGCGAAGGCAAGGGGCCGCAGCAAGCCGGCCCGCAGACGAGAGAAGCGAGGCGGCCCCAGCGGCGGGCGGCGCAAGCCCTGCCAGCACTGCCGCGACAAGGTCGAGCAGGTCGACTACAAGGACGTAGCCGCGCTGCGGCGGTTTATCTCCGAGAAGGGCAAGATCCGCTCGCGGCGGATCACCGGGGCTTGCCGCCGCCATCAGGCGCAGGTGGCGCGCGCGGTGAAGCGGGCGCGTGAGCTGGCGCTGCTGCCCTACGTCAACGAGGGCGGCCGCGACGACGGCCCGCGCCGGCGCGAGGACGGCCCCCGGCGCTGAGCCGGCGGGCTGGGAGCACTGCGGATGCCTGAGGCGATTCTCCTCAAGGACGTCGACTCGCTCGGCGAGCGGGGCAAGGTGGTAGAGGTTTCGAAGGGCTACCTGCGCAACTTCCTGATCCCGCGCCAGCTCGCCCAGCCGGCGACCAAAGGCGCGATGGAGGCGGTGCGCCGCCGCCAGGAGGCCGAAGAGCGCGCCGCGCGCGAATTCGTCGAGCGCGCCAGCGCCAACGCCAGCCTGCTCAACAAGACGGTGCTCACCATCCCCCAGCAGGCGGGTGCCGACGGGCGTCTGTTTGGGTCGGTGTCGGCGCAGGACATCGCCGACGCCATCCACGAGGCCAGAGGGCTGCGGCTGGATCGCCACAACGTGCACCTGCCGGAGCCGATCAAGAACGTCGGCACCTACATGGTGGTGGTGGACGTCGTCGACGACGTCACCGCCAACGTGAAGACCATGGTGGTGCCGAAGAAGTAGCTTCGCGCACAGCGGGCGTCCGACGCTCGCGCAAGCATGTGTCGGTGCAGGGAGTTTTCCTCCGAGATAGCGGCTTGTCATCCGCGGCCGAACACCAGTTGGGGCTAGAGTCGCAGCGGCTGTGAGCGCAGTCGCGACATCCAACGGCAACGGCACCTCAGCGGTGCCCGTCGCGCCGCCGCACAACCTGGAGGCCGAGCAGTCGGTGCTCGGCGCGATCCTGCTGTCCGACCACTCGATGTATGCGCTGGTGATCGAGGAGGGGCTGCGCCCTGCCGACTTCTACCGCGACCGCCACCGCGCGATCTACGAGGCGATGCTCGCCCTCTACGAGGAAAGCGAGCCCGTCGACGTGCTGACGGTGGTGGACCGCCTGCGGCAAACGGGCAAGCTTGACGAGGTCGGCGGGATCGCAGCGGTGGACGAGCTCACCGGTGTGGTGCCGGCCGCCGGCCACGCCCGCCGTTACGCGCAGATCGTGCGCGAGAACGCGCTGCTGCGGCGCCTCTTGGCGAGCGCCTACGAGGTGCAGGCCAGCGTGCTCGACCACCGCGCCTCCCCGCGCGAGCTGGTGGAGCAGGCTGAGAAGGCGATGCTGGAGGTGGCGCGCGACGACCGCCAGCAGGACTTCCGCACGATCGAGGACGTGCTGCACGAGGAGCTCGACAAGCTCCACCGGCTGTCGCTGGAGGGCACCTCGCTCACCGGCACCCCGTCGGGCTTCAAAGACCTCGACGAGCTCACCGGCGGCTTTCAGCCGGGCAACTTGATCATCATCGCGGCGCGCCCGGCGATGGGCAAGAGCGCGCTGGTGTGCAACATCGCGGAGAACGCCTCCGTCCAGCACCAGCGCCCGGTGGCGCTGTTCTCGCTGGAGATGGCCGAGGCCGAGCTGGCCCAGCGGTTTGTCGCCTCGCAGGCGCGGATCAAGGGCGAGGAGCTGCGCAAGGGACGCGTCAAGGAGGACCGCTGGCCGAAGATCCTCACCGCCAGCCAGCGCTTGGCGGCGGCGCCGCTGTGGGTGGACGACTCCAGCGACGTCGGCATGTTGGAGATCCGCGCCAAGGCGCGCCGCCTGCACACCCAGTGCGAGGGCGGGCTGGGGCTGATCATCGTCGACTACCTGCAGCTGATGCGCACCGACAGCCGCTACGACTCCCGCGTCACCGCCGTCGGCGAGCTCTCGCGCGGGCTGAAGATCCTGGCGCGCGAGCTGGGCGTCCCGGTGATCGCGCTGTCACAACTGTCGCGCGCGGTGGAGACGCGCCCCGACAAGCGGCCGCAGCTGTCCGACCTGCGCGAGTCCGGCAACCTCGAGCAGGACTCCGACCTGGTGATGTTCATCTACCGCGACGAGTACTACAACGAAGACTCCGAACGTCCCGGCGAGGCCGACCTGATAATCGCCAAGCATCGCAACGGCGCGGTCGGCAAAGTCACGCTGACCTTCCACAAGGAGTACCCCAAGTTCATGAACTACGCCGGCGCCGAGCGCTACGCGTAGCGTCACGGCGGGGCACGGCGGCGCGGGGCCGGTCGGAGGGTGTCCCTACACTCTCCTGCGGTATGCCAGGCATCGTGATCGTGGGCGCCCAGTGGGGCGATGAGGGGAAGGGCAAGATCGTCGATCTGCTCGCCGAGCACTCCGACGCGGTGGTGCGCTTCCAGGGCGGCAACAACGCCGGGCACACGATCGTGCGCGGCGGCGAGGAGTGGAAGCTGCACCTGATCCCCTCGGGCATCCTCTACGCCGGCAAGCGCTGCGTGATCGGCAACGGCGTGGTGATCGACCCGAAGGTGCTGATTGAGGAGCTCGACGCGCTGCGCGCGCGGCGGATCGACGTCAGCGGCCTGCGGATCTCCGCCAACGCGCATCTGATCATGCCCTACCACCTGCTGCTCGACTCCGCCGGCGAGGCCAAGCTGGGGCGTCTGCAGATCGGCACCACCCGCCGCGGGATCGGGCCCTGCTACGCAGACAAGGCGGCGCGGCTGGGCATCCGCGTGCAGGATCTGCTGGACGAGAAGATCCTCAAGAAGAAGATCGTCGCCGCGATGGAGCCCAAGCGGCTGTCGCTGCGCCCGTTCGAGAAGGACCCATCGCTCGATTTGCGCACGATGACCGAGGAGTATTTGACATACGGGCACCGCTTGGAGCAGCACATCGCCGACACGGCCAAGCTGATGTGGGAGCTGCTGGACTCCGGGCGGCGCGTGATCTTCGAGGGCGCGCAGGCCACGATGCTGGACATCGACCACGGCACCTATCCGTTCGTCACCTCTTCCAACCCGGTGGCGGGCGCCGCCTGCATCGGCGCCGGCGTGGGGCCGAAAGACATCGACGAGATCTGGGGGGTGGCCAAGGCCTACGCCACGCGCGTCGGCGCCGGCCCGTTCCCAACCGAGCTCCAGGACACGATGGGCGAACGTTTGCGCACGCGCGGGGGCGAGTTCGGCACCACCACCGGTCGCGCCCGGCGCACCGGCTGGCTGGATCTGGTGGCGCTGCGCTACGCCGCCCGCCTCAACTCGCTGTCGGCGCTGGCGATCACCAAGCTCGACGTGCTCTCCGGCCTCGATCGAATCAAGGTGTGCACCAGCTACCGCGGCGCCGAGGGGGCGGAGTTCGACAGCTTCCCCTACCACCAGACGGTGCTGCACCACACCACGGCCAAGTACACCGAGCTGGCCGGCTGGCGGGAGGAGATCGGCGAGTGCACCAGCTTCGGCGACCTGCCGGCCGCGGCGCAGGAGTATTTGCGTTTCATCGGCGAGCACGCCGGCACGCCGGTCGCGCTGATCGGCGTCGGCCCCGGCCGCGACCAGGTCGTGTGGACCGACGCCGGCCGCCAGACGCTGGCCGCGCGGAACGGCAACGCCCCGGGCTAACCCCGTTCTCCCGCCACCACGCCCACCAGCGCGTCGACCACCCGTGGGTCGAACTGGGTGCCGGCGCAGCGCCGCATCTCGGCGAGCGCGTCGCCCTCGCGCATCGCTCGGCGATAGGAGCGCGTGGTGGTCATCGCGTTGAAGGCGTCGCAGGCAGACACAATGCGCGCCTCCAGCGGGATCGCCTCGCCGCACAGGCCGTCGGGGTAGCCACCGCCGTCCCAGCGCTCGTGCGAGGAGCGCACCACCTCGCCGACCTCGCGCATCACGCCGCCGACACGGTCGAGCATCCGCTGGCCCTCAATCGTGTGGGTCTTGATTACCTCCCACTCGTGCGGGTCGAGCTTGCCGGGCTTGTTGATGATCTCCTTGGGCACCGCGATCTTGCCGACGTCGTGCAGCAGCGCCCCGAACTCGACGTTGCGGGCACGCGCCGCGTCGAGGCCCAGCGCCCGGGCCACGTCCAGCGCGAGGCGCACCACGCCGCGGCAGTGCTCGCCGGTGTAGGCGTCGTCGGCCTCCACCACGTCGCCCAGCACCAGCGCCGTGCCGCGGTAGGCGTCGCCCAGCTCGATCAGCTGCTCCAGGCGGACGCGCCGTTCGCGCGAAAACAGCCGCAGGATCGCGAACAGTGGCGCGATCAGCAGCACCGCCCAACGGTGCTGCATGGCAGCAATTGCCACCGCCAGTCCCAGCGGCGCCAGCGCGGTGTCGATCAGGTACACCTCGCGCACCTCGCCCGCCAGCTCGCGCACGCCGATGCCGCCACACAGGCGCTCGCGCACGGCGTTGGCAGCAAAGTCGCACGCGAACTGCGCCGCGAGCGCGAGCACCAGGACGACGCCCGCGCGCAGATCGGCCAGCGCGAGCGGGCTGGAGCCGTGCGCCAGCAGCAGCACCGCCACCGGCCCAAACGAAAACCAGCTGTTGGCTGGCACCGTCAGCAGCCGCGTGGGCGGCACGCTGCCCCGCACCACACCCGGAGTCATCCCCAGCGCCAGCGACAGCGCCACCAGTAGCGGCACCAACGGCAGCGGCACCGCAAACAGCAGCGGCACGAACACCGCCTGCGTAGGCACCGTGAAGCCGGAGCCGACGTCGATTCTGATGCGCCCGGCGACCGCGAGGCTCACCACGTACACGGCCGCGACCGGTGGCGACAGCGCGATCGGATGGGTGGCGGTCGCCGCCAGCGCCACCGCCGCGCACGCGAAGCCGCCGCCGACGATCAGTTCGCCGCGCCGCTCGGCCACATCCATCTGGCTGCCCTGACGCAGGAACGACGTCCGCGCGCGCTCGGACTCGATGATGGCGTACGCCGACACGGATCTACCCACGCTGCTTATCGCCGCCCCGCCGCCCCGCCTTGAGCGGCCACGGTCGCCGATGCCGCCGTCGCTCCAGGTTTGATTCGAGTGAACGGAAAGACGCTCCTCGAACTAGTGTAGATCCAAATTATTGGAGTGATCCTAGGGCAAGTGTTCATACATGCGTCCACGCCTTCCCACAGCCGTCCCTCCGTGCTTCATGCTGCCCGCCAGCTTCAACAGCGCTCACACTCAAAAACTGAAAAAGGCAAACTCGTCGCGAGGCGGGGACGCAAAGCCAGAGGTCTCCTCGGAGATGGCTCGGTTGCCGGTCGACCACGGAGGCTCCTGTGCTCTCGCTTTCACCCTTTTTCATCCGCCGTCCGCGCCCGACTCTGGAGCGCACCACCGGTTTTCGCTTGCCGCTCCTCCTGCTGTGCGCCACGGCCTTCGCCGTCGCGATGCTGCCCGCGACCGCGGCGCAGGCGGCGCTGCTGAGCACCGGCGCCTGCAACGAAGCGCCGCTCAGCCAGCCGTTTGCGCAGTGGGGCGACGACAGTTCCTACGAGCTGGTGCCGCAGGGCAACTTCGAGAGCTCGCTCTCGCAGTGGACGCTCACGGGCGGTGCCGCGCGTGCGCCCGAAAGCGAGCCCTACGGTGTCACCGGTGAAGTCGGCCATTACTCGCTGGCGCTGCCCGCCGGCGCCACGGCGCAGTCGCCGTACACCTGCGTCAACGCCAGCTACCCCAGCTTCCGCTTCTTCGCCCGCAACAAGGGCCTGCTCTCGACGGTGCTGGTGCAGGTCGTCTACAAAACCGTGCTCGGCCCGGTGGCGCTGCCGCTGGGGGCGGTGGCACTGAGCGGCAGCTGGCAGCCCACGCTGCCGATGCTCACCGGCTCGGTCGTCGGCGGCCTGCTCTCCGGCGGTACCGCACAGGTAGCCCTGCGCTTCACCGCGCTGACCGGCGAATCGCGGATCGACGACATCTACATCGATCCGCGCATGCGCTGATCGGCGTCCGTAATAAGCCGAGCCCAATCGGCGCGATCTCCCGATGCGCGCGGTGCGCCGGCCGCGGATGATTGGGGTGAGTGTCCAGCCAGCCGGTCAGCGGAGGGGGCGAGCGGGCGCCCCCACGTCGCACCGGCGCGGTCGTCTCGCCCGTCGACCCGCCGGTGGCGGCGCCCGAGGCGCTCGGCTTCCGCGACCGCCACGACGCCGGCCGCCGTTTGGCGGCGCTGCTGATGCAGTTGCGCCCCGAGCGGCCGGTTGTGCTCGGCATCCCCCGCGGCGGCGTGCCGGTGGCGGCGGAGGTGGCGCGTGCGCTGGGCGCGCCGCTGGATGTGACGGTGGTGCGCAAGATCGGCGCGCCGCAAAACCCCGAGTACGCGATCGGCGCGGTCGCGGAGGGCGGGGTGCACGTGCTCAGCGAGGAGGCGGCGCGCGCGCTGGGACTCGGCGAAGCGCAGCGCGCGACGCTGGTCGCCCGGGGCGAGGAGGAGCTGCGGGCGCGGCTGCGCCGCTATCGCGGCGCCCGCCCGCCGCTCGCTGTCGCCGGCCGCACCGCGATCGTCGTCGACGACGGGCTGGCCACCGGGCGCACGGCGCTGGCAGCGGTGCGCTCGGTGCGCCGCCGCGGCGCCGCCCGAGTGGTGCTCGCGGCGCCGGTGTGTGCGCGCCGGCCGGCGCAGCAGCTGAGCGACGAGGCCGACGAGGTGGCGTGCGTCGAGCTGCCCTCCGACTTGTGGGCGGTGGGCTACTGGTATGCGGACTTCACGCCCACCTCCGACGAGGAAGTTGCCGCGCTGCTGAGCGCCGATGTGACCAGCGGCGATGTGGCGGCAGGCGACGAGACGCCCGGCCAGTGAGCGCGCCGCCCGCCCGCCTGAGGGTTGCCGTCGAGCGAGCCCGCTCCGCGCGGCGCGTCGCGGGTGCGCCGTCAGCAGTGGCCGGCGATCCGTACGCAGGTCCGGAGCGCATCGAGCACTTCCAGCCGCTGGGCGAGACCGCCCGCGCGCAACGTGAGGCGACTGCCGCTCTCCACCACCAGCCATGCGTCGCCGACACGCCGGCCGGTGATGTCTCCGAAGATCCCGCTTCTCTCGTTCACCACCCCGGGATGCCCCGGGACGGGGTTGGCACCCGGCAGCGGGGCGGGCAGTGCGCCGGGGTGGTGAGCGTCGAGCAGCAGCGCAGCGTCCAGCGCCCACCAGCGATAGGTGATTTGGGTGTCGATGCAGGAGATGTAGGCGCGGCCGATCACCTGCGGGACCGGCCGGAGCTGCACAACGACGTTGCCGAACTGCTGCTGTGCCCCGGAAAGGTGGGAGCTGTCAATCGCGCAGGGGCCCGCCGGCGGCTTGCGCGGAACGGGCATCCTCCGATGGGCCTCTGCGTACAGCAAGGCCAGCGATCCGAGGACGCGCGGGAGCACCCGTGGGCTGCGCCGCCAGGACACGGTGGGGTCGGGCACCCACGGCCCGCCCGTCGGTGGATGGCGTCGCGCGAGCTCTCCGCCGTCCGCGGCGAGCGCAACCGGACCGAAGGCTCCTATCGCCCGCGGCGTTCCGCCACCCTCCTGTGCGGGAAAGCCGACTGCCACGCGGTAGCCGTCGGGAAGCCCCGGTTCGGGGCGGGTGAGGATCGTGAGCGTGGGCGAAACACGCACTGCCGCGACCTGCGGCGCGGTGAGGTAGTAGGCAACCTGGTAGGAGAAGTGCCGACCGTCCCTGCCGCCCGAGCCGCTCACCACATCGGCATCGATGAACGGTTCGGCGGCGGTCGGTCCGCTGCCGCAGCCGGCGGCGCCACCCCCGTCCGTGCCGTACACGCGTGCAAAATGGTCACGTTTCGTCGGATGCATCAGCCTGGTGGTGAATTCGATCTGATCGCACCACCCGACAACACCGCCGGTGATGTCAGGTGTGAAGCCGATGCGGTAGTTGGTGCTGGAGAGCGAGTGCTTGGACCCGGGGAAGGCGCCGGCGAGGGGCGCCGAGTGCGTGGCGCCGTCGAGCAGGACCGCGGCGGTGGCGACGCCGGTGGCGAGCGCCATGACGATGACGAGCACAAGCGCTCTCGCCCCGTGGCGCCAGCTGGGACGCCCGGCTGCCACTTGCGTGGTGCGCTCGCGCGTGTGAGGGTCAGTGGCGAGGATCACGTCGAGCAATTGCCGGCGCGAGGAAAGCTCGAGCGGCGAACGGGGATCGGCTCGCGGATCGGGCACGGGGTTTGCGGTCCTTACGACGTCGATCGGGTCGGTCATCGCTCTCCTCCTTCGCTCAACGGCTCGATCAGCGCGCAGCCCGCCTGCGGTGAGCGCTCGGACGGTGTGCGCGCCAGCAGCTGAGCAAGGCGCCCGCGCGCACGGTGCAGCCGCACGCGGAACGCGGCGCCCGAGCAACCGAGTGCGCTAGCGGCCTGCGCGGGCGAGAGCCCCTCCCACGCCACCAGCAGCACCGCCTCGCGCTCGCGCTCGGACAGCGCGAGCAGCGCCTCCCTCAACGGCGGTGCCACGCCCTCGCCCAGCACGTCCTGCTCGAGCGGCGGTGTGGCTGTGTACATGAGGCGCGCGCTGAGCGCGTCCGAGCGGCGCCGCCCGCGGCGGTGGTTGGCGAGCGTCCGACGTGCCACCCCGTACAGCCAGGGCAGCGGCTCCTGCGGCACCCCATCCAGCGCGCGCCAGGCCACGAGGAACGTGTCGCTTACAACGTCCTCGACGGCGGCCCGGGGCGCACGGCGCACAACGTAGGCCACAACGTCGGGGTGGTGGCGCTCGAACAGCAGCTCGAACCGCTCCCGTCTCTGGGCATCGGGTTGCGTCATCACCCACCTATGTCCGGCCTCGCTCTGCGCGTTACATCTGGTGCGCCGCGCACTGCCGCCACTATCGACGGGCAGGTGCGGTGGCCAAGCCCGCGAGCGTCGCTGCTGCGGCGCCCGCCGCCACCACCAGCGCAAGCGCGAGGTTGTGCTTCTCCAGCAGCGCCCCCACCAATGCACCCAGCAGCAGCGCCACCACCGCGCCGCTACGCCGGCGGGAGTTGCGCGGGGCGCCGCCCGCCGGGTCTGCCACCAGGCCGGTGAGCGTGAGCGTCATGACGGTGGTGGTGAGGTCGGGAACCGCCAGCTTGCGTACGGTCGCGTTGCGCACGCCCATCGCCAGCGCCAGCAATGCGATCACCGCGTACGCGGTGCCCGATCCGATCGTGATCGTCACCGCGGCGGCCAGCGCCGCCGCGATCGCCAAGAGGCCCGCCTCCAGCGCCAGTGCCACGCCGAGGTGGCGGCGTCGGCGCGCGGCCAGGCGCGCGGCGATCCACCCGCCGAGGGCCGCACCGAGCAGGAACCCGCCGAGCGAGATCAGCGGGGCGACCACCGGCAGCCCGCCGGTGCCGGCCAAGCCGAAGCCGAGCAGCGCCACGTTGCCGGTCATGTTGGCGGTGAACACGTGGCCCAGCCCCAGGTAGCTCACCGCGTCGATCAGCCCGGTGGTGGCGGTCAGCACCAGCAGCGCGGGCGGCAGTCGCCGGTCGTGCGCGGCATCCGCCATCGCCGCATTGTATGGCGCTCAACCGGCGATGTAGTACAGCGTCCCCGCCGACCCCGCGGTGCTCGCGCCGGGCACCTCGACGACGGTGCCGTGGCGTTCGATCCACCGGTCGCGGGCCGTAATCGTCGCCTTGCTCGAGGCCGACCCGCCCGCTCCGCCGGGGCCGCCTCCGCCGCTGGGGCCGCCCCGGCGGGCGCCGCCGCCGCCGAGCAGCACGTAGTGCAGCTGGCCGGTGTCCACCAGATGTTGCACCTGCGCAAGCGTCGGTGCCGGATCGGCGCCCATGAAGCCGCCCATGTCGATTACGTTGCGGGCGCTCTGCAACGCGATCGCGCCCGCGATGTTGGAGCCGACCGCGGCGACCATGTACTTGGCGGTGCCCTGGTGGGCCTCCAGGTACTCGAGCACCGCGCCGCTGAGTTTCGCACCGCCGGCGCCCGCGGCACCGCGACTCCCCGGCGCGCCACCCCCAACGGCGGCTGGCGGCAGGCCGCCACCGCTGGTGCCGGCAGGAGCTGCTCCGCCGGGTCCGCCGGCAGGGAGGCCGAGGCCTGTGGGTGGCCCCTGCGACGCGCCGCCCGGTGGCTGCGCGATGCCGCTCGGAGGCTGGATCGGCAGCCGTCCGCCCGACGCTGCGCGCCCCGGCGGGAAGTCTCCCGGCCCGCTCGGACCGCGCCCCCCAAACCCACGGCCGGGCGCCCCGGCGAGGCCCACGTTCGCGCTCGCGGGACCGGCGAGCGGATTGCCACCGTTCAGCGTGTCGTTCACGGTGGCGATCGCGTAGGAGCTGGGACCGGCGAGCACGCTCAGCAGTCCGGCGACGGCGGCGAAGGGGAGCAGCACACGCGGACTCGGGGCGTGCGGCTGGCGCACAGATTCGACCCGCGCAAGCAGCAGCGCGCCGCCGGCGAGCGCGGCGAGCACAATCGCCGCCGGCGCCAACCACGGCACGAACCCGCTGGCACGGGCGAGCAAAACGGCCGCCCACACGGCGGTGCCGATCGCGACGGCACCAAGCGCGGTGGCCCACACGATCGAACGCCGCGCGCGATCCCACAGCTCGACCAGGCCGCCGGCGGCGAGCACCGCCACGGCGGGGGCGAGCGCGGTGGTGTAGTAGGGGTGGAAGACGCCTTCGGAGAAGCTGAAGATCGCCCACGTCACCACGCCCCAGCCCCCCCACAGGATGTAGGCGGAGCGGGCGGCGTCGGTGCGGGGCGCGCGCCGACGCGCCCACAGGCCGAGCAGCAGTCCCAGCAGCGCAAGCGGCAAGAGCCACGAGATCTGGCCGCCGACGATCGGGTTGAACAGCCGCGTGATACCGGGAGCGCCGCCGAAGGTCACCGCGCCGGTGGGACCGCCGCCACCGCTGCCGGAGACCCGGTTCAGCCCGTTGGCGCCGAAGATCAGCGAAAACCAGGAGTTGTCGGTCGTATCGCCGACGAACGGCCGCTGCGCGGCGGGGACCAGCATCATCGCGCCGTACCACACGAAACTGACCACGAACATCGCGCCGCCGCCGGCCGCCAGCTGGGCGACGCGCCGGCGCACGCTGCCCTTGCCGGCCACCAGGAAGGCGAGCGCCAAACCGGGCACCACCAGGTAGGCGGCAAGCATCTTCACGTTAAACGCAAGCCCGACGAACAACCCGCACAGCAGCAGGTGACGGGTGCGCCCGGACTCCAACGCCCGCACCAACGTCCACGCCGCGGCGATCTCACACAGCACCAGCAGCGGGTCGGGATTGTTGAAGCGACTCATCGCCACGAAAATCGGTGTCAACGCCAGCATCAGCGCCGCCAGCAGCGCTGCGCGATGCCCGAGCGTGCGCCGCACGATGTTGTGCAGCAGCAACACCGACGCGATCCCGCAAAGCGCCTCGGGCAACAGCATCGAGAAGCTCGAAAACCCCAACAGCCGCGCGGAGAGTCCCATCAGCATGTTCGACAGCGGTCCCTTGTCGAGACTCACCAGCCCCGAGGTGTCCACCGAGTTGCTCAACCACGACCACCAGTTGCGGCTCGCCGCCTGGGAGGCCTCGGCGTAATAGACGTTGGCGTACCCGTTGCGGGTCAGTCCCCACAGCGTCAGCACCCCGGCGAGCAGCCCCACCAGCCACAGCAGCGGGCGCGACCACGCGGGGTCGGCCTCGCGCCCGCGCAGCAGGCGGCGCAATCCCTCGCGGGCACGCTCCCCGAGCTCGTGGTAGGGGGCCGTACCGCGACGATGGGAGCCTGTCGATCGATCGTCGATCGGCGGAGCGGTGATCGATGGGGCTGACATGCGTGGTCCTTTCCGTCGCGTCGTGAGTCGCTGCCGGCCTTACTCTCGGCGCCGCGGGTAGGCGGAACATGCGTGGTGCGTAAGAACTACGTCGGAGGCGCATTGGCGGAGCGCCCGGAGGCTCACAGGCCGGGAGCCACGAGTGGGCCCGAGACGCCGGCGGGCGTCGGAAGCGGCACTCCGAAGCTGGCCGCGATCAGCGCGCCGCCCCCAGGCGCGTTTTCCGCGCGCACATACCCGTGGTGAGCCTCGGCCGCCTGGCGCACGATCGCCAGTCCCAAGCCCGAGCCCGGCAGCCCGCGGGCGGAGTCGGCACGGTAGAAGCGCTCGAACACACGGGGTAGGTCGGCCGCTTGGAAGCCGGGGCCATGGTCGCGGACAGCGAGCACGCCGTCGCTCAGCCGCACCTCTACCACACCACCGGGGGGGCTCCACTTGCGCGCGTTGTCGAGCAGGTTGGCGACGGCGCGGTTGATGCGCTCGCCCGCGCCGTGCACCAGCGTGGGCTGCAGCGCAACCTCGAAGCGCAGGTCGCAGCGCCGGCGGGTACGCTCGACCGCGTCGGCGACGATCTGGTCGAGGCGCACGTCGTCCATCGCCAGCGCGCCGCGGCTGCCGCGTGCCAGCTCGACCACGTCGCTCACCAGCGCCGTAAGCTCATCCAGCTCGTCGATGATGTCGCGCCGCAGCGCCTCGCGATCCTCGGGGGTCAGTCGGCCGGCCTCCTGGAGCACCTGGATGTTGGCGCGCAGCGAAGCGATCGGGGTGCGCAGCTCGTGACCGGCGTCGGCGATCAGGTGGCGCTGGGCGCCGACGGAGCGCTCTAGCTGCTCCAGCGTGGCGTTGAACGAGGCCGCCAGGCGCGCCAGCTCATCGCGGCCGCTCACCTGCAGGCGGCGGCTGAGATCGGGGTCGCCGGTGAGCTGTTCGGTGCGGCGCGTGAAGCGGGCGATCGGCCTGAGCGCGGTGCGTGCAACGAGCGCCCCCAGCAGCGCGGCGAGCGCGATGCCGGCGACGCCCACCAGCACCAGGATCAGGAGGATGTGGCTGAGCTCGCGGTCGACGGTGGTGAGCGGCAGCGCAACCATCACGGCGCCATGGGGGCCGGCGCCGAGCGTAAGTACGCGCAGATGGGTGCCGTGCACGGTGCGATCGGCGAGCAGCTCGCCGTGCCCGCTCGCCGCGATCGTCCGCTCGGCGCTGTCGGGGGCGATCGTGGGCGAGGTGCCCTGGCCGCTGGGGACGTCGACCGCGCCGGTAGGGTCGATGAACTGCACGTATCCCGAGGGCCCACCGAAGCGAGCCGGCGCGACGCTGCTGGGTAGCCTCGGAGGTGCGTCGCCCGCACGGCCGCCGGGACCGCCGGGTGGAAGGGTCTGAGCGGTGCCGGCGGGGCCGTTGTCATTCGCTCCGAGCGCGCCCGGAGGTGGCGCCCCGACGAGCCCGGCGGCGCGCTGGCGCAAAGATGAATCGACCTGGCCGCGCAGGTCGGAGCGCACCGCGACATACACCACCACCGCGGCCAGCACCACCGCGACGGCGACCGCGAGGCCGGCGACCGCGGCGATGCGGGTGCGCAGGCTCACCCGTGGACCTCGCAACCGTCGCTGCCGGCCGTGATGGATGTACCAACGGCGATGCGCACGCGTGGCGTCACGGCTCGCGCAGGACGTAGCCGACGCCGCGAACGGTGTGGATCAGCGGACGGGCGCCGATCTCCTCCAGCTTGCGGCGCAGGTAGCCGATGTACACGCGCAGCGCGTTGGATGCCGGGCCGAAGTCGTACCCCCACACGCGGTCGTAGATGACGCTGCGCGGCAGCACCCGGCGAGGGTTGCGCATCAGCAGCTCCAGCAGCTGATACTCGGTGCGGGTGAGCTCGGCGAAGCGTTCGCCCACCGCGGCGCCGTGGCGGTCGCCGTCGAGCCGGATCTCCGCGAAGCAGAGCGCGTCGGGATCGCCCTCGTAACCGTCGGCGCCCTCGGAGCCGGTGCGGCGCAGCAGCGCGCGCAGCCGCGCCTGCAACTCACCGACGTCAAACGGCTTGACGAGGTAGTCGTCGGCGCCGGCGTCGAGGCCGTCGATGCGGTCGGCGATCGCCTCGCGTGCGGTGAGCATCAGGATCGGCACGCGGTTGCCCAACCGGCGCAGCCGGCGGCACACCTCCAGCCCGTCGATGCCGGGGAGGCCGATGTCGAGCACGACGGCGTCGGGCAGCGCCTGCGCGACCAGCTCGATCGCCTGCGTGCCATCCTCGGCGAGCTGCACCTCGTACCCGGCGAGTGTCAGCGCCCGCCGCAGCGCTTCGCGCACCGCGCGATCGTCGTCGACCACCAGGGTTCTCACGCGTCGATTGTGACGCGCCGGCGCCACATCCCCGTGGCGGCCTATCGTGCAGTGCGCATGTCTTCCCGCTTTCATGCCACGCTCGAGGGGGGTGAGGCGGTACTGCGCTTTCCCTACGACCAGCGTTGGCTGCCGCGGCTGCGCGCGCTCCCGGGGCGGCGCTGGGACCCCTACGCACGGGTGTGGCGGGTGCCACTGGAACCGGTGGCGGCAGAGGCGCTGGCGCCGCTGCTCGCGGAGGTGTCGGCGCGAGTGCAGGAGTCGCTGGAATACGCCATTGCGCGCGGCCGCGACGAGTACGCGCGAGCAGCGGCGCTTGTCGAGCTGTCGGCGGCCACCGACGCGCCGCTCGAGGTGCCGGGGCTGGCGGGTGAGCTGAAGCCGTTCCAGCGCGCCGGAGTGCGTTACCTGCTCGCCCAGCGGCGTGCCTTCCTCGCCGACGAGCAGGGGCTCGGCAAGACGATCGAGGCGCTGGCCGCGCTGGAGGCTGACAACGCCTACCCGGCGGTGGTGGTGTGCCCCGCCAGCCTCAAGCTCAACTGGCTGCGCGAGGTGGAGCGATGGCTGCCGCACCGCTCCGCGCGGGTTTTGATGGGCACCGGGGCGCAGGGCTTACCCCCGGGGGAGATCGCGATCGTCAACTACGACATCCTCGGCGCCCATCTCACCCGTCTGCGCGCGCTGGCCCCGCGGGCGCTGGTGCTGGACGAGTCGCACTACTGCAAGAGCCCCACCGCCCAACGCACCCGCGCCGTGCGGCGGCTCGCCGCGGCGGTGCCGCACGACGGGCTGGTGCTGGCGCTCAGCGGCACGCCGATCACCAACCGCCCGGAGGAGCTCGTCAGCCAGCTGCGGATCATCGGGCGCCTGGCGGAGTTCGGCTCGGGCGCCGAGTTCGCGCGGCGCTTCCACGGGCACGACGCGCAGTTGCGGTTGCACTGGCAGCTGCGTTCGCGCTGCTTCGTGCGCCGCTGCAAGGCGGAGGTGCTGCCGCAGCTGCCCGCCAAGACGCGGGCGGTGGTGCCGGTGGAGCTCGCCAACGAGCACGAATACCGGCTGGCAGAGCGCGATTTGGTGGCGTGGCTGCGCAGCCAGCCGCTCGACCTGCGCACACTGGACGCCAAAATCGCCGCGGCGCTGCGCGCCGAGCGGCTGGTGCGGCTGAGCGCGCTGAAGCTGCTCGCCGCGCGGGGAAAGCTCCCGCGTGCGCTGGCGTGGATCCACGACTTCCTCAGCTCCGGCCAGCCGCTGGTGGTGTTCGCCCACCACCGCCGGATCCAGCGGGCAGTGCTGGAGCGCTTTCCGGACGCGTTGCACATCCTCGGCAACGACTCCCCCGCGGCGCGCGAGGCGGCGCTGCGCGCCTTCCAAGCGCCCGACGACGACGGCCGCCGGCTGATCGTCTGCTCGATCGACGTGGCCGGCCAGGGGCTAACACTGACGCGCGCCTCCCACGTCGCCTTCCTCGAGCTCGCCTGGAGCCCCGCCAAGCACGACCAGGCAGAGGATCGCCTGCACCGCATCGGACAGCGCGACGCCGTCAACGCCACCTACCTGCTCGCCGCCGGCACCGTCGATGAGACGATCGCCACGCTGATGGAACGCAAGCGCACCGCGATCGGTGCCGTCACCGACGGTCGCGCCGGCAACGAGGACAGCGTGCTTGACGCGCTCGTGCGCTCCCTGCGCGCCGCGCCCTACCGCCACCTGCGGGCGGTGGCATGACGACGCGCGGCGCGGTGCGAGGCCGGGGATGAGAGGCCAGGGATGAGAGGCCGGGGATGAGCTCGCCCGCCGGCGCCGAGGTGCGCGTCGAGGGGGTCGCCAAGAGCTTCAGCGGGGTGGCGGCACTGCGCGACGTGTCACTGCGCGTCGACGCCGGCCAGGCGGTGGCGATCACGGGGCGCTCGGGCTCGGGCAAGAGCACGCTGCTGGCGCTGATCGGCGGCCTCGAGCAGCCCGACCGGGGGCAGGTGCTCATCGACGGGCGCGCGCTGTGGCGGCAAACCGCGCTCGCCACCGCCCGCCGCGAGGTGGTGGGCTTCGTCTTCCAACGCCACCTGCTGCTGGAAGCGCTGAGCGCGCGCGCCAACATCGAGGTACCGCTGATCGGCGCCGGCGTGCACCGCGCCGAGCGACGGCGCCGAGCGCTGGAGCTGCTGGAGGAGGTGGGCCTCGCCGATCGCGCCGAGCATCTCCCCTCCGAGCTCTCCGGCGGCGAGCGCCAGCGCGTGGCGGTGGCGCGCGCGCTGGTCAACAACCCGCGTTTGCTGCTCGCCGACGAGCCCACCGGCGCGCTCGACTCGCTCACTTCCGAACGCGTGCTCGACCTACTGTTCCGCCTGCGCGACCAGCACGGCACCACGATGATCGTTGTCAGCTACGACGCTGCCGTGGGAGCACGCGCCGACCGCACGGTGACGCTGCTCGACGGGACGCTCGCCAGCGAGGAGCCCTCCAAGGTGGCCGCCCAGCAATGATCTCGATCATCGCCACCAACCTCGTGCGGCGGCTGACCCGCACGCTGTTCACCGCCGCCGGCATCGCCGTGGGAATCGCCACGATCGTGGCCTTGCTGTCGTTCACGCAGGGGCTCAAGCAGACCGCCGCCGGGATCGCCAACCTCGGCGGCTCGGGGCTGGGTGTGTTCCAGGCCAACGTGTCCGACCCGACCGCGTCGATCCTGCCCGAGTCGCTCGTCGGGCGGCTGGCGGCCGAGCCGTATGTGGCGCGGGCCACGCCACTGGTGCTGATGATCGAAGGCGTCAAGCACGAACCGGGCGCCGTCACCTTCGGCGCCGACCCCCACGGTTTCTTCGCGCAGAGCCTCGTGATCGTTTCCGGCGCGCGCTCCACCAACCCGGAAACCGAAGCACTCGTCGGCGACCGGCTGGCGGCGCAGCTGCACCTGTCGCCGGGCGACACGCTCCCCGTGTCCGGGCGCCGCTATCGGATCGCCGGCGTCTACCACTCGGGAATCCTGTTCGAGGATTCCGGCGCGATGCTGTCGCTGGCGCAGGCGCAGGCGCTTACCGCGCGGCCGGGCGAGGCGACCGATGTCGTCGTCGATCTTTCCCCGCGCACCCGCGCCGGCACGGCCGCCAAGCTGATCGAACGCGACTTTCCCGGCACGCAGGTGATCAGCGACCCCCAGCAGGCGCTGCGCGCCGGCGCCAACGGCACGCTGATCTCCAAGGCGATCCTCGTGATCGTGGTCATGGCGCTGATCGTCGGCGCGATTGGCGTCGCCAACACGATGGCGATGTCGATCCTCGAGCGTCAGGCCGAGCTGGGGCTGCTCAGCACCGTCGGCTGGTCGCCGCGGCGGGTGGCCACGCTGGTGATGGGGGAAGGGATCGCCGTCTCCATGCTTGGCGCCATAGCGGGGCTGCTGTTCGGCGTGCTCGGCGGCGATCTGCTGGTGCGCGCGCTCGGCGTCAGCGCCTACGTCTCACCGTCGGTCACCGCCTGGGGCCTCGGGCGCGGCCTGCTGGTCGGCTTCGTGATCGGCGTGCTCGGCGGGATCTACCCCGCCTGGCGGGTCACCCACATGCAGCCGCTGAAGGTGCTGGCGGGGACGTGAACACTTCCTCGGCGCGAGGCCACCACGCCCGCGACCGGGGTTTGCTTTCCAAACGGCCGCCAACCACCGTGCGCGAGTCGGAACGCGCGCGCAAATGTCCACTGTGGAAAACCCGCGCCAAGCGGGGGTGGTATCCCGTGCGCGGGCGGCGGACATCCCGGGATGGCGGGGGTGTCGATGAATGCGACGATGATCGGGGACCGCCGACTTCCCCTCTGCGGTCACCGCGCGGGGCCCGCCGCCACCTCTCCCCGCTCCCGGGCGGCGGGCACGCGCTCTCTACAGCGGCCAGTAGCGGCCGATCTGCGATGCGGCGCGCGAGGTGAGCAGCGCTTCCGTGGCGATCGGCTGCGCCTCACCCTCGCCGGCGAGCGCCCGCAACGTGACCTCCACACACTCGCACAGCGCGCGCGGTTCGTACCCGCCCTCCAGCACCGCGCCCAGCGGCGCGCCCCACGCGGCCGCCGCGTCGCGCACCTGGCGGGCGATCCGCGCGAACGACTCCGTCTGCAGCCCACAGCTCGCCAGCGGGTCGGCCACGTGCGCGTCGAAGCCGGCGGACACCAGCACCAGCTGGGGCGCAAACGCCGTGGCGGCCGGCAGCACCACGTGCTCCAGCAGCGACAGCCACAGCTCCTCCTTCGAGCCGGCGGGCACGGGCAGGTTGATTGTGTACCCCTCGCCCTCGTCGCTGCCCACGTCCGCCAGTGAGCCGGTGCCGGGGAAGATGCCGGCCTGGTGGATGTTGGCGACCAGCACGTCGCTGCGCCGGCGAAAGATCTCGGCGGTGCCGTTGCCGTGATGGACGTCCCAGTCGAGCACCAGCACGCGCTCGACCCCCAGCTCGCGGATCGCCAGCTCGGCGGCGACCGCCACGTTGTCGAACAAACAGAAGCCCATAGCGCGGTCGTGCTCGGCGTGATGGCCGGACGGCCGCACGCCGCAGAAGCCGACGCTCGCCTCGCCGTCAAGCAGCGCGCGCACCATCGCGCACGCCCCGCCGGCGGCGTGCAGCGCGGCCTCGTAGGAGCGCTTGCCGACGTAGGTGTCGGCGTCGATTTCACCGCCCCCCGCGGCGCACAGCTCGCGGATGGCGCGCACGTGGCGCGCAGTGTGCACCAGCTCCAGCTGCTGCTCTCCCGCCGCCGGCGCCGCGCGGCGCTGCCACCCCACCCAGTCGCGGAGCTCCAGGTGGTGCTCCAGCGCCACCAGCCGCTCGGGTGTGTCGGGGTGGGTGGGCACGTGCACCCTCGGATCGTGCTCCAAGCAGGCGGGGTGGTGGAAGTAGAGGGGAGAACTCAACGGCTCTCATTATGTCGAGCCCCGAGTCGAGCGCAGCCGCTTGGCGGGTCGGCGGCAGGCGGCGGCCCAACGTGTGCTCGGGACCGCGTCGGCGCGATCGCCGAGTCGGGAACATCTCCACGCGAAGCCTTGACAAGGGAAGCTCCGGTCGAGCGAAACGAGGGAAGTGATGGCGGAATCCGGCGGCGAACAGAAGTTCGAAGTCGACGGTTTTCCCGTCGAATGCAAAGTTGAAACTAAATAAAGGCGCTGGGTCGAGGGCGGGGAACCGGGCACCTCGGAAGAGACCATAGAATACGAAGAATGCACAGCTGGCGGAGGATGTAAAATCGATAAAGAAGAAAGTGGGAAAGCAAGGATAAAACAAATCCCCTGGCGTCCAAACTTGTATTTCTCACCAAAGGAGCCGCTGAAAAAAAGACGCCGAAAAAACTGGACTGCTGTTCAAGCCAAAGACCGGCGGCACATTTATAAGCGACCTGGAACTGTCGGGTTGTGCGATAGAAGGCAAATTCGAAGTCACAGGCGAAGTATTGGGTGAAAACATCGAAGGCGGGAAACCTACCGAAGCGCACAAACTCAAGATCTCATCTGAACTTACCACCTATTGGGTCAATGAATCAGGGAAACATGTGGAAGATAAAGTTACGGAGCTCAAAACAGCTGGGCAATCGCTCGATCTCAGAGACAACGCGGTCCTCAGATTCTTGGGGTTGCTCAACGGGATCGGTGCTCGTGGTGTTGATCATCTTCAACTGAGCTACCGTCGCAAACACGCTGGTGTGTGGGTCCGCTTCCATCGGCGGCCCCACACCAGGGACCAGATGCCCGAAGCGCCTCGAGCGTGCTCAATTCGCAAACAGCGGCGGCCGGCGCACCTGCCACTGCTCGGCCTGCTCCAGCTGCGCCGCCAGCGAGATCAGCCGCGTCTCGCTGTTGGCGGGCCCCAGCAGCGAGGCGCCCAGCGGCAAGCCGTCGTCGGTGAGCCCCGCCGGCACGTTGACGCCCGGCCAGCCCAGCACGTTCCACGGCCACGCGTACGGGCAGGCACCGACCACCACCTTGTCGGTGTCCCAGTGGCCGAGGCCGTCGATCGCGCCGACCCGCTCCGGCGGCTTGGCGGTCGTCGGGGCCAGCACCACGTCCACGCGCTTGAACACCCTCCCCACCTGGCGCTGCAATGGACGCTCCAGCGCTCTCGCCAACGCCAGTATGGGACCGCCGAAGAGACGTCCCATATGCGCGTTGTGGAGCGTGCGCGGGTCCAGCTGCGCGGGGTCGGGCACCCGCTGCACCCATTCGTTGAGCCCCGCCGTGGAGCGCGGCACGAACGTCAGTCCGATCAGCCGGTAGGGCGGATCGTCGCGCACCACCTCGTGGCCCAGGGCGCGCAGCGTGGCCGCCAACCGCTCCACCGCGGCGCGCACGCGCCCGTCGAGCTGGGTGGGCGCGAGGCTGAACGGGATCCGCAGCGACAGCCCGATCCGCAGCCGGCCGGGCGGGCGCTTGGCCGCCATCGCGTACGGCTCCGCCGGCGGCGGCGGACGGTGGCGGTCGCCGGGGTGGCTGCCGCGCAGGACGTCCAGCATCAGCGCCGCGTCCTGCACCGTGCGCGTCAGCGGCCCCAAGCAGGTGACGCCCTTGAACGACTCCGGTTCCGGCCAGGTGGAGATGCGGCCGCGCTGGGGCTTGATACCCACGAGGCCCGTCCACGCCGCCGGAATCCTTACCGAGCCGGCGCCGTCGGAGCCCACCGCGGCGCTCACGATTCCCGCCGCCACCGCCGCCGCGGCGCCGCCGGAGGAGCCGCCGGGCGTGTGCGCGAGGCTCCAAGGGTTGCGCGTCACGCCCTGCGCCACGCTTTCGGTGAACGGCCACTGGCCCAGCTCCGGCGTGTTGGTCTTGCCGACGATCACCGCCCCCGCCTGCTTCAGCCGGCGCACCGACTCGCAGTCGCCGGCTCGCGCGGGGAAGCTGCCGGAGCAGCCGAAGCGGCTCTCCTCGCCCTCCAGGTCGACATCGTCCTTGATCGCCACCGGCACGCCCAGCAGCGGCGGGCGCTCGCCCTTGGCGCGGCGGTGGTCGGCCTCCTCGGCCTCCACCAGCGCGCGCTCGGAGCGCACGCAGCGGAACGCGTTGAGCGTGCTTTGCGAGGCGTCGATGCGCTTCAGCGACAGCTCCACCAACTCACGCGAGGAGATCTCGCCCGCCGCGAGCATCCGCGCATGCTCGGCCACGCCGGCGAACGCCAGCTCCGCCGCCGGGTCGGTGGGCGGGGGCGTGGAGTCCGACGGTGCCGCGACGTCGGTCATGGCGACGAATCATACGTGGGCCGCGACGCCCACATGAAGGTGTGCGCGGACGGCGGGCGGCGGCGGCGGCCGGACTCAGGTGCCCGGCGGGCGCTGGCGCGAAGAGCCGGGTTCGCGATTCTGCCGGTACTCGCCCCGCACCTGCACGGCGATGTAGACCACGATCAAGTTCACCAGCACGCCGATGCCGATGAACGTGATGATCAACCCCACGTCTCTCACGAAGGCTGGACTTGCGGCAAGCAGCATCTGTTTCTTCCTCGGTCGGGTCTCCGGCGTGGTTGGGCGGACGGGGGGAGCCTACCAGGACGTTGGCCGAGAACGTAGCGAGGGGCGTTGCGTTGTGTTTACTTTTTGGACGCCAACCAGCCGGCGCCTGCCCACCCGTCGCGTGCCGCTAGCCTTATGCTGGCCGCCGCGCATCGTGTGATGGTTGGAGAGGTGCCGGAGCGGTTGAACGGGCGCGACTGGAAATCGCGTAACGGGGGTTGACCTCGTTCGAGGGTTCGAATCCCTCCCTCTCCGTCTCGAGGATCGTCGTACGGACTCTCGAGCTATTTCGAGAGTCCGTCCCCCCGGGACCCGCGAGACAGAGCAGCAAGCGACGCTCGACCCGGCTCTCTGGCGGATCGGCGTTTGTGCGCCACGGCTCCGGCAGAGCGGGGCGCTTCTGGGCCGATGCTATTCCGCCCGCGTCCACCTGGCTGCGGCGGCGGTTGATCGGGCCAGTGGCCGTGAGCCCTGAGATACGCTCGGGCAGCCTCCTCGTCCTCACGCTCGCGGCTGTTGTAGAGCGAGATCCGGAAGAGCCAGTTCGCCAAGTACACCGCGAGTCCGGCGCTGATGATGTCGGCGCCGCCCTCGAGATCGACTTCGCTGCCGAGCGCCATGATGATCGCACCCGCCAGCACGATTGCTCCGGGCACCACATAGCGCACGCCGAACATCAGCCGGTCCCGCCGCGCCGAGCTGCCGGGCGGATCAGGCGCGAGGCTGCCGGCAGTCGAACGAGGCATCTCGCCGCCAATGTTACTTGTCGGCTTGTCCCGGCCCCTGGCCGTCACCGACTCCTCGCCCGGAAGCCGCGCGAGTCCATCGCCGGGGCAAGTCGTGCCTGCCACCACTAAACTGGTGGTTCTGCGCCAGTAGCTCAGCTGGATAGAGCGTCGGTCTACGGAACCGAAGGTCGGGAGTTCGAATCTCTCCTGGCGCGTTGCAGAAAAGCCCTGCTTAGGTGGGGTTTTTTTGTGCTCGCAGGATGCTGTGAGGGTCGTTTTGGGCTGGGGTGTAAACGGAAGTGTAAACACGCCCGCCAATCGCGGCGCCTGCACAGCCATCGACTCATCCTTCGCCGATGCCAGCCGCCGTGGCCTGCGAGCGAGGCTCGCGCCATCGAGTCGCGCGGCGAGGCTCGATGTCCTCGGGGGTACGGCGATACGATCGGAACGCTATGGCTGCCACGGCGACAACAACCGTCGAGATCGACAGCGAGCTGCTGTCGAGGCTTCGCAAGCGCTCGCCCGGCAAGAGCGATCGAGAAGCGCTGGAGCGGGCCGCGCGGATTCAGCTCGGGTTCGAGACGATCCGACGCGCGCAGGAGCGCAGCGCGGCGGCCGGAGTCGATGAGGATGAGGTCATGGCCGAGGCCGTGCGTGGCGTGCGCGAGTCGCGCCGGTCGCGAGCTGCGCGGCGAGCAGTCTAAAGAGACCCTGATGGAGCGATCCAGCGGCTCTCGAAATCGAGCACCTTACTGAGCGTGTCGAAGTCACCGTCGTAGTGCAGGACGCCCCAGTTCTTGTGCGCAGCCGACGCCGCGATCAAGGCGTCTTGGAACGGTAGCCGATGATGATTCGTCGCTGAAAGCGTGTGCAGTGCGGCGCGGGCGGAGCGGACAATCCCTTGCGTCAGAGGCACCTGTCGCAAGGCGTCGAGCTGTTCTTCAAGATCCTCGAAGTCGGCCTGGTTTTGCGCGGTGTAGAGAACCTCAAAGGCGACGACCGGCGAGACGGCTATCCGGTCGTTCCGAAGCATCGCCGTCCAGTCAGAGGCGATCTGCGGATGCTCCGTGTGGCTCCAGATCGACGTATCGAAGAGATAGATACGCCCGTCGTCCGGCAGCGTCACGAATCCGGGCGCTTGCCCCACGCATCGTCATGCAGGGTGGCAACTACCTCGGGGCTGAGCCCTTTGTCTTTCGTGGTCCGCTGGATCAGACGCTCGATCTGCACGCGACGAGCCTTCGACCTGATCGGCCCTACGCCATTCTGTGCCGAACTGCGAGACCGCGTGCGCTGACCTGTGGGGGCGACACGACGTGTGCTCGACTGCTGATCCATCGGACTGCCTCCTGCACGGTTGGGATCGCTCCATGATAACGCGGTAATCGGGGTAGAACACGCACGAGGCCGCCCGGACTGCGGACTGATAGGGCTGATCGAGCGGCGATGACTTCCCACGGAGGCTCGCCTGCGGCGCGGCTCAGTCCTGCGCTTCGACCGCCTGCGGCGAGGTCGGTGATCCGTGTGCAGGCAGAGAAGCGGTCGAACAGCTTGTGGGCGTGCGCGGGCTGCTCGACGTGGTGGGCTGGGTGCTCCCGCCGCAGCGTGCCGGAAGTTCAACCCCCGGCACCGTGCGGTCTGGCACAATGCCGCCGGTGGTGCGCCGACCGGCCGTATTCCTTACGCTCATCGCGACGGCCGGACTCCTCGCCGCCTGCGGAAGTAGTAGCCATTCGACGGCCGCAACGGTGGGACATACTACGGCTGGCGCGCGCACTCCGCCCGCAACGGGAACCACGACCGGCGTAGTCAGACCGCCGACCAAGGCACAGGCGATCGCGTTTGCGCGGGCGGTCAACTTGACCGCCGCAGACGTGCCGGGCTTCAGGGCAACATCAACACACGAACACGAACACGAACACGAAACAGCAGCAGAAAAGCGACTCGAACACGAGCTACTGCGCTGCACGGGAGGGGTCTTGAACTCGCGCAACGGGCTCGCCGAAGTGAGCTCGAAGGACTTCAAGCTCGAACACGACGGGCTCGGCTTCAGCGTGAGCTCCCAGGTCGCCGTTGCGCAAACATCGGCCCTGGCAGCTAAGGAACTCGCTGCGATCCATGGCGTCCACGTCCGAGGATGCCTGCCGCACTACCTCAATCTGCTCCTCAAGGACCAGCTCCTCAAGGAATTCAAGGAACAGAAACTCCCCCAGACGGCCGTCGGCCCAACCTCGATCTCCATCTTACAAGGCACTCCGCCCGCACCCGGTGCGGCAGGGAGCTTCGGATGGCGAATCACCGCGACGATCACAGTGCGCAACATCAGGCTACCCATCTACATCTACATACTCGGCTTCGTCTACGGTCCCGCTGAGGTCTCGCTCGTCAGCTACGGCACGCTGAAGCCATTCCCAGCGGCCGGCCAGGAACACCTGTACTGGCTACTGCTCAAGCGGGCCAAGGCTCACAGTGTGTGAACCCGGCTTGCGTGACTCACCCAGCTAGCGGCCCTTGGGCTTGCTGCCCTGGGACGCCCGATCGACGTGCGCTTGGACAGCTCGGCGAAGTTCGGCCGCGACGGAGCGGGATTCGCTGGCCGCGATCTCTCGGAGGCGATCGGCGGTCTCGCGTGGGAGACGAACCGTGAAGGACACCGCCTCGGAGTCAGGTTGAGTCATTAAGAATCACTTTGAGGCATCGCGTGGTAAGCTGATGCACAGACCATAACAATCGGCCCCGGCGCGGGCAGGAACCCAACGCCGGGACCTGAGCACAGGAGAAGATGCCTCCCATGCCTGACGAGAACCCTATCGTCGCCGAAGTCAACGCGATCGAGCGCGACGTGCTGTACCTGCTTACCAGCGAGTACGACCTGCCGATCTGGTCCGTCTGGGACCTCGCCCGCGCGACCGAACGCGGCAAGCTCATCAAAGACACCATACGGTCCCTGCGCACAAGCGGTCTGGTCAACCAGACCAGCGACGGCCACGTGTTCGCCACCCGCGCGGCCTTCCGCATGGTCCAGATCGTCGGCCGAGTCAACTGACGACCGCAAGGGCGCCGCGCCGCAGGACCGGGCGTGGCGCTCTCCCGGACCCCCGCCGCGTTGTTTGACGCCGACGACAAGGGTCTTGTCCTTGCCGCCGTTTGGGGTGCGGGGGTGTTCGTCTGGGTGTTCGCTTGGGTGTACGTCTATAAGGCGAACACCCCAGACGGCCACCCTGCTGCCCGCTCGCGGGCGAGATTTGGCTCTGCGCCTGGCATTGAGGAAGGGGGTCCCCGCCTCTCCGCTTCGCTCCAACCCGGGGACCCCCTTCCTCGACCCACCACATCACAGATGTTTTGGTGGGGCCAGACGCAGAGCGTGGGAGGGGGGCGAGCGGGCAGCAGGGTGGAAGTGGAGAACAATGACAAGGAGGGCTGGGAGGCATCGGTCGGTAGAGGTCGGATGGGGAGGACGGACGTGGGTCGTCGGCGCGGGTGTGTTTGGTGGCGGGCTGAGGGGCCGGTTGCGGCGTCGAAGGGATGGCATTACGTGGGGGATGGCGGTCGGTGGGCTGGAGCCGGTGTTGGAGCCGCAGGAGCGGGTCGGGCGGGCAAGTCGGCTGTCATCGAGGTCGGCTGACGGCTCATGGGGAGCGTTGGGGTGTTGCGAGTCGTGGGTGTTGCCTTGTTCGCTGGTGAAAGTCAGCCGGCGGCGGCGCGCCGGGATGGGGGTAGCAGGTCGTTCCCCCGCTGTAAAGCAAGTTCAAGTCCCCGCCTGCGGCGGGGCACTGCCGTCACTTGCGAACTTGCTTGACAGCTCCTCCACGACCTGCAAAGGCCGCAATCAGTTGGGCAGCCGCCCAACTGGCTCAAAGGAGCCCGAACCCTTGGAGGAAACCGTGATGCACACCCCGATATCTGACCCATCCAATTGCTACGGATTGCGCTGTCGAGCCGCCCTGCCGTGGGGCACGCGAAGGAATTCGCTTGCTCGGCGGGGGCGGTGCTCGGCTTACATACAGAGAGCCGATGCGATCCCGCTGGCGCATACGACCATGAGAACGGGCACCCTGGAGCTGCAAGTCCCTGATGCGTTCGTGCAGGCCATCGCCGAGCGCGTCGCCGAGTTGCTGACCGACAGCCTCGCCGGAGGCGGCGCGCCGGAGCCGTGGATCGGCGTGGAGCAGGCCGCGGAGCACCTTGCGTGTCCGACGAGCCGCATCTACGATCTGGTGAGCCAGCGACGCCTCACGCCGCGCCGTGACGGACGCAGGCTGTTGTTCAAGCGCTCACACCTTGACGCAGCGATCGAAGCCCTGTCGTAACGCCCGCTGTCCGCGTCCAGCGCTACAAAAGGAGGAACCCCCGATGGCCGCTCCCACGATCAAGACGAAGCATCCCGGAATCTACAAGCGGGGCTCCCGCTACATGATCGCCTACCGCGAGAATGGCAAGCAGCGGTACGAGACCTTCAGGACTCTCGATGAGGCCCGCCGCGCGAAGTCAGCGCGGGCGACGGACATCGAGCGAGGCGAGTTCGAGGGGCGCTCCCGAATCACGTTGCATGAGTACGCCCGTGCGTGGGTGGAGCGCTACCAGGGCCGCGGCCGGCGCGGATTCCGCGAGGGCACCCGCGACGAATACAAGCGCTTGTTGGAGGCGTATGCGCTGAAGTGCTTCCCGGCCGGTCTGCGGCTCACGGAGATCACGCCGAGCGGGATCGCGGGTTTTGTGGGGTGGCTGTGCGACCCTGCCGAGCAGGAAGGTCGGACCCTTGGCGACCAGACGGTGCGCAACATCGTGACCCCGCTGCGCGCGTGCCTCGCCACGGCCGTCCGCGAGGGCCTGATCCGGTCGGGGAACCCCGCTCGGGACGTGGACCTTCCGCACCGCCCGACCGCCGAGGAGTCCGAAGAGGAGGAGGTCCGGGCGATGAGCCACGAGGAGCTATCGACGCTGCTCGGGATGCTCCCGGACAACTGGCGGATGTTCTTCTTGTTCCTGGCCTCCACGGGTCTGCGGATCAGCGAGGCCGTGGCGCTCCAGTGGCGGCACCTGGAGCTGGACGGGTCCACACCGCACGTCAAGGTCCGCCGGGCGCTGGTGAAGGGCCGCATGGGACCTCCCAAGAGCAAGTACGGCAAACGGGAGATACCGCTCGATCACGCGCTCGTGCTGGAGCTGCGCGAGCACCGCAAAGCGTCGGAGTGGCCGGGCGCCGAGGACCTGGTGTTTCCGGCGAGCAACGGGGCGCCGCTGAACCAGGGCAACGTCCGCCGCCGCGTGCTCAAGCCGGCGCGCGAGGAGGCGTGCCTGGAGTGGGTCGGATTCCACGCCTTCCGCCACACCTGCGCGTCGATGCTGTTCGCCGAGGGCCGCAACGCGGTACAGGTCCAGCGGTGGCTCGGCCACCACTCCGCCGCGTTCACCCTCGACACGTATATCCACCTGCTCGACGGGGACATAGGGCAGCCGCTGAAGCTCGGGCGGGGTGCCGACGAAGCGCAGAGGTACCACGCACCTGCCCTGAGCTGATCTCGCACACGGTGTGCGAGACCGTCCGTTAGGTGGAGCCAAGAGGGCGTTTGGAGGGGCTATCCTGTGCCCGATGAAGCTCCATGAGGCTATCGACACGCTGCTTGCTGAGAAAGGCTGCATGTACGCCCCTGAACTGGCCGATGCGATCAATCGGCGGAGCCTTTACGTTCGAGGCGACGGCCAGCCACTTCCGTCAAATCAGGTTCATGCTCGCGTCGGCAACAAGACCTACAGGGATCGCTACGGCAGGGACGAGACGGGCCGGATCTGCCTCGCGTAGGGCTCCGCCGCCGAGCCAGGTATCGTCTGCCACGTACATACGTTCGATCTCTTGGAGGACCGATGCCAGGACAGCGAAGGCACGTCACGCAGAGGCCCGATGGCCAGTGGGCGGACAAAGCTGAGGGAGCCGAGCGCGCTGGTGGCCTCTACAGGACGCAGGCTGAAGCTCAGGCCGCCGCCACCCAGCACCTTCAGAACCATCCAGGCGGTGGTGAGGTCGTGGTCCACCGAACTGACGGCCAGATCCGCAACTCAAACACGATCAATCGCCCGGACCCCGATCCGCCGCGCGACACTCGTCACTGATCGCGGCAGTACGGAGCCGATGACGTGATCCGAGTCCGCTACTCAGGGCCTATTCGTGGCGCGCACATGCTGTCCGGTCAGCTTTCTGATGCTGGCCTTCAGGCAGAATTCCCTCCGCCCTTCGAGCGGCGTGGCGCCGGACAGGATGTCGTCCACGTCACCATCGAAGTTGCGACGCAAGCCAAGGACGGACTGATCGGCTACGCGGCTATCGAGGCGGTCAAGCGCATCGTGGGTGCCTTCAAAGAGCGCCACCCCGGCGTCGAGGCAGACGTAGAGTCCGACGAGGACGAGTAGTTCCGCCCATCGCTTCTAGGCGCTGAGCTGCGGAACCGAGACACTACCGCGGTGTGGGTGCAAACAAAGTGCAAACACGCCCCACGCCAAAGCACTCCACTACGCCGGAAGACGATCGAGCGGATTCCCTGCATTAGAGCCAAATCGGCCGACTGCACGGCACCCCACACGACGGCTGATTTGGTCTACGGAACCGAAGGTCGGGAGTTCGAATCTCTCCTGGCGCGTACGAAACCCCAGCAAATCGCGGGGTTGGCTTCGGCAAGCAGCCATAAGAGGTAACCGAGCCCGCACGCGGGCTGAGCCCACCAGCGTCGCCGACGAGCTGGCGCCGGCGTTACACCACTACCGCCAACTCGACTCGAACCTCGATGCTGACCTGTCGGTCAACGCGATCGAGCATCTGGAGCGTACCCGCCGAAGCCCAAGCCCTGGCGCCGCGACCGAATCCTGGTTGGCGTCCAAAAACAGACAACAACCGCGCGCCAGCGCCCCCCAACCCCGCCACCGCCCCCACAACGGGCGGGTCGCCGTACGTGGTCGCGCCACGCCCGTCGGCAAGCGCGTCAACGAGCAGATCGAGCAACCTGGCGCGACTCGATCGGCTCGCCGAGCGCCGCCCCGGTGGGCATCACGGGGCGGCGGGAGCGGTCGCCTTGGGCAGGATGATCTTGGTGGTTGTAGATGTGGGAACCGCGACGCCGGCCTTGCCGGGCTCTGCGGGTGTGCCGTGTGTACCTGGCTGGCCGGCGATTCCGGGGGTGGGGCAGCCGTTGCTGGTGGAGACGACGCCGGCGACGTTCTCCTCTAGCTTCATTGCCATGTCGCTCGGCTTCAGTTCCCCGTTCGGTAGGAGCAGGCTGAGGATGAGTTCGGAGGCCAGGGGAAGAGTGCTGATGATGTAGATGTTGTTGGTGGGGTGCGGGTCGGACGGCCCGCACCCAAACGCCGGCGCTTCCCCTCCTGTCACGTGGTAGACGTAGCGCCCGCCACGACCGCTGCCGGTGACGAAGCCGGTGGGGCTGGCGGTGCCGACGAATTCCGGAGAACTGTCAACGGCCTGGATCTTGATCCCGCTGGGGAGTTCCAGTTGACTGGTGGTGTTGGTGAAGGTGCCGGTGGCGGCCATTGCCACGCCCCCGGCCGCAACCACCGCGGGGACGCTGAGACCGACGCCGCGGAATATCTTGCGGCGACGCGTGCGGTGCGTGAGGTCGTGGTGAATCGCCTCCTCGAGTTCGACCTGCAAGTCGCGGATGGCGGCGCTGGATGTGATCATATGGGGTCTCCTTTGACGATCGAGGCGCGCAGCGCATACAGGCCGCGAAAGACGCGGGTGCGAGCTGTGGCCGTGGTGCATTGCAGTTGCGCGGCCACCTCGTCGTAGCTGAGGTCGCCGATCACGCGGTAGGCGATCGCCTGCTGCTGCTCTGGCGTGAGTTCCGCGAACGCGTCGCGCACGGCGGAGCTCAACTGCTGTGCGTCGATGCGCTCGTCGATCTCCTCGGCGCCGTCCCATTGAACGGCGTCGGTCGCCATCGACAGACGGCGCCGCCCGGCGCTCTCGACGCGCCCCCGCTTGCGGTGCTGGCGTAGAAGGTTGCGGGCGATTCCGTACAGCCAGGCGCCACCCGAGCGCTCATCCTCGCCGCGGAAGCGCGCTCGGCCCCGCCACGCCTGTGCGAAGGTCTCCGCCAGCAACTCGTGCGCGACCGCGCCGTCGGCCGTCTGCGCCACCAGCCAGCGCTGCATGAGCGCGGCGTGGCGTTCAAAGAGAACGGAGAACGCCGCCGGGTCCCTCCGGGAGGCGCGGATCAGCTCCGCGTCGGTAGGGACGGCTCCTGCTCCATTGGAGGCGGTCATCTGTCGGTTAAGTGTCACGCGCGCCGATCGCGTTCCCACCTAGCTAGGAGATCCGCGGCGCGAGCCGCCCTACCCGATCGATCCTCGCCGGCCTCACCCGCGCCGATGAGCCTCCCTACAGCGCCCGCCGCCCCGACAGCGCCTTGCCGAGCGTGATCTCGTCGGCGTACTCGAGGTCGGCGCCCACCGGCAAACCGCTGGCCAAACGGGTGACTGTGAGCGCGGGGGCGCGTTCGTGCAAAGCCTGGGCGATGTGCAGCGCCGTGGCCTCGCCCGTGGTGGTGGGGTTGGTGGCCAGCACCACCTCGCGCACCGCCGGGGCGGCGTCCTCGGCGAGCTGCCCGGCGTCGCCGGCCGCGACGCGCGCGTACAGCTCGGCGATCTTCAGATCCTCCGGGTCGACCCCGTCGATCGGCGAGAGCGCCCCGCCGAGCACGTGGTAGACGCCGTCGAATTCGTGGGTGCGCTCGATCGGGATCACGTCGGAGGGCTCCTCCACCACACAAATCACCGTGCGGTCGCGGCGCAAGTCGCCGCAGATGCGACAGCGCGAGGAGTCGGTGAGGTTGAAGCACACCTCGCACAGCCCGATCCGCTCCTTGACGTCCACGATCGCCTGCGCCAGCGCGGTGGCGTCCTCGCCGGAGGCGCGCAGGATGTGGAACGCCAGACGCTGCGCCGTGCGATTGCCGATGCCCGGCAACTTCGACAGCTCGGTGACCAGCTTCTGAACGGGGGGCGCGAAAGAGCTCAAGCTCCCGCCTCCATCCAATCGGCGTTGCCGATCGCAACGGTGGCCATCCGGGCCACCGTGACCGCACCTCCGGTGCTCACAGACCCGGCAGGCCCAGCCCGCCCAGCGCGCCCAAATCGAGGCCCCCGGTCACCCCGCCCATCCGCTCGGACGCCAACTGCTGGGCGGCGCGCAGCGCCTCGTTGACGGCCGCCAGCACGAGGTCGCCGAGCATCTCCACGTCCTCGGGGTCGGCCGCCTCGGGGGCGATCGTGACCGACTTCACCTCCAGGTCGCCCGACACCGTCACCTTCACCACGCCGCCACCAGCGGCGGCCTCGACGGTCTCGTGTTTGAGCGCCTCTTGGGTCTGCTCCATCTCGCGCTGCATGCGCTGCACCTGCTGGAGCATCTGCTGCATGTTGGGTCGCCGTTGCGGTGGCATCGCTGTCTTAAATCTAGCTGCCGCCGGCGCCCGCGACCTCGGCGGGGCTGCCCGACCGTTCCGCGGCGGCGGTGGGCTCGCCGTCGCGACCGTCGCTCGCGCTCTCCAACTCGCCCGCATTTCCCGCGCCCTCCAGCTCCTCGGCGTCGAACGCGTCCTTGATGCGCGCCACCCACTCCTCCTCGGTGAGCGGCGCCCGCCCGCCCTGCACCGCGGCGGGAGAATGCTCGCCCAGCTCGTACGCCACCCGCAGCCGTCGCTGCCCGGTGAGCTGGCGCAGCGCCTCGGTGACCGTCGCCCGGTGGGCGTTGTCGTCGGCTTTCTTCTTCAAAAACGACGCCGACGCGGCGAACGCCACCGTCAGCTCCTCCTCGCTCAGCGCCACCGCCCGCGCGTCGGTCAGCACAGCGCTCAGCATCTTGTTCTCAGCGCCCACCAAATCCACCACCGCCGACCACAGCGTGGCGAGATCGCCCAGGTCGGCCGGTTCGACCGCCACCGGCGCCTCGGCCGCGGGCGGCACAGTGGCGGGCATCGGGGCGGCTGGCATCGGAGCGGAGATCGCGGGCTCCGCGCTTGCGGACGGCGACTCCGACGCGACCGCCAGCAGCTCGTCGGCGGGATGTGCCGCGGCCGGCCGCTCGGGCGCGGTCGGCCGCTCGGACACAGTTGGCTGCGCACCCGCCGGCTCGGCTGCGCGTTGCGACGGCACCGCGTCGCCCGCCCCCGGCGGGGCGATGGGCGGGGGCAGCGGCTCACCGCCGCCCCCCAGCTGCCGCTCCAAGCGCTCGATCCGCGCGAGCAGCGCCTTCAGCGAGCTGTCGGTGTCGGGGCGCGCGGCCTTCACCAGCGCCAGCTCCAGCTGCGTGCGCGGCTCGCCGCCCGCCTTCACCGCCTCCAAAGCGCTCCCCAACTGCTCCAGCAGGCGCACCGCGGTTGCCTGCCCCACGCGCTGCGCCTGGGTCTGCAAACGGGCGTCGGCCTCGGCGGTGAGCGACAGCTCGGCGGGCACCTCGCTGAGCGTGCGCACCACCAGCAGCTCCCGCGCGCGCGCCTCCAGGTCGGCCGTGAACGTGCCGGCGTCGCGGCCGGATTCGGCGCCGCGCGCCACCGCCAGCAGCACGCCCCGGGCATCGCCCTGCTGCACCGCGTCGATCGTCTCTTCCAGCAGCTGCGCGTCGGTGACGCCCAGCACCGCCAGCACGTCTGCGAGCGCGATCTGGGAGCCGCTGTAGGTGAGCAACTGCTCGAGCGTGCCCAGCGCGTCGCGGAAGCTGCCAGTGGCGGCGCGCGCGATCGCGGCCACCGCCTCGGCGGGAATCTCCACCTGCTCGGCGTCGGCCGCGCGGCGCACCACGCCCGCCAGCTGCTCCACAGTGGGGCGCTGGAAGTCGAAGCGGTGGCAACGGTCGACCACCGTGGCGGGCACCTTCTGCGCCTCGGTGGTCGCCAGCACGAACACCGTGTGCGGCGGCGGCTCCTCCAGCGTCTTCAAAAAGGCGTTCCACGCCGCCTGCGAAAGCATGTGGGCCTCGTCGAGGATGTACACCTTGCTGCGCCCGCTCACCGGCGCAAACGCGACGCTGTCGCGCAGGTCGCGGATGTCGTCCACCGAGTTGTTGGAGGCGGCGTCCATCTCGATCACGTCCAGCGAGCGGGCCTGCGCGATCGCGCGGCACGACTCGCACTCCCCGCACGGCTGCGCGGTGGGCCCCCGCTCGCAGTTGAGGCAGGCGGCGAGGATCTTCGCCATCGAGGTCTTGCCGGTGCCGCGCGAGCCGACGAACAGGTAGGCATGGTGCACACGCCCGCGTTCCACGGCGCTGCGCAACGTGCGCACCACCGGCTCCTGGCCCACCACCTCCGCGAACGAGCGCGGGCGGTGACGGCGGTAGAGGGACTGCTGCTGTTGTTCGCTCGGCGGCACCCTTGGCCTGAGTCTATCCGGGGCCGGCGGCCGTCTATGGATAGCGTCCGCGCCGTGCTGGGCATCACCCGCAACCGTGCGGCCCGCCTCGGGGCGCTGCTGAGCATCGCCGCCGGCGCAGTGCTGCTGCGGGTGGTGGCCGGCGTGGGGTTCGCCAACTACGACACGCTCTACGCGCTCGTCTGGGGCCAGCAGCTGACGCGCGGCGAAACGCCGCAGTACGGGATCCCGATCGCGCCCACGCCCCACCCGCTGGTGGAGGCGCTGGGGGTGGTCGTGGCACCGCTCGGCCCGCACGCCGCCACACAGATCACCGTCGCACTCGGCTTCCTTGCGCTGGCCGCCTGCGGGTGGGCGGCGTACCGGCTGGGGTCGCTGTGGTTCAACCGCGCGGCCGGCGCGGTCGCCGCGCTGCTGCTGGTCACGCGTGTGCCGATCCTCTCCTACGGCGTACGCGCCTACGTCGACGTGCCCTACCTGCTGCTGGTGCTGTGCGCGCTGATCGTCGAGACTCGCCGTCGTCGCACCGGCGCGCCGGTGCTGGCGCTGCTGGCGATCGCCGGGCTGCTGCGCCCGGAGGCGTGGGCGTTTTCGGGGCTGTACTGGCTGTATGTGGCGCTGCCCACCGTTCGCCATCGGGGCAGCCCGGAGCGCACCCCCCGCCAGCTGGCGGGACTGGCGCTGCTGGCGCTGTCGGCCCCGCTGGTGTGGGTGGCGAGCGATTGGCTGGCAACCGGCCAGCCGCTGTGGTCGCTCACCAACACCCGGGCCACCGCCGAAACGCTGCACCGCGAGACGGGGATCGCGAAGGTGCCGGAGTGGATCCCGCGGCGCATCGGCGCGATCCTCGGCCCGTTTGCGCTGGCGGTGGCCGCGTTGGGCGGCGCGCTGGCGCTGGTGTGGCTGCGCGCACGCGTGCTGGTGGGCGCGGTGGCGGGCGCGGTGGCGGTGGCGGTGTTCGCCGCGTTCGCCACCGTGGGGTTGCCGATCGACGAACGCTACGCGTTCCTGGCGGCCGCGATCCTGTGCGTGTTCGCCGGCGGCGCATTGTGCGGCTGGTGGGAGCTGCCCAGCGGCGATCGCCGCCGGCGCTGGTGGCTGGCGGCGGCAGCGGTGGGGGCAGTGGCGCTGCTGGCGTCGATCCCCTCGCAATACCGCACCAACCATCACCAACTACAGGCGCTGGGCCGCCAGCAGCGCATCCAGAACGAACTGATCGCGCTCGTGCGTGCGCACGCCATCGCCACCGCGTGCAAGCCGATCGGGGTGCCCAACCACGCGCCGCTGCCGCTGCTGGCACTGTGGCTGGAAACGCCGCCGAGCGAGCTGGCCAACCTGCAGAGCCAGACGCTTACGCGCGGCACCTACGTGGATCCGGCCGACACCGAAGTGCAAACCGAATACATCCTCGACCCCAACGACCCCCACCACCCGGTGAAGGTGCCGAGCAACTTCGCGCTCACACGCGCCAACCGCTCGTGGCGGGTGTGGGAGCGCTGTATGTAGCGGACCGTGCACCCCCCGTCGAGGTTTCGCCACCGTCCGCCGATCGCCGCCCGCGACTCCGGCTCGGGAACGCCCGCTGCGCCTGCCGGGATTCGCTTAAGGCTGCTTCCTTCCGGACCTGACCTGGTTCACAAACCGACACCGCGCGGGACCCAAACCATCGACACCCCGAGCGACGGGGCGACCGGAGCGAACGCCCCTCGGGGGGGAGTTCAGCCCCGCTAGAGCGGATTGCGGGTGCAGGGCACCGCTACCTCCCCGCCTAGCACGGTCCACCATGAATCCTAGCGCGCCGGCCGCTCGGGGCCTCGCAACCGAATCAAAACGTGTGGTGCGCCACAAATGCGTCGCATTTCGTTAGGCTGCGCAACCGTGACCAACCTTTCCAAGCTCAACTTCCCCATTCGCCGGCCCGCGGCATCCCCGTTGCGCGGTTTCGGCGCGGCCTCGCGCACAGGCCTCACGCTGGCAACCCTCGGCACGGCGGCGCTGATCGCCGGCTGCGGCTCCAGCGGCTCCAGCACCATCGCCGTCGGCAGCGAGTCCCCGTCGGCCAACTCCGTGGTCGAAAAGACCAAAGAACCCACCACCGGCACCACCCCCACCAGCGGCCCGTTGGCGACCGAGCCGACGATCCCGGCGCACAAAGGCCCCGCCCCGACGAAGCTGGCCACCAAGGAAATCGTCCCCGGCACCGGCGCCGAAGCGAAGGCGGGGGAGTCGGTGACCGTCAACTATGTGGGCGCGCTGTACAGCAACGGGAAGGTATTCAACGCGTCGTGGGAAACCAAAGAACCGTTCACGTTCACGCTCGGCAAGGGCCAGGTGATCAAGGGCTGGGATGAAGGCGTGGTGGGCATGAAGGTGGGCGGCCGGCGCGAACTGATTATCCCCGCCGAACTGGCCTACGGCAAGGCTGGACGGCCGCCGAAGATCCCGCCGAACTCGCCGCTGGTGTTCGTCGTCGACCTGCTGTCGGCGTAGGCGGTCGCACACGGGTGGCGCGGTCGGCCGCCCGTTGGGTTGCGGCGACGCTGGCGGCCAGCCTCGCGGCGACGGGCGTGGCGGGCTGCGGCGGGCACCGTCCCCGGCCGGCGGCGCTGCGCATCGAGCGCGCCGATCTGGTGATGGTGGCGCACACGCTCACGCAGTTGCGCGCGCCCGTAGCGGCCGAGACGGCGGCCGCCCGCGGGGCGTGGCCGTCGCTGACCGGTGGGCTTCCGCGCCACGCCCGCCCCGTGCTGCGCATGCGGGTCGCCGCAGCCGCACGACTGGCCGCCGCCCTCAGGCTGCCGGCGGCGGTGCTGGTCGAAGGGTTCCTCACCGGCCCCGCGGCGTCGCTGGCGGGGATGCTGAAGTCCTACGTGCGTCTCAGCCAGCGCGGCTGGGGATACTTGGCGCAGGCGCTGGCTCCACCCGCCGGAACGTCCGGCGGCAGGGTGGCCGCGCGTTTTCTGCGGGCCAACGCTGCGCTCTACATCTACTGTGTGTACGACGGCCACTACAACCTGTCGCTGGTTGGCAAAACATTGCTCAGCGCCTACCGCCAGCTCGGCGGCGCCCCCGCGTTCGGCGGCTTGCTCACGCAGGGCGAAGTCGAAGCCCTGGCGCGCTTCTACTCGATCCCAACGGTCCGCTTGCAGCCGCACCCGGCGCCACGCGTGGTGGTGTAGCCGCCTCACGGGTAGGCGCTGACGATCGCCCGGGCGCCACCGCAGGCTTCCGCGTATGCCGAGAGCACGGCCGCAGCGCCACGCACAATAGAATCGATGCTGAGGGCACGTAGCTCAGTGGGAGAGCGCTCGCTTCACACGCGAGAGGCCGTTGGTTCAATCCCAACCGTGCCCATAAAAATACCTGCAAATAGACATCTTTTGCTCTAGGTCGATCGACCCAGGGTTTCGTCCACCGGCCTGTTTTGTCCAGCTCTGCCCTTTGGGTGATGTCGCGTGGTTGCTGGACTTCTGCCCTCGCAAGGGCAGTTGAGCAGCGACGGACCTCTCGTACCGGCAACGAGAGGTCGCTGGTTGAAGTTCCTGTAAACAGCGGCTTTTTCAGGGTGGGGCATCTCGTTGGCAGCGAGAGGTCTCTCAGTCGAACGACTCCCGGCCAGGGGCGAGCGCCGGATCGATGTGGCCTGCCGCGAGAGCGCGCAGGCGTGCGGGCTCGTAGATGCCAATGCGATGGCCAGCCTCACGACGACAAGAAAGCGAAGGCGATCGCAGGCAGCCCCGAGGCGGGAGGATCGCGTCGGGAGGAGGCGATCCCGCTAGGGTGCTCGCCTAGAGCGGGCCGTGATCACCGTCCAAATGATGGTGGCGAGGACGGCGAGCAGGGCCCCGCCGATCAGCCCAGCGGCATCAGAGAACAAGGGCCGCGCGAGCATTTGATTGGCGGTGCCCACCGCAGCGGCCAGCGCCGCCGTGGCAGCGGCGACGCCGAGCGCGTCGAGCAGGGCCGCAGCACCGAACACTCGGCGGGCGAGCCCGAGCGCCGCAGTGAGAAGCGCGAGGGCGACGGTCAGCCCCCAACCGATAGCGATCCGGTCGCGCGCATGTGCGAGCGCGAGCGCCGATCCCGTCGCCGCGCCGGCGAGCAACGCGATCGCGATCACTGCCCACACGGTGTGCCGGCGAGCGCGTTGCGCCTGCAGCGTCGCTTGGCGTGCTTCCTCGCCGAGCAGCTCCTTGGCCTCGGGATAGGTGAGCCACGGCGCCTCGGGGTGAGTGGGAGCCAGCGCGATGTCGAGCAACAGCGCCTCCATCGAGGAGAGGTGCAGCGGGGTTGCGCCGGCGCCGAGGTCTTCAGGATCAAAGTCGTCGCTGCTCGGCGGGCTGAAGGCGGCGTCGCCGAGCTCGAGCGCGAGCCGCCCGGTGATATTTGCGCGCCACTCGATCAGCGCGCGTAAGCCGGGCTCGTCGTCCTGAAGCGCGCGAGCGCAGCGGTCGATCGCGATCTCCATCAACCACAGCACGACGGCGGCGTCGGTCGGTCCAGGACTGGTCGGTACCTGCGTCACCAGCCGCTGGACCAGCTGTCCGGCGTCGAACCCGCGTGCCGCGATCGCCTGACTGTAGGCGCGAAGCGCCTGGTCAAGTCCGTAGGCGTTCCCGACCGACAGCCGGGCGCGCAGCGCCGGCCACGGTGCCTGGTCGCGATCGGGTACGACGTCGTCCAGGGCCCAGCAGGCCATGGCGACGTGCAGCTCCGGGACGACCTCGGGAGCGCGGTCGGCCATGTGCACGACCGCGGCGACCGCCGCCGCGGTCAGGCTTGCATCGCGGCGCGCGAGCGCAGCGGCCGCTCGCGCGGCGAGCGCGAGCGCGACGGCATCGGCGCTGACAGCTCGCGGCGCGCCGGCGCGCCACCACCGCTCCAAGGCGTCGAGCGCCCGTTCGGCCTGCTCGCGATGCGCGGGCGGGTGACGGGTCGCGCTGACGGCGGCAAGCGCCGTCTCGACCGGGGAGCCCCACCAGTCGTTGTCGTCGCGCGGGCGGGAAGTCGCCCGGTGCGCGAGCAGGTGGAGGGCTTCTGGAGAGGCGCTCATAGGAACCACGGACGGTTTCGTAGATCGGTGCGCAGCAGATCGGGGTTCCAGCTCTGCACATCGGCCAGATAGCCGACGAGTCCAGCGAGCTCCTCGCCGTAGACAAGCGTCGCCGGCTTGGAGCGGGCGTTGAATCCACGCCAGTTGGCATGCGCGAGCCGGAACACCTGCGCGACTAGGCCGTCGAACGCGTCATCCGGGACGGTTGAGCGCTTGTCGAGCTCGATCAGCAGCGGACCGTCGGGTGGCCCGGTCGCTCCGAGTTCCTCGGCGTGGAGCAGCGCGCGACGGCGACCGAGCTGCACGACCAGACCCTTTGGCGCAACCCAGGTTTCGTCGGCAGTATCCGTGCTATCCCACAGGGCTGTGTCGTCGAGGCGGAGGAACGCCGCGGGCAGCGTGATCCCGACCTGCTTCATCGCGCGCTGCACGACGCCGATCTCGCGCACGCCGGTGCGGCGCGACAGGTGCACAACCAACCGGCCCTGGTCGACGTCGAGATCGCTGCGCAGGGCCGCCTGAACGGTCTCGCCAAGCCGCGTGAGATAGGTCGCCTCATCGGCGGCCGGAGCGAACGACCAGGTCTGTCGATACGTGCCGTTGGAGATGAACGTGACGGCGTAGCCGAAGATCCGACGGCGCTGGCCCTCGACGCCGACATCGCGGCGACCGATGCCGATGATGAGGTCATGATCATCAGCGGGCGCCTCCACGATCCAGGGCACGCCGCCCAGCTTGGCGAACGACGCCAGCGCGATGTCGGCCACCGCCCACTGGAAGCGACTCTGCTCGGATATCAGCTCCTGCGTGACCATCTGCGACGGCACACCCATGTTCGCAAGCGCGGCCTTGGCCTCGTAGTAGGGGGTGTCAGTCTGCCACCGCTCCGAGTACGGGACCAGCACCAGCGCCAGGTCCGGGTCACGGTCCCGGGGAGAGGCGGCCCAGTCGGCGATCGCGGCGCGGTAGGCAGCCGCGGCCGAGCGATGGTCGGTCAGGTCGCTATTGACGACCAGTGACTTGATCGCCTGCCCCGTCGTCACCGGAACGCGAAACATCGACTCGAACCCCTTAAAGCTCCCGACGCCGTTCAGCCACGCCTCGGCGAGACGGTGCGCGAGCGCCTGCAAGGCGCGAGGAAAGACGAACAGCAGCGAACCGTCGACGAGGGAGACCGCCGAGCTGTCGAACGGCCCGTAGGCACGGACGCCCTGGTATGCCTGCGGCCCCGACCTGGACGGAAACGCGGCGCTGAACTGCAACTGCGGCGGCGGCAGCCGTGTTCCGGGAATGCTAGTCATGCGCTGTCCTGCTGGCGAATCGCGACCGGCTTGCCGAGCGTGATCGTGGCGTCGCCGGGCAGCGGGACGGGCCATGTGAGCGCCCGGAGCATGCGACCGGCCGTCTCGAACCGGTCCTTGACGGCGTATCGGTTGCGCTTGTTTGAGACCGTGAGGACCCCGGAGGCGATGTTGAGATCACGCAGTGCCTCTGATCCGCGCCAGGCGACCACCGAGCGGGACCCGACGATCAGGGCGTAGTCGGCGGCAGCGAGCGAGTGAACGGCCGGTCCGACGCGCAGCCGCACCTCCTCACCCGCGACGGCCTCGACCCATCCGCGGCGAGGGCCCTCGCCGCGGAGCCGAACCGCGCGCTCGGCGACCGCACGGGCGGCGACCTCCGGGCTCGCCAGCGGCTCCTGCGAGCGCCAGCGCGTCCGGGCTCGCACGACCGCCAGTGCGTCGGCATCGACGAACTCCTCCTGGACGAGCCTCACCACCAGCTCGGGCTCGAGCACGAACCGATCTGCGGTCTGTGACGCGAGTAGGCCCATGAAGTGCATCTCTCCGCCGCGGCCGAACCACGCGTCACGGCCAGCCTGATGCGCTTGCTCGATCAGGGCGTCACGGGCGGCGAACAGCACCAGCCCGCCTGGATCCGCGGTCGGGAGCGACACCGAACGGGCCTGCGAGGTCCCAGCCGGCTTGCGAGTGCACCAGAACGTATCGGCGTCCGTCCACAGCGACACGCCCGCGTTGAGCTCGGCGTCACGCTTGTCGGCGCCGTCGAGACGGGGAAAGCGCCAGAGAGTCACGTCGCCCTCGAATGCGATGTCGTAGGCGTTGACGAACAGACCAGACACCAGCCCATTCTGCTGCCGAACCCGGACGCGATGGCACCCCTACCGCCACTCCGGAACCGCCGAGGCTGCGGACGGTCTGCATGGTGCGCTCCAACCGCTCGCTATCTCAGGGCGACCAACAAAAGCTCACCACCTGCCGATGAGGTGGTTAGGATTTGTTGTATGCCGCGTTCTGAGCTGAAGATCATCAAGCATCACTTCGGCAATCGGCCATTCCGCGTCCGCGAGGCCGTCGACGCCGGGATCCCGCGGCACCAGATCTATCGGCTGCGTGACAAGGGCGATCTGGTCGTGCTCTCGCGCGGCGTGATGCAGTCAGTTGACAGCGACCCGACCATGAACACCGAGTTCGCGGCGCTCGCCGCGCGGGTTCCGGACGGGACGATCTGCCTGAGCTCGGGCCTGTCGTACTGGGATCTATCTGACGAGCTGCCAGCGAGAATCGACCTCGCCGTTCCGCGCGGCGCTCACTGGCCGAAGATCGACATGCCGGCAACCCGGCTGCATCGGTTCGCCGCCGAGACGTTCGGCCTGGACCGGATTGCTCAGCACACCGACGCCAGCGAGCCGTTCTGGATCTATTCGGCGCCGCGGTGCATCGTCGACGCGATGCGCGTGCCCCACATCGTTGGGCGCGACGTGGCGCTCGCGGCACTGTCGCGCTACACGCGACAAGCCGGGGCGGACCCGCTCCGACTGACCGCGCTCGCGCGTCAACTCGGCGGGGAACGCCGGATCCGGGAGGCGCTCGAGGTGATCCTCGCGTGAGCGACGACACTGTCGAACGCGCACAGGGCGCCACGCGGATCTTCCGCCAGATCCAGGCACTCGCCCGCTCAGACTACGGCGGCAACACCAACGCCCTGCTCGTCGTTTACGCCATCGAGGGGTTCCTGCGCCGCCTGGCCGCGTCGCGATACGCCGACAAGATGACCCTGAAGGGCGGGATGCTGATGGCCGCGATGTCGGCTCGCCGGATGACCAAGGACGCCGATCTCTCCACGGTGGGCGTCGGCAACGACGAAGCCGTCGTCGCGGCCGTCGTCGCCGAGATCGTCGCCACCAAGCTCGATGTGGACGATGGGCTCACATTCGATACCGACACCATCCAAACGGAGGTCATGCGCGAAGACGCCGCATATCACGGGGTGCGGGTGAAGTTGATCGCGCATCTGGTGACGGCGAGGATCACGACGACGCTCGACTTCTCGTTCGGCGATCCGCACCGGTCGACGGTCATCGAGCTGCCCGAACTGTTGGGCACCGGCACGATCCGGCTGGCGTCCTACCCGCCGGAGATGAGTCTGGCCGAGAAGGTCGCGACGATGATGAGCCGCCGCGAGCTGAACACGCGCGACCGCGACTTCGCCGACACGTGGGTCCTCAGCCGCGTTCACAGCTTCAGGGCGAGCGAGCTGCACGCGGCGATCATCGATGTCGCCGCCCGCCGCAACCACGAGGTGGTGACCCTCGCAGCCGCGCTCGCCGACATGCCGGACCGCCAGCAGACGTACACAGCGATGCTCGGACGGATGGCCTACCAGCGGATGCCGCCGGCATCATGGCACGAACTGCTCGATGAGGTCCGCACGTTCATCGACCCGCTGATTGAGGATGCCGCCCGCCAACTGAGCGAGTGGGATCCTGCAACGCAGACCTGGACGCGCGCGGACAGCTGAGCCGCGGGCCTGCATCGCCACACGATGGGCCCTGGACCTGCCTGGGGCTGACGTGGACCGGCACACGCACCGGCCCTCTCCCGCGCGGTGTAGTCCGCCGACACTACATTGGCCTGTAGATCGGCGGCGACCGGTTGTCAGCAGCTTCGACACGTACACGCGAGGACACCGGTGACGAGCGCAAACCAGTATGAGGAACCCGACAGCGAAACGCTCCGGCTCGACCACGAGTTCGCGCGTGCACGCAGCCTCGAGCGGATGACGGTGCATCTCGCCGATGATCGGCTGCTGCGCAAGCCGGCGACCAAGCAGCGCCGACGGATCGCGGAACAGCGGGAGCGGCTGCGCGCCGAGGCGGCGCGGCAGCTGGCGGGGCGGGAGCCGCACGACGGCGAGGTGTCGGTCGAGATCGCGGTACTCGCGGGAGAGGACCTTCAACCCCCACAAGCCCGCTATGTCGTGAAGGCCCATCTCGATCTGCTGATTGGACTCGCCTACCACGACGATCGTCAGATCGCACACCTGATCGTCTCCCGCAGCGCCCTGGATCACCCGGCGATGATCGCCGGGATCAAGCGATACGGGCGCGAGCGCCTATCGGGGCCCAGGACGCTCCGAACCCCGCGGGTCTTGATCGGGATCGAACCGGTCGAGCAGTACACGTTCGCCTACGACCGCGCGCGCCGGCTGGCCGAGCAGGAGCGCGACCGGGGCCGCTACGCCTACGACTATGACGACGACGAGCGGCCGCCATCGCCGTGGCACACGCACTGGACAGAGCGCGACTACGTCGAGCTCGAAGAGACCGAGCGGGAGTACACAGCGCTGCGATCGCGGTCAGACCCGTTTGCGCGCGAGCTCGCGGACTTCGCGCGCGAGCGCATCGCCGAGCAGCGGACGCGATTCCTGCTGGACACCTACCTCGGCGCCGGCGATCGGCCCGGAGCGCTCGCCGAGGATATCCAGGAGTCGCTGCAGCTAGTCCCCGACATCGCGCGGCACCTGTTCCACCAGCAATGGCCGGGGGGCGTATTCCATCTCCAGCCGCCGGGGGGCGGCGAATCTCGGAAAGCGTGGCGTCACGGCCTTCGCACAGCGATCGATGCGGAGGCCGAGCGCTGGCGGACGTTCACCCCGACGGTCGAGACGCGGCTTGGCCTCGACATCGCCGTCAGGCAGGCAGGCACGTCGTGCGGCGATCTCGACAACATCGCCCACGAGGTCCTCGTGGCGTTCGAGGAGCGCTACTGCGAAGGCCGGCGCGGCAGCGTCGTGGCCTACCGCGCCTACTGGGCCGAGGGACCGGGGCCGGACCTCCGCGTCCTCGTGATGAACAGCGCACAGCTCCGGGCGCTCGGGGAGCACATCGAGTCTGCCGAGCGCGGGGTCATCGATGCTTGGGAGACCGAGATGTGAGCGGCCGGCGGCGCGCCTGGTCTCCTTTGTGTGGTCACGGGCGAGGGCCGTGCCCTACGAGCGCCACCGGCAGGGCAGCGAGCTTGCCGAGGACAGTCGTTCCGGTACTCGAGCGCACATCGATCCGGGCGAGCATCGCACCCCAGCGACGCTCGGTGTCGCCACCGTCCGCGCATTCCTGCGCGGCTTCCGCAACGACCGGTAATCGGCAGCATGGCGGACCTCAGTGCAAATCGATCCGCATAACGGGTCACAATTTTCCGCTGAATGGAACGGTGAATTTTGACACCAGGTGGGGCATCTCGTTGGCAGCGGGAGGTCTCTCAGTCGAACGACTCCCGGCCAGGGGCGCGAGCTGGATCGATGTGGCCTGCTGCGAGAGCGCGCAGGCGTGCGGGCTCGCCGTCTCGACGGTGCATCTCGCGCGCGTACAGAGCGAGGGTGAATCCGGCGGTGGTGTGGCCGAGGTGGCTCATGACGTAGGGCGGTGGCTCGCCGAGCGCGAACAGCAGCGAGGCGAACGTGCGGCGCAGGCTGTGCGGGGTGAGGCCGTCGGGCAGCGGCAGGAGGCCGTTGTCGCGGAGGTTCGTGCTTGCGCGCGCAGCGGAGAGCTCCATGATTCGTTTGCGCACATTGGTGGCGCCGAGCGGTCGACCCGTGCTCGTCGCGAACACGAACCCGTCGAGCGGCCTGCCGAGGTGGCTCCTGTAGGCACGTAGCTCGTTGGCCAAGACGGGCAGAAGGTTGATAGTGCGCACGCCAGCGTCGGTCTTCGAGTCGGTGACCCGTAGAGTGTTGCGGTCAAGGTCCAGGTCGCTCCAGCACAACGCGAGCGCCTCGCCGAGACGCAGCCCGGCGAACACGAGCGTGGCGATGAGCGCGCGACGCTGCCCGGGATGCGCCCTCGCGGTGCGGTCGATTTCGCCGGCGGCGTCGAGCAGCGCGATGATGTGATCGGCGCGGTCGAGCCACACCCGCCTTGGCGTCACGGCCGGAAGTCGACGGCGTCGGCCCTTGGCCTGGTTTCGATCAATCAGCTCGTATTCGACGGCGGTCTCCAGGATCGCTGCCAGCGCCGTGAGCATCATGTTGATCGAAGTCGTCCCTAGCTTGCCCTGCTTGACGAGCGCCAGGCGGTAGCGGTCGACCTCGAGTGGGGTGATCTCATCCAGGCGCATACGGCCGAAGTAGGGCAGTAGATGCCCGAGACGCCACTTCAGATCGGCGCGGCCAGATCGCGAGAGCCCTGTCCCTCGACGGCCTCCCTCGATGACGCGGCGCTCCGCCCAATCGCGTGCGAAGTCGGCGAAACGTGGCGGGTTCAACGTGCGGCCTCGACCCTGGCGCCGTCGTGCTGGTACCCAGATGCCTTGGCGCACATCCGCGATGAGCTGCGCCAACTCGCGCAGCGCTTCGCCGCGCGTCTCCGCGTCGAGGGTCACGTACCAGCGGCGACCTTCGTAGCGGAACCGCGCACCCCAAGAGGTGACCTCTCCCGTCAGCTTGGAGCGGTTCTCGCATAGCTGTCCCGTTGCGCGCCTTGGCATCGCCGTCCTCAAAGTGGTTGCCCCGTTGGCATCACCCATCCGGTACGCCCGAGGCGAGGCGACCGTCGGACAGCAGCCGAGTCTCGTGTGCTCCCCAGACCCTGCCCATCCTCCGACCGGTGGATCAGGCGGCGTTTCAGCCCGATCGGATGACGCCGGTGTTGCGCGCCGTGCCTATCGGTTTGAGAACCGCTCGGCTTGCAGCCCGGTGATCGTGAGAATCGCGACGTCCAACGCGGCCGGCGTCCAGTCGGCGCTGTCGTACACAGGGCGCACTAGTAGGGGTGTGCCGGGTCGGGCGGCGGCGTAGCGCTCCATCTCCCGCCACCGCTTTCCCTCCTCCGTGTGTCCACGGTTCAGCGCGGCTACTTGCGGGAACAGGTTGAGATCGGTGCCGCCGCCAGCAGCATGGGCGATGAAGTGGCCACGATCGCGCCCAGAGCCAGACCACAACGGCGGCGACGGCAAGAACCTGGCCAGCCGTCCGCGATCGCGCTTGCCGGCCGGGAGCCGGGAGCAACCCCATGCGGCCACCAGACGATCCTCCCCCGGGCCCAGACGGTTCTCGACGAGCGTCGGGCCGGCGTCGAACAAAAAGGTCAGCTCCCCTTGCGCGATCTCGAGCACCTGTGTTCTCCAGTCGCTAACGCGCGCGTAGTGCGCAAGCCACTGGTCGACCAGAACATCGCGCACCAACGCATCCCACGTTTCACTGGTAGGAGCATGCGCTGCGGCGAGACGCACGTAGTCGATGTGCGAGGTCGATGGCACACCGGCGAGCATGACACTAAGAGCGTATGCTTGGCGAGTCCCGACTGTTGTAATCTGCCCAGTCGAATCTCTAGGGGGAAGAGTCCTTGTACCTCAGCGCCGTTCGGGCCACCGGATACCGCAACCTCAACGGAACGATTGGACTGTGCCACCCGCTGGCCATCATCGTCGGCGAGAACAACGCCGGCAAGAGCAACGTCATCGATGCCCTACGGACTGTGCTCGAGCCTGAGGCCGGACCCCGCGCGCGCTGTTGGCTACGAGAAGAGGACTTCGCTCACGACGGATACGGGACGAGACTCGCCGACGAGCTCGAAATCGAGGTGCACCTCTCGGATCTCAACAAGGCCGAGCAGGCCCGCATGGTCACATGTCTCGCCCCTCAAGCGGGTGGAGGAGTCGCGAAGATCCGGTTGAAGGCAACGTTGCTTCCCACCGGCCGCGTGCAGACCCAGTGGTTCGGCGGAGACTCCCAGCAGGCCGACGTCGAGCGACACGCCCGGGACGCAGCGCGCTTCGTCTATCTCCCTCCCCTGCGGGACGCCGTTAGTGATCTACGGCCGGGACGCGACAACAAGCTCATCTCGCTCGTTTCCGCGCTCGCGCCCGACGACCACGCTGATCGCGACGCGATCGTCAACGCGGCCCAAATCGCCAACGAAGCGCTGGACTTGATCCCCACGATTATCAACGCTCGCACACACGTCGCCAAACGACTCGGATCCATGACTGGCGGCCGCCGCTACGCCCAGCAGAGCAGACTGGCATTCGAGGACCCCCAGTTTCGGCGAGTCGTCGGGGCACTACGAGCGAAGATCGGCGAGCTTGCCGCCCTCGAGATGGACGAGAACGGCCTCGGCTACAACAATCTCCTTTACATGGCGGTGCTGCTCGCCGCGATCGCCGACGCGCCTAGGGATCAGGAGCCAACACTTCGCGTGCTCCTAGTGGAGGAGCCAGAGGCGCACCTTCATCCTCAACTTCAGGATCTCCTGATGCGCTTTCTCGAGAGCGAGGCGGTAGGCCCGACACAAGTCGTCGTGACGACACACTCGCCTAGCTTTGCTTCATCCGCGAGAGTAGAGCGACTGACCGTCCTTGCGCGTCCTTCAGCGAACGCACTCCCTGAGGCCCGCTTGCCGCGCGACTTTGAGCTCAAGCCGAAGCAACTTGCATATCTGCGTAGGTTCCTTGATGTCACTAAGGCATCGCTCCTTTTCGCGCGTGCTGTGATTCTCGTCGAGGGCGTCGCCGAGCAACTGCTCGTGCCGGTCATCGCCGAGCGCATTGGTCGTCCGCTTGCCCCTAATGGCGTCGCAGTCATCAACGTAGGCGGCGTAGCATTTCCGCCTTTCACGGATCTGTTTGCTCCTGACCGACTTCCGTACCGACTCGCGGTGATCTCTGATAGCGACAGCCAGCCATCGGCCGACGAGATGAAGGGCGAGGCGCCAGAGCTATCCCCCCGGGCCGCCGCTCTTCAGGCGCGGGCCGGCGACAACATCGCCGTCTGCCTCGCCCATCGGACACTTGAGTGGGATCTTGCCGCAGCAGGCAACACGCCGACCATGCTTGAGGCACTTGCCCAAGTGAAGCCCGTCACCGGACCAGCCTTGAGCGCCACTATCGGGGATCTAACCACCGAGGAGCAAGCGCAGGCAATCCTCGACAAGATCTCCGACGTTAAGGGGCGGTTCGCTCAAGAGCTGGCGGAACTCTTCACGGACACCACAGTTGAGATTCAGGTTCCAGACTACCTTCGCACAGGGATCGAGTGGGTGACCGAGGAGCCAGCACCCGAGACGCCGTCAACGGAGTGATGGAACTCACCAAGCGTCAGCAGGACATCGTCGATGCGCCGGGCAACTTTCTCCTCTTGGCATGCCCGGGCTCCGGCAAGACGCGCGCTGCCGCCCACCGCGTCGCTCGTCTGATTGGTGAGCCCAGCACAAAGGTCGCCGTGTGCTCCTACACCAACGTTGGCGCCGATCGCCTCGGTGTGATGCTCACACGCGACCTGGGCACGGTCCTGTCGCAGCAACACTTCCTGGGCACGATCCACGGCTTCCTTCTGCGCTACGTCGTCTATCCGTATGCGCATGCCGTCGGCGCCCTGCAGGGACCATTTGTGCGCGAGCGCGGCAACTGGCCTGACCTCGCGGTGCACGGTGAGCAGCGTCAGCGAATGACCCTCGACCAGTTTCGCTTTAGCAGCGATGGGAGGCTGCTCATCCCCGGCGGAAAACCGCGAGGCGTCTCAGGCACCGAGGAGGAGATTATTGCCTCCATCGATGATGAGGTCCGAAAGCGCAAGGCCGGCATCTTTCGCAAGGGGGGTGCGCTCACGGCCGACGACTCGATGTATATCGCCCTGAAAATACTCACGAAATTTCCGCTGCTCGCTGACGCTGTCGCAGCACGGTTCGACGAGCTGTTGCTTGACGAGGCACAGGACACGTCCGAACTGCAACTCGCTTGTCTAGAGCTCATTCAGAAGACCGGCCATCTGACATCCATGGTGCTGATCGGCGACCTCGAGCAATCGATCTACTCGTTTCAAGGCGCCAGTGCCGAGCGCTGCGCCGCATTGGCGGAGACCTGCGGTCTTCGCACGGAGTCGCTGAGCGAGAACCACCGCTCATCTCAGAAGATCTGCAACGTCGCGGTCCACTTCTGCTCGCGTGACAGCCCTGACGTGGCCATCGGCGAACATGCCGACTGTGACATAGACCCCGAGGCCGTCCTGTACCCCGCAGACAATCCGGCTGTGGCGATGTCGATCTTCGGTGCCCGCCTGGAACACCATCAGATCGAACAGGCGAAGGCGATCGTGCTCGCGCGAGCATGGAGGATCGTCAATAAGCTCAATGGCCGTGCCACCCTGTTCAAGGAGCATGATCGGCAGCAGCTCGTGGGCGACCTCGCAGCCCGACTCGCGACCGGCACGCTTAGAGCAGCAGACGTGCGCGCAACGCAGCGACTGATCGCATACTGCGCCTGGGACACTCATCACCTAGATGAACTCGATGACGAGCAACGCGCAAGTGCGCGTTCGGCGGCTTACCGACTTCTCGGTGACCTTCCACCATTGGGGGGAGACCTTCAAAGCTGGCTTCATAAAGCCGCCCAGGTCCTCCATTCAGCGGCGACTTCACTGACTGACAAGGTCCGCCATACGGGCGGACGGATGCTGGCCGCAGGTGGCAGCCTCAAGGAGCACGACGCAGCCGAGGCATTCGCTCCTCCCCAGCTTGCGCTGGCTGCGCAGACGGTCCACTCGTTCAAGGGCGAGGACAGCGACGCTGTGATGATCGTCGTCAGGCCCCATCACGCCAGCGACCCCACATCGCAACTCGCGCTCTGGGAGGCGGCCATCAGCGGCCGCAATATCGAGAGCAAGAAAGAAGAGGAGCGACGAGTGCTTTTTGTCGCACTGACACGCGCCGCCCGCTACTGCCTCGTGGCGCTGCCAAATGACGCGCGGGGGCGAGCTGTCGCCGAGACATGCTCCGACCTCGGCCTTGTGCTCATTGACGCCTCGTAAAGTTGCATCACGCACGGTCATGGGCATCGCCGCCCGGCGAACCGGGCGGCGATGCCACTTGCTGATCACCGAAGAGCGATCGACTCGACCAACCCGACGAGGCCGTCGGGCATGCCGAGCGCTCGTCCTGCAGCGGCGAGCTCGCGGCCGGCGAATGCCAGCAGGGCGAGGCTTGCGATGAACATAAGCGCTGGGTCCATAGTCTTCTCCTTTCCAACTCGGGCGGCGAAGCCTCGCCGCGATTGATTCGACCTAGGGCAGTCAACCGATCCGCGTATCGTCGATCTCCTTGGTTTCGCGCACCCCTGATCCGAAATCGCTGATCACCGACCTCTCACAGGCAGAACTGCTTGCCGCCGCCGACCGTCAGGGAGCGAAGGTCAGCGACGATCAGCTCAAGAGGTGGCGCAAAGCTGGTCTCGTGCCCCGTCCGACCGTCGAACATGTCGCTGGCATCCGAGGTTCACGAGCGCGGTATCCCGAGTGGGCGATCGAGCAACTCGTCATCGTCGAGCGTCTGCATCGCTCGATCCACCGGCTCGACGCTCTGCGCGTCGCGGTCTGGTGGGAAGGCCATTGGGTCGAGCCGGACGCACTGCGCGCTTCGCTGATCGCGCCACTCGATCGACTCTCCACAAAAGCTCGTGAGTTGACCGACGACGCCGAAGACCCTTTTGCGGCGGCTGACACGATCGTGTCTGCGATGACGATCGAGCGTGCGTCCTCTGGGATCACCTCCTTGCTGCGCAAGCGCCTCGGCAGTAACGCAGACCTGATCAACCTGATCTGGACCTTCCTCTCCCTCGGGTTCGGGGCACCCGGACCGTGGGCCGACGACGACCGCACCGACGATTCCGCCCCAGGCTTCATCGAGCTGCTCGAACGAGCGACCGGCACCGACCGCATGCGGCTCCGTCGTACGGACGCCGGCAGCTGGATCCCATCGGACTTCGACATGGCCAAATTCACCGTGGAACTCCAGCACGTCGGCGCATTCGACATCCAAGACATGAGCAGACCGATCCGCGAGGCCAGCAACGTAGCCCTCGAGCAGGCCCGCGTCGACGCGGAGATGTTCTACGACCGCCTGCACGCCATCGGACAAGTGCTCGAAGACCTGCGCGACGAAGAGATCCCGTGGCTGAAAGCGCTCGGCGCCCTCGCGCCCACCGACGCTGCCGACCGCTCAAACCTGATCCGCAACATGCTGATCCTCCGCGCACCCGCCGGAGACGACTCCCTCGGGCAGGTCGAAGCTCTCGTGGAGCGCGAGCACGCGCGCTTCATCGCGATCGGCGAGATCCGCGCAGCTCTGCCCCAGCACCAGTCGATCCTGCGAGCCGATATCGAGCAACGACTCAACGAACTCCCGCCAGCTCAGGCGGCGATGGTAAGCGAGGACATCAGCAGGTTCCTCGACGAGCATCCCGCCACGGCCAGGGCGCTATCCGGCGAGAACCCGCCTCCCGCCACCAACTCGAGGTTCTAGCCACCAGGCCACCGCCCACACAAGCCGTCAACAGTTTCGTCCACCGTGGACGAAACCCCCGCCAAAAAACCGCAAAATGCCGCTATATTCGGTGAGCAACAAGGGGCTGGATAACTTCAGCCCCTTCGGAAAAACCCTGCAAAACACGGCAAAATTCATAATAATCAGCGTGACAGGCCGATCTCTTCACACGCGAGAGGTCGGTGGTTCGAAACCACCCGTGCCCATCACCAGTTTCCCTGTATCTAAGCCAAATTCTCGACCGGTGGCGAAGGGCGTTGGGGGAGGCCAAACTGGGCGGTGGGCTAAACGGTGGGCTCATGTCAGACCCGGAGGCACGTAAATCGCGTCCTTCGGAACTATCGCTCCGCTTTTGTCGTAGCTTGTCGCTAGTGCCGTCATCGTAGGCACGTATGCAAGAGCTGTTCGTGCGCACCAGATATTTGGCTCCAGAACTAGTCTTTGGGGCGTTGCGCCGGGCTGAATGCCTCGCTTGGGGCACGCGGGCTCCGAATGAGCGACCTGTCGTCCCGGCAACGAAACATCGGGTGTTCGAGACGCGGCTCATCGTCGTATGCCGATTAGCCGGTTATGGGTGCTAAATTGGAGGCAGTCTGCTAGGAAGTTTGGCGGTTATTGACCGTATCTTTGAGGAGGACACAAGTGGCCGGTACAAGCGTCGCGCGTCCCACCAGCCCCGATGATTTCCCCTCCCCAAGCGATACAGAAGCCCTCTACGCCCGTATCGTCAGCGAGATCCGCGATAGTGGGTTGAGCACCGCGGACATCGCGCGCCTCGTTGGAGTCGCCGAACGCCAGGTGCGCAACTGGACCTCCGGCGGCAGCACGCCGAGCGGGCGCAACCGCGATCGTCTACTTGAGCTGCACTACGTGACACAGGCCCTGCGCGACCTCTACACACGCGAGGGTGCCGAGATCTGGTTGCACGGCCGCAAACGTAGCCTCGCAGGCCGCCGCCCCGTGGACATGCTCGCCAGCGGCTCCTACGAGGAGGTGCTCGACGCCATCGAGCGCAAAAGCGCGGGGGCCATGTGAGGCAGCGCGACCTGCTCGCTGCGGTCGCGCGCATCGATCTGATCCGAGTACAGGGCACATTCGAGCGACACACGTCTCTACGCTGGGAGGAGCTAAAGCCCAGCGCCGCCGGCGGACGGTGGGGTGCGCGACGCGCCTACGAGGTTCTCTACCTCGGACGTCCGCGCAGCAGCGTCGTGATCGAGGCTTACCGCCACCTCGTCGATGACGAACTCGACGACACCAGCGCTCTAGCAGCGAGTGTCTTGGAGCGGCGCATAGTTACCTGCAAGATCGATGTCCCCAAAGTCCTCGACCTTCGCGCGAGCGCCACCCGAGCGGCGCTCTCCCTAACCGATGCGCAGCTCTTCTCGGAAGTGGGCGACTACACAGCCTGCCAAGCCATCGGGGCCACCGCGCATCAGCTCGGACTCGCGGGACTCATCGCGCCGGCGGCGAGCAAACGCGGAGAGACGCTCGCACTGTTCCCCGCAAACCTCCCCATCGAGCGCTGGCCCAGAGTCACCAAGCGCGACATCTGGCGAGGTCTGCCACCCGACCCGCGGCATCTGCAACCCGTCGACGAGGCCTGACGAGGCGCCCGAGTGGGGATCGAGTGGCGTGTTCTCCTGCGGTAATCTCAGCGTCTTGGGCCTTGCCGGATTGCGCCTGCTTGGCTAGCTCGGAAATCGAGCGGATAGATACGCAGAATCTAGCTGACAAACGCGCAACGCCCACACAGCCAACAGTCGGGCGAGCCGCCGGACTTAGCCCACCGGAGCCGTCCGGTGGGCTAAATCCACCGGGAAAATCCGGTATCTGTGGGGATCGAGGCGGAAAGGACACGAAACCGCATCTGGCTGTTAGAGCCGTTTCCTGCGCTTCTTCGAGCCTTTCTCGGGCCGCTTCACACGCGAGAGGTCGGTGGTTCGAAACCACCCGTGCCCATCGGCGGTTTCGGCGGCCGGATCGGTCCTCTCAGCGCGTGGACAACGCTTCGGGGATGAACAGGGCGTCGATTGCCGCGTGTGCTTCGGCGAGGCTTTCGTCCTCAGCTGCGCCGAGGTTCAGCGGGATCATCGCCGGGCTTTCGCGGGCGAGTGTGAGCTCGGCATGGATGAAGCGCACGTCGGTGAGGCCGAGTTGCTGGAAGGCGTGGATCAGCCACGGCTCGCGGTGGTCCCAGCCCTCGCGTGGCGAGCCGGGTCCATAGCCCCCGCCGCGTGCGGCGGTGACCGTGAGCGTGCGGCCGCCCAGCAGCCCTCCCTGCTCACCGACGGTCAACGCGGGTACGACGAGGCGGTCGAACCACGCCTTCACCGTGCTCGGCACCCCGAAGTTGTAGAGCGGCATCCCGATCACGATGTCGTCGGCCTCGAGCAGCTCGCCGACGAGCCGCTCCGCTACCGCGCGCGCCTCGTGCTGGTAGGGCGTGCGGGCTTCGGCTGGCGTGAAGTTCGCGCTGAACGCTTCGTGGTCGAGGTGCGGGATTGGGTCGGCAGCGAGGTCGCGATACACCACGGTGCCCTCCGCGTTCGCGGATCGCCAGGCCTCGGCGAAGTGGCGAGAGAGGGCGCGGCTGCGGGACTGCTCGGTGCGCATCGAGGAGTCGATGTGCAGTAGGTTGGCCATCGGAAAACCTTTCGCTCGCAAAGAGTGATTGGTATAGCATCAAGCGTTATAGCAGCACGAATGATTTTCCGGATACCATGAGCTGATGGCTGTTACCGCTGACCGAAACGTCGTCACTCACCAGTCGCTCGCGCTCGTCAACCATCTCGCGCGAGTCTCGCGTCGCGGCTCCGAGGAGGCGCTCGCACCATTGGGGCTCCGTCCCCTCCATCTCGTTGCCCTGACGCTGCTGCGCGATCACGGCAGCGCCACCCAGCAGGCGCTCGCCGAGGCGCTACGCATCGACGCGAGCAACCTCGTCGGGCTGCTCAACGACCTTGAGCGAGACAAGTTCCTCGTGCGTCAGCGCGACCCCGAGGATCGCCGGCGCCACATCGTCGAGCTCTCCCCCGCAGGGAGAGCGACACTCGAGCGCGCCGAACGCGCGCTGGCCGCCGTGCAGGACGACGTGCTGGGGGCGCTCGACGACGACGAGCGTGCCACGCTGCACGCCCTGCTGCTGCGCGCCGCAGGCGGACAACTACCCAGCAGCGGATGCACCGAGGCCGCCGGCAACACCTGCTGAGGCGCCGGCCTTGCGAGCGGCGAGAGAATTGGAGCTTCGGATGCCGCCTCGAACAAAACGCAGCCACGAAGACGTCAGGCACACGACCTTGCACGGTCACGACGTGGCCTACCGTCAAGCGGGCAGCGGCCCCGTCGTCGTGCTCGTCCACGGGATCACGTCCAGCTCGGCGACCTGGAAACGGGTGATGCCCTACCTCGCCGACCGCTTTACCGTGATCGCCCCCGACCTGGCCGGTCACGGCGAGTCGGCCAAGCCCAGAGGCGATTACTCACTCGGCGCCCACGCGAGCGGCCTGCGCGATCTGCTGCTCGCCCTCGGACACGAGCGGGCAACCTTTGTGGGCCACTCACTCGGCGGAGGGATCGCGATGCAGTTCTCCTACCAGTTCCCCGAGCGTTGCGAGCGACTCGTCCTTGTTGACAGCGGCGGCCTTGGCCGCGACGTCAATTGGCTGCTTCGCGCCGCAACGCTGCCCGGCTCCGAACTCGTACTGCCCTTCCTCGCGGCAACCCGCCTGCTCGACGCCGGCGCACGCGCCGGCGGCTTGCTCAACCGGCTGGGTCTGGGCCTCGGGACGGATCTGCAGGAGATCGCGCGCGGGCACTCGACGCTGTCCGACAGCGCCGCCCGTGCCGCCTTCGTCCACACGCTCCGCTCGGTCGTCGAGCCCGGCGGCCAGCGCGTCGACGCCTCAAACCGGCTCTATCTGGCCGAACATCTCCCGTTCCTGCTGATCTGGGGCGAGCGCGACTCGATCATCCCCGTCTCCCACGGACACGCGACCCACGAGCGGATGCCCAACAGCCGCCTGGAGGTGTTCCCGCATTCAGGCCACTTCCCCCAGCTTGACGAGCCCGAGCGCTTCCTCGACGTGCTCAACGGGTTCATCGACTCGACCTAGCCGGTGGAAGTCAAGGTGAGTCAGCTATATCAATGCCCTTGTCTGAGTCTCTGAACAGTTCGCCGCCGTGCCAACAACGCTCAGCTCGCCACGGTCACGGTCGCGCGATAGGGGTGCAAGCCACGACGTCGCGCCAGCTTGACGCGCTTCCAGGCTGGAGCGATAGGAGCTGTGAGCGTGGCCGTGCCTGGGCGCAGCGCGCGCAAGGCGTAGACCACAAGGGGGAGCGTGGAGACCGCCCTGCTCGGGCAGAGCGACATGCGCCGCAGCACGCTGGGGTCCGACGAGCGAGCGGCAGCCCAGGGGAAGGCCTGCGGGGGCGGCTTCGTGCCCGTGGGCCAGGAAAGGTACTTCTCGGCCTCGACCAACTCCACGTAGACGACGGCGCCCACCTTGACTGTCAGCGTGGCGCCGTTTTCGGGCGCGATGCTCGGCGAGAGTGTCACCGGGGACCTCACGCAACCCTTGGGCGTTTCCCCCGAGGGCGTGCCCGTGTGCCCCAGGGCGACCGTGTCGGTGCTCGAAACAGCGATCGTCTTACGCGCTGGAGCAGCGCTTGAGCCGTAGGTGGCGAGCACAGCGGCACTGAGCCCAGCGGCAAGGAGCGCACTCGGGTATCGCATCGTCCACTTATACATCGATCGCACCGTCGCGTCACAGATCCGTGCGCGTCTCTCAACGGGTCGCTTCCACCGCCACGCCCCGGACGAGGAGGAGCTCTCCGTCCTCTGCCAAAGCCGATCCCTGGTTTCCCAAACCGATAAAGGGCAACCCGATGTCACCCCACCCTGCGACACCAAGTTCACACGCGAGAGGTCGGTGGTTCGAAACCACCCGTGCCCATCTGATCGGGTGCCGCCGGGCTGGGCGCCACCAGCAGCTCCGGCCCCTCCGCCTCCGGATCGGCGCGGTTGACCGCCGGACTGACCGGCCGTGCCGTCAGCCGCCCCGCCGGCAGCGCACCGCACAGCGCCAGCGCGTCGTGCGCATCCAAACGCTCATCCAACCAAGCGCTCCGCGACTGCTCGTCGGCGAGGATCACCGGCATCCGGTCGTGGATCGCCGCCGCCACCGGGTTGGGCGAGGCGTCGCACGTGAGCAGCGTCACGCTGTGCACCCACTCCCCGCCCACCTTCGCCGGCGTCCACAGCGCCGCGAACGCGAAGATCGCGCCGCCGTCCAGCTGGAAGTGGAACGGTTGGCGCGGCTGGCCGCGGCGCTGATGCTCGGGCGCCAGCCACTCGAAGTAGCCGTCGGCCACCTGCAGTGCCCGCCGCGACGCCCGCCCGATCAGCGTGCGGAACGGAGCGCGCTGTGCGACGGTCTCCATACGGGCGTTGATGAACCGCGAGCCGATTTTCAGGTCGCCGGCCCATGGCGGCACCAGTCCCCAGCGCAACAGTCGCGCTTCGGGCTGCCCGTGGGGGGCGACGATCGCCAGCACCTGTTCGGTAGGTGCGATGTTGTAGCGACGGGTGCCCTCCGCCGTGAGGATCGGGACGCGCAGGCGGTCGCTGAGCTCGGCGATGCCCGAGGTGTTGGTGTAGCGCCCGCACACCCGCTTGAGGGTATCCAGCCGCCTTTGAACGGGCTGCTATCAGTGGTTGCTCCGCACCAGCCACCGGCGGAGTGGACCTCGAACCCGATCGCAAGGAGAGCGGGCGATGCTCGATCAGGCACCGACATCCACAACCGATACCCCCAACCGGCGCACAACCGCCCCCCCTGGGCCGCCCACCGCCGCATCCGCGCAGCACGGCGACCGCGCGCGCTGGCTGGCGCTGTATGTACTGTGCGCGGGCGTACTGATGATCGTGCTGGACGCCACGATCGTCAACGTGGCGCTGCCGTCGATCCAGCGCGAACTGGGCTTCACGCAGGCGGCGCTGGCGTGGGTGATCAACGCCTACTTGATCTCCTTCGGCGGCCTGCTGCTGCTGGCGGGGCGCCTCGGTGACCTGATCTCCCGCCGCGGCGTGTTCCTCGCCGGCTTGGCGATCTTCACGGCCGCCTCGCTGGCGTGCGGCCTCGCGCAAGACCAGACGATGCTGGTGGCGGCGCGCTTCGTACAGGGAGCCGGCGGCGCGATGACCTCGGCGGTGGGGCTGGGAATGATCGTGACGATGTTCCCGCTGCCCCACGAACAGGCCAAGGCGATCGGCGTGTACGCGTTCGTGGCCTCCGCCGGTGGCTCGATCGGGCTGCTGGCGGGCGGGGTGATCACGCAGGTGCTGGATTGGCATTGGATCTTCTTCGTCAACGTGCCGATCGGCATCGCCACGGCGGCGATCGCGCGCCGCCTGCTGCCGGCCGACCGCGGCATCGGGTTGCGCGCCGGCGCCGACATCCCGGGCGCGACGCTGATCACCGCCGCGTTGATGCTCGGTGTGTACACAATCGTCAAGCCTGCCGCCGAACACGGCTGGGGCGCCTCGCAGACGCTGACGCTGGGGGCGGTGTCGCTGGCGCTGCTGGCGGCGTTCGTCGCCCGCGAGGCGACCGCGCGCACGCCGCTGATCCCGCTGCGGATATTCCGCTCGCGCAACGTCAGCGGCGCCAACCTGGTCCAGGCGCTGATGGTGGCGGGGATGTTTTCGGTGTTTTTCCTCGGCGCGCTGTACATGCAGAAGGTGCTGCACTACGACGCGCTGCAGATCGGCCTGGCGTTTCTGCCCACCACGGTGGTGATGGGCACGATGTCGCTGCGCCTGTCGGAACCGCTGATCATGCGCTTCGGCGCCCGCCGCACATTGATCCCGGGCCTGGTGCTGGTCGTGGCGGGCCTCGCGCTGTTTACCCGCGCGCCGGTGCACGGCAGTTACGTGAGCGACGTGCTGCCGACGATGATCTTGCTGGGCGTCGGCATCGGCGGCTCGTTCCCGGCGCTGATGAAGCTGGCGATGTCGGGTGCCACGCCCGCCGACGCGGGGCTGGCGTCGGGCCTCGTCAACACCACCGTCCAGGTGGGCGGCGCGCTGGGGCTGGCGGTGGTGGCGACGCTGGCGGCCACGCGCACCAACCACCTGCTGGCGCAGGGCCACTCCCAGGCCAGCGCGCTGGTGGGCGGCTACCAGGTGGCGTTCACGGTGGGCGCCGGCCTGACACTCGCCGCGCTGGCGGTGGCGCTCACGGTGCTGGTGGCTGAGCCGAAGCAGGCACTCGGCCACCAGGCCGCCGCCACCCACGAGCACGCCGAGGGCGAGCCGGCCTACTCGGAGGGGTAGGGAGGGGAGGATTTGGAGGGGGGCTGCCTGCCGGTCACCCTCCACGACCGCGCGCGGCGGCGGTGCGCCGAAAGATCTCGGTGACGCCGAAGCGCGGCGCGATGCGCTCCGCCAGTCCCGGTGTCAGCTGCGAGAGCGCCAGCGCCGGGCGCAGCGGGGCGCCGCTCTCGATCACCTCCGGGAGATTTTGACGCACCGCGCGCACGGTGGCGTCGCACACCTTCTCGATCGTCGTCTCCCCCATCAGCCGATTGGACTTCATCCCTTCCTCGACCATCCGCTGGTACATACCGTCGCCGGCGATGAAACCGGGGCACACCACCGAGAAGCCGACCGGCCCGTGGCCGTATTGGGCGCGCAGCGACTGCGTGAGCCCGATCAGCCCCGCCTTGGTGGCGGCGTAGGGCGCCTGATAGGCGGGGCCCAGCTTGCCGGCGACCGAGGCGATGAACGCCACGTGGCCGCGCCGGCGGGCGAGCATGCCCGGCAGCAGCCGGTGGGTGAGCAGCAGCGGTGCGGTCAAATTGAGGTCGATCATCCCCGTGAGCTCCTCACGGTCGTACGAGCAGAAGTCGCTGGTCAGCTCCACGCCCGCGTTGTTGACCAGCAGATCGACCGGCCCCAGCGCCTGCTCGGCGCGCTCTGCCAGCGGGTCGATCTGGGAGAGGTCGGCGAGGTCAACGGGCAGCGCCGCGGCGCGCACGCCGAGCGTCTGCAGCTCCTCGGCCAGCGCCGCCAGCTCCGGCTCGCGGCGGGCGACCAGTCCCACGTCCATCCCCTCGCGCGCCAACCGCCGCGCGAGGTGGGCGCCCAGCCCCCCGGAGGCGCCTGTCACCAGCGCGGTGCGGCCTCGCAGTTGCTCCATCGGATGCAGGCTACAGATCTTTTCACAAGCTCGACCGCAACTACCCAACGGTCGGGGTGTCGTAGCGGCCAGACCGTCGCCCGCACCGCGGCGTTCGACCATGCCAACGCACCCAGGAGGCTCATAGTGCTACCGCATCCTCTGTGGCGCGCCGCGACGCTGATTGGCGCGCTCTCGTTGCTCGCGCTCGCGGGCCCCGCGTCGGCGGGTGCGATCGTGATGGAATCGCAGATCACGGCGCCCGGCAGCCCGACGTACGCATTCTACGACGGAACCGAACCCTCGCCGCCCGCCGCCTTCAAGGTCGAAGGCACGACCAACATCGGCGGGAACGTCGCCGTGCGCTGCTACTACGGCTCAGGTGAAAGCGAATACACGACACTCGTCGAAGAAGTCACGCCCGGCAACGGCGAATTCTCGGCAGAGGTCTCGGCATCGGCCGTGTCCTCCGGTCCGTGCGTGCTACGCGCTGTGCCGGTCGGCAACAAAGAACCCCACCCGCCGGGCACCACCGCTGAAGAAGCGTTGCAACCGTACAAGGGTCCGCGCATCGTGGGATCGAGCTTCAAACTCGGGGAAGAAGGCAGCGACTATCAGCTGCAGGCCAGCACGTTGTCGTCCTACCTCGCCATCAACTCCGTCGGCGGTTGCGGTTTGGAATACTCGGCCATGTTCGCGCCGGAAACCCTCGCCACCGGCGCTCTGTTTGACTGCAACGCTGCGCTGTACAGCGAAAACAGCACTCCTCTCGGCAACGGCAACAAGCCGAGCCGCTCGGAGCTGCAGGTCGACGGCGCCAACGCCTACAGCCCCGCCGCGGCTCACGCGGTAGAGGAGGCGATCGGTTTCGAAAAGACCGGGAAATTTGAACCGGTGAAGCTGCCGGGCGCTCCCCAGGTGGCTGCTACCAAGACGTTTGGATCTGCCAGCCGCCTCGCGACGATCAAAGAGATCGACCCGATCGTCAAGTGCGCGCCCTCCACCGCGTTTCCCCCGACGGCGAGCAGCTGCAAGGAATTCGTCGAAACGGGCGTCGAGCTGGAACGCGAATGGCAGACAAGCGACGGCGATCAGATGGCGGAGATGACCGACAATTGGCGCTCGACCAACGGCGCATCGCACGCGCTCAACGCGCTTTACGATCAGGAGACGGTCAACGAAGGCAGCGGTGGGGGCGCTTACGAGTTCCCCGACACGAATGTCTTCTCTGCCACCACGGCGGGCGAGACGCAGACGCTGCCCGCGGGCCTCGGCAGGATCTACTACAAGTCGGACTCCGAAACGCCCGTCGGCGGCGACGGTCTGCACCCGCAGGGCGCGATCGTCTACGACACGCCCCCCAATGGGCCGATCTCCGTATATCGAGGAACCGCCGAGAAAGAAGGCTTCAACGGCTTCGTGATGCCCTACCAGGCCACGATCCCCGCGGGCGGCGCCTACACGCTGCACATGGCGTTCGTCCAGGCCTACAAGCTCTCCGAAGTGGAAGCCCTTTCCTCGGAAGTGCTGGCGGGCTATCCGCCGAGCGAACCTCCGGCGCTGAGCATCGCCTCGCCGGCCAACGGCGCCACCGTCTCCACATCCAGCGTCACGGTCTCGGGTACCGTCACCGACAAACGCGCGATCACCTCGTTTACGGTCGACGGCAACGCGGTGAGCGTGGGGCCGAAAGGCGAATGGTCGACGAGCGTGGCGCTCAACAAGGGAGCCAACACGATCAAGGCGCTCGCGACCGACCAGGCGGGCTTCTCCGCGGAAAAGACGGTTACCGTCACGTACGCGCCGCCCGCACCGAAGGCGCACGCCCGCCAGGTGGGCGGCGCCAAAGGCAACAACAGCGCGGTGACGTTCACGGTCGCCTGCAAAGGGGAAGCGGGCGCCAGCTGTGAAGTCGAATCGACGCTCACCACGATCAAGAAGCTGCGCCACGGACGGCTGGTGGCGGTATCAGGGCGGCGCCACCCCAAGAACCGCACCGAAAAGGTGACGGTGGGCTCATCGAAGCTGACAATCCCCGCCGGCCAGAAGGTGACGATCTCGATCTCGCTCAACGCCACCGGCAAAAGCCTGCTGGCGCGCTTCCGCGCGCTGCCGGTGCACCTGAGTGTCGTGCAGATCTCAGGCGGCCACCGCTCGGCGATCATCGCCGAGAACCTCACGGTGACGCCGCACCGCAGGCACAAACAACATCATCATCATCACCACCACCACTGAGGAATAAGCGGGTGTGGCGGCTCGTCCCGGGCCGCCACACTCCGCGCCTCACACACCCGGTGTTTCTAAAAGATCTGCTGGTAGATCAAGAAGACGTTCAGCGCCGTGATCAGCCCGGCCAGCGAGAACGCGGCGACGGTGGTGAGGCGGCGGTTGACGTGCACGCCCATCACCGCGCGGTTGGAGGTGAGCAGCACCAGCGGGATCACCGCAAAGGGAATGCCGAACGACAGCACCACCTGACTGAACACCAGCACCTGGGTGGGGTCGAGGCCAATGGCGAGCACCGCGAGCGCCGGCGCCATCGTCACCAGACGACGCGCCAGCAGGGGGATGTTGAAACCGACGAAGCCCTTCATCACCACCTGGCCGGCATAGGTGCCCACCGAGGAGGAGGAGGCGCCGGAGGCGAACAGCGCCACCGAGAAGGCCAGCGCGGCGCCGCCGCCGACCATGCGGGCGAACTCGCCGTGGGCCTGCACGATCGTGCTGACGTCAGCGTGCCCGGTCTGGTGCAGCAGCTTGGCGGCGACAGCCAGCATCGCCATGTTGACGAGGCCCGCCAACCCCAGCGCGACGATCACGTCGAAGCGCTCGAAGCGCAGCACGCGCCCGCGCTCGCGGTCGTTGCGCACGGGGGTGCGCCCGTTGGTGAGCGCGGAGTGCAGGTAGATCACGTGCGGCATCACCGTGGCGCCGATGATCCCCACCGCGAGGTAGAGGCTGTCGCTGCCGCGCAGATGCGGGACGAGACCGCCCAGCGACGCGTGCGCGGAGGGGCCGATGCGCAGCGTCTCGTACAGAAAGCCGAGGAAGATCACGCCCAGCAGCGCGGTGATGGCCAGCTCGAAGCGGCGGAAGCCGCGGCGCTGCAGGTCGAGGATCACGAATGCGATCGCGCCGGTTATCAGACCGGCGGTGAGCAGCGGCACGCCGAACAGCAGGTTGAGCCCCAGCGCGGCGCCGACGAACTCGGCGAGATCGGTGGCCATCGCCATCGCCTCCGCCTGCACCCACATCCCCCGGGCGGCCGTCCGTGGATAGCGCATGCGAAACAGCTCGGGGAGGTTGTGGTCGGTGACGATCCCCAGCTTCGCCGACAGGTACTGGATCAGCATCGCCATCACGTTGGCCGCCAGCACCACCCACAGCAGCAGGTAGCCAAACTGCGCGCCGCCCTGGATGTTGGTGGCGAAGTTGCCGGGGTCCACATACGCCACGGCGGCGACGAACGCCGGTCCGAGCATCGCCAGCGTGGCGCGCACGCGCCCGCGCGCCAGCAGCTTCTCGAGCGCGCTCGGTCCCAGTTCGAGCGCCGCGGGGGTGGCCTGGGCGGCCGGCTGGGCGCTCACGACCGGACCCTCCGTCGGTCGGCGGCGCCGGTGGGGGCGGTCGACGGGGGTGTCATCACGCCGTGGCCTCCTCGCCGTCGCCGTCCAGCTCCACCCGCATCGCGCGCGCCAGCTGGCCGCCGATCGGATGCTCGGGCCCGCCGCCGAAGCTCACGAACAGGGGACCGCCGAACGGCTGGCGGTCGCGCACCTGGAAGCGCTCGCCGGGGGAGATGCCGCGCTCGGAGAGGTAGCGGAGCATCTCCGGGTCGCTGTCGGACACGCGCACGAACACGCCCTCCGCCCCCCGCTCGAGGCTGTCGAGGCTGTGCGTGGGCGACTCGTGCAGCTGCAGGTCGGCACTGGGGATCGGATCGCCGTGGGGGTCGAAGCTGGGGTCGCCGAGCTTGGCCGCGATCAGCTGCTCCAGTTCCTCCGAGAGCACGTGCTCCAGCACCTCCGCCTCGTCGTGCACGCGGTCCCACGGCATCTGCAGCGTCTCGGCGAGGAACAGCTCCAGGAGGCGGTGGTGGCGGATCACCTCCAGCGCCACGCGGCGGCCCCTGTCGGTGAGCCGCACGCCGCGGTAGGGCACGTGCGTGACCAAAGCCAGCTCCTCCAGCTTGCGCAGCATCGCGGACACCGAGCCGGGGGTGATATCCAGACGCTCGGCGAGCGCGTTGGTGGACACCGCCTCGTCGCCCCTCGACTCCAGCGTGAAGATCGCCTTGCAGTAGTCCTCCACGGCAGAGGATCGTGCCAGCTCGCGTGTCGCCATGAACTTATTTTATGGCATGCCAAGTTTTTCGTCAAGGCATACCGAGAGACATCGTGAGGGGCGCCATCGGCCGCTTTTCGGAAAGATGCTCTCGGTGAACCGCGATTACGAGCTGCAAACCCACCGGGTGGAGGAGCGCCACTGGTGGTATCGCGGACGCCGCAGGGTGCTGGCGCACACAATCGACCGCCTGGGGCTGCCCCCCCGCGCGCGCATCCTCGACGCCGGCTGCGGCAGCGGACGCAACATGGTGGATCTCGCCCGCCGCGGCACGGTGACGGGCGTGGAGCTGTCGCCCACCAGTGCCGAGGTGGCACGCGGTCGCGGCGTGGGCGAGGTGGTGGAGGGCTCGGTGCTGAACATGCCGTTCGCCGACGACACGTTCGACCTCGCGGTATGCCTCGACGTGATCGAGCACCTGCCCGACGACCGCGCCGCGCTACGCGAGCTGCGCCGCGTACTGGCACCCGGCGCGCCGCTGCTGGTGACCGTGCCCGCCTACCAATGGCTGTGGAGCGGCCACGACGAGATCAACCACCACTGCCGCCGCTACTCACGCGCCACCCTGCAACAAGCCGCACAAGACGCCGGATGGGAATGCGTGTACGCCACCCACTTCAACGCGCTGCTCCTGCCCGTAGCGATCACACTGCGCGCACTCGACCGCCTGCACAAAGGCACCACCGAATCCAGCCTCGACCTCTGGGTCCCCCCCACACCACTCAACTGGCTGCTGCAACAGCCCCTCAACTGCGAGTCGGCGGCCGTCGGCCACGGCGGACACATCCCCATCGGGCTGTCGCTGCTGGCGGTGCTGCGCTAAACCGACTCCGCCGCCGGCTGCATGCGGAAGGTCCAGGCGCGGTTGGCGATGAACGTGAACACCACCACGATCGCCGTTGCACACGCCTGGCCCAGCAGCTTGTCGAGGTTGGCGTCGTGCACGAACACATACACCAGCCCGAGGTTGGCGGCCAGGCCGCAGCCCTGCACCACGCCCCAGCGCACCGGCGTCAGCGCGTCGCCGACGTGGCCGCGGAAGGTCCAGGCGCGGTTCCAAAGAAAACCGTTCACGATGCCCACCGCATACCCGATCGCCGAGGCCAGCAGATACTCCATGCCGAAGCCCTTCAGCAGCACCGCGTACACGGCGAGGCTGAGCAGCGTGTTGGAGGCCCCGACGATCCCGAACTTGACGAACTGCGCGAGCAGGGTGGTGTTGAGCTTGGTTTTAGGGGCGTCCACTACGGTGCTCGGCGTCCGTGCACCCATCCCCCCCGCCGATCCGGCGGCCACCCCGGCCGGCGCGCCGGCGACGGTGGTGAGCCCCCGATCGGGCACACCACCGTTTATGCTCTCGATTGCTGTCTCCTCAACGCTTCCCACGGCCGCAACTTAAGCAGCTTTTGCCGCCCGCCATGTCCGACTCCCCCCGCCACCCCACGCTCCTCAGCGTCGTCGCCCCCGTGTACAACGAGGAGGAGTTGGTGGAGCGCTTCGTGCGCCGCGCGTGCGCCGCGGTCGCCGACTACACGTTCGAGCTGCTGCTGGTCAACGACGGCTCCTCCGACGCCACCCCGGAGCTGCTCGACCGGATGGCCGCCGAGGACCCGCGCGTGCGGGTGATTCACCTCTCGCGCAACTTCGGTCACCAGGCGGCGCTCACCGCCGGGCTGGAGCACGCGGTGGGGGATGTGGTGGCGATGATCGACGCCGACCTGCAAGACCCCCCGGAGCTGATTCCGACGATGATCGCCCGCTGGGAAGCGGGCGCCGACGTGGTGTATGCGGTGCGCAAGCAGCGCGAGGGCGAGACCGCCTTCAAGCTGGCCACCGCCTCCTGGTTTTACAAGCTGTTCGACAAGCTGGCGCAGGTCGATTTGGAGCCCAACTCCGGCGACTTCCGCCTGCTCGACCGCCGCGCGCTGGACGCACTGCTGACGATGACCGAGCGCTCGCGCTTTCTGCGCGGGATGACCGTGTGGGTGGGCTTCACGCAAACCGCCGTGCCGTACGAGCGCGACGCCCGCCACGCAGGCGAGACCAAGTACACGCTGCGCAAGATGCTGCGCTTCTCGCTGGACGCGATCGCCTCCTTCTCGCACGTGCCGCTGCAACTGGCCACCTACGTGGGGCTGCTGTCGGCCGGCCTCGCGTTCGTGGCGATCCCGGTGGTCATCGGCCTGCACTTCGCCGGCTCCTACCTGCCGGGCTTCGGCTCGCTGACGATCGCGATCCTGCTGCTGGGCGGCATCCAGCTGATCGCACTGGGAGTGATCGGCGAGTACGTGGGACGCATCTACGACGAGGTGAAGCACCGACCGCTGTATATCGTCCGCGACGAGCGCAACCGGCCCACGGGGGCCAACGGCACGCTCACCCCGATCGCTCGCGCCGGCCTGCCCGCACGGGCGGGCGAGCCGATCGCGGGGCCGGCCGGCGAGCGGATCGACGAATAGGCCGACGGGCGCACGGATCGGGCAATCGCGAGCATGGAGCACCGCCAGGAGCGCATCCGCCTGGAGACCCCCCGGCACCGCATCGAAGGCACGCTAACGCTCGCCCGCGACGGTTACCGCAGCCGCGTGTCAGACGTGCTGAACGCCTCCGAGCGCGACTTCCTCACGCTCACCGACGTCAGCGTCGAACCGCTCGACGGCGGACCCGCCGAAGACCACCCGTTTCTGGCGGTCGCCCGCCGGCACATCGTGTTCGCCGTCGGCCCCGTCGAGGAGCCCGAGGCGTAGTGGCACGCAAGGGAGCGGTGCACAGCGATCTTCTGGCGCGGATATGCGGCGAACTCCAACAGCGCATGGAGGAGCTGCGCCCGCTGTGCGAGGAGTACGAGCGGCTCACCGAGGCCGTCGCCACGCTGGAGTCGGTTGAGCAGGAGGCCGCTCACGCCGGGACGCCCGCCGCCACCTCCCCGCCCGAGACGCCCGCCGCCGCCACCCCGCCCGAGACTGCCGCCCCCACACCCCCGCCCAAGGCTGCTGCCGCACGGCGCCGCGGCCGTCCCCCGCGTGACTCGGCCGTCAAGGCGATCACCAGCGCCTCCGCCCCCACCGCCCCGGCAGCGGGCGCGAGCCCCAGCACCTCCGCTCCCACCGCCACGGCAGCGGGCGCGAGCCCCAGCACCTCCGCTCCCACCGAGATCCCCACCGACGACGAGCCGGCGCTCGACGAGCCAGAGCCGAAACGCGCGCGAATCTCATCGAGCGAGGTGGGGCAGGCGATCATGGCCGCCCTCGAACACGGCTCGCACACGGTGAGCGAGCTGGTGATGGTGACCGCCATGAGCCCCACCGAGATTCGCGGCGGGCTCAGCCGCTTGCGGCGCCAGCGCAAGGTCACCAAGGTGAAACGTCCGGGCGACGGCAAGAGCGCGTACGCGCTGCCGCTGCCCCCCGTCCACGCCTGAGCGACCTCGCGCCGCGGCAATCGGCGCGCGGCCCATGCCGCCTGCGGCGGCCAACGCGCGGCCGTATATTGGGCTCACGATGGCCGTCCGTTCGCCAATGCAAACGACGCTGCTGCCCGGGGGGCGCGCGCTGCTGGCGGCGCACGCGCGCGAGCTGCCGCAGCGCGACGACCTGTGCGGGGCGTTCTGCGCTGCGCTGGCGCTGCGGGCCGCCGGGATCGAGCGGATGGGAAGTGAGCCGCTGGGAGAGCCGCTCGACCAGGATGCGGTGGCGCTGGCCGCCGGCAGCGTGGTGGCGGCGGCGCCCGACGCCGGCCACCTCCCGCACGGCGAACCGGGCCGGCGCGACTACCGGCTGGCGCTGCCGACGGTGGACGACGCGGAGGTGTCGGGCACGACCGCGGCCGGAGTGGCGCACGCGATCGAGACGCTGTCTGGCAGCGCGCTCGTCGCGATCCCGTTCAGCGGGCCGTGGAGCGCGACGACGCTCGGCGGGCTGTTCGACGCGGCCGCATCGCTGGAGCACCCGGCGACGTTGATCGCCAACCTCGCCACGCGCCATTTGTGGGGCGGGCGGGCGCGTTTGGATCAGCTGCTGGACCACCTGTACGACGGCGAGCTGAGCGGCCCGCCACCCGACTGGGAGGTGGGGCACTTCGTGTGCGTGTTCGGGTGCGTGCGCGGTCCGCGGGGCACGCTGTACGGGGTCGCCGACACCTACGCCGCGCTGGGGCACAACGGCGTACACGCACAGCCGGCCGAGCGGCTGGCGGCAGCGATCGAACGACGCGACATGCCGGCAGGCGGCCTGCTAGCGGTGGTGGCCGCCGCGGATGCCGAGCAGGTGCGCGCCGCGGCCGCCGCGGCGGGGTTGCGCGAGGGATTGTGGGACAACGGGACGGTGACGGTGGGAGCGATGGCGTGAGCTCCACCGAGCTGGTGGCGCTGGTGTGCTGCGACCTCGGCGGCGTGGTGCGCGGGCGCTCGCTGCTCGCCGGCGAGCTGGAGGAGACGCTGCGCACGGGCGTGGGGTGGGTGCCCGCCAACTTCTCGCTCACCCCCCACGGCCCGCTGGCCGAGCGCACGCCGTTCGACTCCACCGGCGACCTGCGGCTGCTGCCCGACCCGGCCACGCACGTGCGGGTGGAGGCGCAGGACAGCGGCAGCGCGCTGCCCGACACCGGCGCCAACGCGCTGGAGCTGGTGCTGTGCGACACCGTGGAGACCGACGGCACGCCGTGGGAGTGCTGCCCGCGGCGCTTCCTGCGCGACGCTCTGGCGGAGCTGGAGCGCGAGCTGGACGCGCAACTGGTGGCCAGCTTCGAGCACGAGTTCCAGCTCGTCGGCGCCGATCCGGGGGCGACTTCATTCTCACGGGAGCCAGCGCCGCCGTTCTCGCTGGAGGCGCAGCGGCGCGCCGAACCGTTCGCAGCGGAGGCGTTCGGCGCGCTGATCGAGGCCGGCGTGCAGCCGGAGCGGATCTTCGCCGAGTTCGCCCCCCACCAGTTCGAGATACCAGTCGAGCCAGCCATCGGCCAAGCGGCCGCCGACCGCAGCGTGGCGCTCAAAGAGGTGGTGCGCGAGGTCGCCCGCCGGCGGGGACTGCGCGCCAGCTTCGCGCCGCTGCTTGACCCGCACACCGCCGGCAACGGCGCCCACATCCACTTCCGGCTGGTGGACGGCGACGGCGGGCCGCTGCTGTACGACGCCGCGCGCCCAGCGTGTTTGAGCGAGCTCGGCGGGCAGTTTGCCGCCGGGATCCTGCGCCACGTGGGGGCGCTCACCGCGCTGTGCGCCCCCAGCCCGGTGTCGGCGGCGCGGCTGACTCCCCATCGTTGGAGCGCGGGGGCGGCGTGCGTGGGCGAGCGCAACCGCGAAACGCTGCTGCGCATTCCACCGCTGGTGACGCTCGCCGCGGTAGACCATGCCACCGACACATCGGACCCCGCGGACATGTCCTCGCAACTGCGGCTGGAGTACCGCGGCGCCGACGGCGCGGCCAACCCCCATCTGGCGCTCGGCGCGCTGGTGCTGGCCGGATTGGAGGGCGTGCGCGCGGGACTGGAGCAACCGCCGATCCTCGACCGCGATCCGGCGCACCTCGATGCCGCCGAGGCCGAGCGTTTCGGCGTGGGGGCGCTGCCCAGCTCGCTGGAGGATGCGCTGCGGGCGCTCGCCGACGACGATGTCGCGCGCGGCTGGCTGGGACCGACGCTGTACGAGGCATATGTGGGCGTCAAGCAGGCCGAGCTCGACGCGGTGGCCGGCCTCGAGCTTGACGAGGTGTGCCGACGTTATGCCGCGATCTACTGACCCGCCCGCGCCGTCGCGTCTGACCGCGGCGACGAGCGCCGCCACTCCGCCGGCTGCCGTCGCGTTGCTGGAGAAGCTGCTGGCGGGCATCGAGCGCGAGCTGCCGCGCGCGCTGGAGCTGCGCCACCGGCTGCACGAACACCCGGAGCTGGCGCACGCGGAGGAGTGGACGGCACGCACGGTCGCGAGCGAGCTGCCGGTGGAGAGCATCGCCGTCGCCGGCGCCGGGCGGATCGCCCTGGCCGGGCCAGAGCGCACGGATGGCTCCGCGCCGGTGGCGGTGCGCGCGGAGCTCGACGGGCTGCCGATCGAAGAGCGCACCGGCGCGCCCTTCAGCGCCGCCGGTAACGCGATGCACGCGTGCGGGCACGATGTGCACATGGCGGCACTGGTAGCGCTCACACGCGCCGCGCACGCGCTCGGCGAGGAGTTGCCGGCGCCGCTGCTGGCGGTGTTCCAGCCGAGTGAGGAGGCCTACCCGTCGGGAGCTGAGGAAATGGCGAGCGGGGCGCTGGGTGAGCGGACCCCGGCTGCGATCGTCGCCGCGCACATCCACCCCGAGCTGCACTGGGGCGCGGTGGCGCTCGACGAGGGCGTGGTCAACGCCTCGTGCGACGCGGTGGACATCATCGTCGAGGGGGAGCCGACGCACGGCGCCTACCCACACCACGGGGCCGACCCGATTCTCGCGCTCGCACAGATCGTGGTGGCGCTGCACGCGCAGGTCGGGCGGCGCATCGACCCGCTGCACGCGGCGACGCTCACAGTCGGCGTGCTGGAGGGCGGGGGAGCGGAGAACGTGATCCCCGCACAGGCACGTGCCCGCGCCGCGCTGCGCGCCCACCGCTCCGAGGACCGGCAGGCGCTGCGCGCGCTGGTCGAGGAGGTCGCGGCGGGCGTCGCGGCGGCGCACGGTTGCCGCGCGCGCATGCGGCTGACCGCGGGCGAGCCGCCGCTGGTCAACGACCCCGGCATCGTCGCGCGAGGCAGGGAGCTGCTGTCGGTTGCGAGCTTCGAGTGTGCTCCGGAGTGGCGCTCGTGCGGCTCTGACGACTTCGCCTTCTTCGCGGCGCTGGCACCGATCGCGATGGCGTTCGTCGGCCTCGACGGCGCCCCGGGGTTCACGCCCCGACCGCTGCACCATCCCGAGCTGCTGGTGCCCGACGAGGCGGTGGGGGCGGTGGCGCGAGCTCAGGCGCTGCTTTACGTGGCGGCGCTCACACCAGCACCCGCCGCCTGAAGTTGCGCAGGCCCAAGCCGAGGAAGAAGGCGCAGAAGGCGATCAGCACCGGGTAGATCACATACAGCGGCATGTGCGAGGCTTCGGTGAGCCCGGCGCGCATCCCCTCGGCGACGTAGATCAGCGGGTTGACCAGCACCAGGATCTGCAGCCAGTGAATCCCCGCGACCTTCACCGGGGCCAGCTTCGTCCACTGGTAGTAGGTGCCGCCGAGGAACGTCAGCGGCAGCACCACGAAGCCGAACATCAAACCGATGTTGCGCGGCTCGAAGGTCGTGCCCAGCAGCAGGCCGAGCGAGGTCATCGCCACCGAGGCGAGCGGGATCAGCGTCAGCACGATCCACCAGTGCACCGACAGGTGGGCGTGCACGCCGGGGGCGTGGATCACCGCGGCGATCGGGAACACGATCACCGCCGCCAGGATCCCCTGCACGGCGCCGGACAGCACCTTGGCGATCGCCACCAGCCAGATCGGGCAGGGTGCCTGCACGCGGTCCTCGATCTCGCGGGTGTAGCCGAACTCGGTGGACATCTGCAGCGCCACCGCCTGGATCCCCTGGAACATGATCGAAATCGCCACCACGCCGGGTACCAGCACGGTCGCGAAGTCCGACTCAGTGCCCGCGCTGGCCCCGTGGCCGCCGCCCCCGATCCCCTGGCCGATCGTCGGGAACACGTACAGGAACACAAACACCAGCAGGAACGGCTGGATCAGCACGCGGGCGACGAATTCGGGGACGTGCTTGCGCAGCACCGTGAGATCGCGCAGGATCAGCGCCCCGAGCGCAGTGCGGCTGGCGTCAAACGTGGAGCGCGTGGGGGTGAGCACGATCGTCGTAGGGGGCGTGGGCCGCCTGCCGTCGGCGCTCGCGGCAGCGGCGCCCGGCGTGGTGGTGACAGCGTCGGGGGCGCTCATTCGCGCAGCTCCTTGCCGGTGAGGTTGATGAACACCGTTTCCAGCGACGGTTCGGCCACCGACAGGTCGGCGAGCTCGAAGCCCCCGCTCTCGGCGGCCGCCACCACCCGCGGCACGATCCGCTCGGTCCCCTTGACGTGTAGCTCCACGCCGCCCTCGATCACGCGCGTGCGCGTCACGCCCTCGATCTCGCGCTCCAACGTCGCCGCCAGCGAGTCCCCGTCGCCGGGCGCCTTCACCGCCACGATCGTGTCGGCCCCAACCGACTGCTTGAGCCCGGCGGGCGTGTCGAGCGCGAGGATCTTGCCGTGGTCCATGATCGCCACACGGTGGCAGAGATGGTCGGCCTCCTCCATGTAGTGGGTCAGCAGCATGATCGTCTGGCCGGCGGCGTTGAGCTCACCGAGGATCTCCCACAGCGCGAGGCGGCTCTGCGGGTCGAGGCCGGAGGTGGGCTCGTCCATGAAAAGCACCGCCGGGCGGTGGAAGATCGCGCGGGCGACCATCAGCCGTTGCGCCATGCCGCCGGACAGCGCGAACACCGAGGCGTTGGCCCACCGCGCCAAATGGAACTGCTCCAGCAGCGCGGTCGCGGTCCGTCGCGAATCGGCGGCGCCGATCCCGAACAGGCGGCCGTGGAAGTACAGGTTCTCCCACACCGTCAGCTGCCGGTCCAGCGTGTTCTGCTGCGACACCACACCGATCAGCTGCTTGGCCAGCGCCGGGTGCGCCACCACGTCCACATCGCCTACGCGCGCGCTGCCCGCGGTGGGCACCACGCGCGTGGTGAGCATCCCCGCCGTGGTCGTCTTGCCGGCGCCGTTGGGGCCCAGCAAGCCGAAGATCTCACCCGGGCGGATCTCCAAATCGAGCCCGTCCACCGCCTTGAAGTCGGCGCCCTCATACACCTTCGTCAGGCCTGTGGTGCGGATGATCGCGGTATCCGCGGCGACGGCGAGGGTGGCGGCGGCGGTCACGTGGCAACACTAGCCCACCGGGTGGGTGCGGCTCGGCGACTTGGCCTGTTGTTAGCTACGCCATCGCGCCTGGTCGATTGGTGGCTGCTGGTCGGGCAAGCCTGACACGCCGTGTGCCCGGCCCGGCGTGATGGCGTAGCTAGCGCCGGCCCCTGGAGCGAGCCTGCCAGTCGATGAGCTCGCCAGCCCAGCCTGCTACCCCAGCTGCTAACCTGCAACCGTATGGTTGTAGATAATCTCTCGCAGGACGAGGCCGACCGCGTGTTTCACGCGCTGGCGGATGCCACGCGGCGCGACATCCTCACACACGCGATCACGCGCCAGCAGTCGGTGTCGGCGCTGGCGCGCCGCTACGAGATGAGCTTTGCGGCCGTGCAAAAGCACGTCGCGGTGCTCGAGCGGGCCGCGCTGATCACAAAGGAGCGCCGCGGCCGCGAGCAGATCGTGCACAGCAATCCCAACACCCTGCGCAGGGCCACCGAGCTGCTCGGCGTCTTCGAGCAGCTGTGGGTCCAGCGCGCCACCAACATCGCCGGCTTGCTTGCCGGCGAGGAAGGAGACCAGAAATGACCGTGCTCACCAGCGAGAAGGATGTGGAGAACCTGACCCTCACGGTCGTCGCGGAGTTCGACGCCAGCAGGGAGCGGGTGTGGGAGGTGTGGGAGGACGGGCGCAAGCTCGAGCGGTGGTGGGGCCCACCGACGTTCCCGGCGACCTTCACCCGCCACGAGTTCGTTGTCGGCGGCCAGTCGCGCTACCACATGACCGGTCCGCAGGGCCAGACCCCGCGCGGGTGGTGGCGCATCGACGCGATCGACAGGCCCACCAGGATCGAGTTTGCCAACGGCCTCGCCGGCGACGACGGCGAGCCGGCGCCCGGGGTCGAGCCGCTGCCGAGCCACGTCACGTTCGAAGCCACCGACACCGGCACGCGCATGACGGTCGTCACCAACTTCCTCGACGTCGCGCAGATGGAGCGAATGATCGAGATGGGAATGAAGGAGGGCATGACCTTGGCGGTCGGCCAGATCGACGCGCTGCTGCCAGCCGTCGCCGCCGAGTGAAAGCCGCGCTGCCGCAGTCCGTCGCCGCCCCATGACAGCCCATCCAAGGCGCGCCGGGAGATTCCAGCGCGCCTACCGCCCCGCCGCCCGCCGGTAGCGGGCGACCGCGAGCGGGGCGAAGACGGCGATGATCGCGAGCGACCAGGCGACGGCGCCCCACACGTTGTTGCCGGCGGGCGCGCCCAACCAGAGGTGGCGGATGGCGTCGACGACGATCGTGAAGGGGTTGACTTCGGCGAACTGGCGCAAACCGTCGGGCATCGAGGCGACGGGGACGAATGCGGAGGAGATGAAGGTGAGGGGGAACACGGCGATGAAGCCGAACGAGTTGACCGATTCGGGCGAGGAGGCCAGCAGACCGAGGAAGGCGAGAAACCAGGAGAAGGCATAGCCGAACAGCAGCAGGAGCGCGATCCCGGCGACGGCGTCGGAGATGGTGGTGTTGAAGGTGAAGCCGATGATCACGCCGGTGATCAGCAGAATCGTCATCGACAGGGTGTTGGTGGCCACATCGGCGAGCGTGCGCCCGCCGAGCACCGCGGCGCGCGACATCGGCAGCGAGCGGAAGCGGTCGATCAGCCCCTTGCGGACGTCCTCGTTGAGCCCCAGCGCCGTGGCGAAGCCGCCGAAGGCGATGTTCTGGACGATAATGCCGGGGATGAGGTAATCGACGTAGCTGTAGCCGGGCGTGCTGATGGCGCCGCCGAACACGTAGCGAAACAGCAACACGAACATGATCGGCTGGACGGTGAAGCCGATCAGCAGTTCGGGCGCGCGCGGCAGCCGGATGAGGTTGCGCTCGGCGATGATCAGCGTGTCGGTGACGAGGCGTCTCATGCGGGCTCACCGACCTTCTCCTCGTCTGCGGCGTGCTCCTCGGCGACGTGGCCGGTGAGCGCGAGAAACACGTCGTCGAGCGTGGGCCGCCGCAGATCGAGGTCGTCGACCCCCACCCCGGCGTCGCTGAGGCGCTGAACGGCCTCGACGATCGCGCCGCTGCGCTCGCGCACCGCCAGCTTGACCACACAGTCCTCGGCGGTGGGAGGATCGTCGGACATGGAGGCCAGCGCGCGCACGGCGACGTCAGGGTCGGCGCCGGCGTCGAGACGGACCTCCAGGCGCTCGCCGCCGAGGCGGTCCTTCAGCTGATCGGGGGTGCCCTCGGCGATCAGCCGTCCGTGGTCGATCACGGCGATGTTGTCGGCCAGCCGGTCGGCCTCGTCGAGGTACTGGGTGGTGAGCAGTACCGTGGTGCCTTCGGCGACCAGCCCCTCGATCACCTCCCACAGGCTGAGGCGGCTGCGGGGATCGAGGCCGGTGGTGGGCTCGTCGAGGAACAGCACCGGTGGCCGCGCAACCAGCGCGGCCGCGAGATCCAAACGCCGGCGCATCCCTCCGGAGTAGGTCTTGGCGGGGCGGCTTTCGGCGTCGGTGAGCTCGAAGCGCTCCAGCAGCTCGCGGCCGCGGGCGCGAGCCGGGCGCCGGCGCGCGCCATAGAGGCGCCCCACCATCGTCAGGTTCTCGAGCCCCGTGAGGTTTTCATCCACCGCGGCGTACTGTCCGGCGAGGCCGATGCGTTCGCGCAGTTGCGCGGCCTCATGCTGGACGTCGAGCCCCAGCACGTGGGCGCTGCCGGCGTCGGGGCGCAGCAGCGTGGCGAGCACGCGCACCAGCGTGGTCTTGCCGGCGCCGTTGGGGCCCAGCAGGCCGAGCACCTGCCCTTGGGGGGCGACGAGATCGATCCCGTCGAGCGCCCGCACGGAGCCGAAGTGCTTCACCAGGCCGCTCACCTCGATGGCGGAGGATGGAGTCATCTGGGGTCTTCTATCAGGCGCGCCGCCGAAGCCCGCCCTTGGAGGGACGGAGCGAGCACCGGCGGCACGCGGCGTGGCGATCGGCTCCGGAGCTCAGCGCTGCGACTCCACAACCATCAGCGAATGGCCTTCGGGGTCGCGCAACCAGAACATCGGCGGGACCGGGTCGCCCATCCGCGAGACCTGCTCGTCGACGTCGACGCCCTGCTCGCGCAGCACGGCGTGGGTGGCGTCGGCGTCGGCGGTTGTGAGGCTGACGCCAATCTCCTTGGGCGTGACCTCTTCGCCTTGGCGCGGCGGCGCCAGCGCGATCCCGGTGGTGCCTTCCGGCGGGTACACCTCAACCCAGCGATAGCCGCCGCCAAAGGGCGTGTCGGTGCGCTTCTCAAACCCGATCCGCTCGTAAAACTCGATCGACCGGTCTTGGTCGGTGGTGGGCACCATTACGAGGCTGATCGCCTGGATGCCGCTCGTGGTCGTGGGCATGGCTGGGTCCTCCTGTGGATTGTGGGTCTACGTCTTTGGCTACCCGGCCGGCGAGAACTCATCGGCGCAGGCTGAGGAGATCGTCGCACGCGGCTTGCCTTACAGTTATGCCCGTGGACCTGCACCCCCTCGCCGCACGCTTCGTCGACGTAGCCGACGCCTATGAGCGAGGACGCCCGGAGTACACGCCCGCGGTTGCCGAGGCCATCGCAGCGGAGTTGCACATCGGCCCTGGGGCCCGGGTGCTCGATCTGGCGGCGGGAACCGGCAAGCTCACTCGCGCGCTGCTCGGCGTGGGGCTCGATGTCGTTGCAGTCGAGCCGCAGGCGCAGCTACGCGAGATCCTTGCCGACAGCGTCGGCGTCGAGCGCACGCTCGACGGGCTCGCCGAGGAGATCCCACTCCCGAACGCGTCGGTCGCCGCGGTGACCGTGGCCGATGCGTTTCACTGGTTCGATCAGGTGGCGGCGCTGCGGGAGATCCGGCGCGTGCTGATCGCGGGCGGAGGACTGGCGGTGCTCAGGATCGTGCCCGACTGGAGTGGTGCCTCCTGGGCACACCAGGTTGGGAGCCTGATCGTCGAGCTTCGCCCAGAGCACCCGCAGTTCCAAGGCCCGCGCTGGCAAGACACCGCCCGCGCCGAGGGCCACTGGACCGCGCCACGCGAGGTCCAACTCACCATGTTGCAGCCGGCCAGTCCGGAGGGAATCCTCGACTACATCACGTCGATGAGCTGGATAGCGGCTTTGCCTGATGAGCAACGCGCCGCGACTGTTGCGAGGATCGGGGAGCTCATCGCTGTCGGCGACACACCCGATGAGCTTCCGGTCCACGTCGTCGTCGGCTTGGCCAGCCTCGCCTGAGGCGACCGCCCCTCGCCGACCGCGGCCGCGAACACGTGCACCTCGTGGCAACGGCTACGGTGGGGACATGACCACTCTCGGACGCACCGACCTCGACGTGTTCCCCATCTGCCTCGGCGGCAACGTGTTTGGCTGGACCGCCGACGAGCCGCGGTCTCATGCCATCCTCGACGCGTACACCCGCGCGGGCGGCAACTTCATCGACACCGCAAACTCCTACCTGGTCGAGCACGGCCGCTCGGAGACGATCATCGGGCGCTGGATCGCCGGTCGCAAAAACCGTGACCAGATCGTCCTGGCCACGAAGGTCGGCGGCGGCCACGGAGCGGTTCGCAACCTACGGGCGGACACGATCGAGCGCGAGGCGCACGCCTCGCTTGAGCGCCTGCAGACCGACCGCATCGACCTCTACTACGCACACCTCGACGACAGGGAGACACCGTTGGAGGAGTCGCTGCCCGCCTTCGATGCACTCGTCAAGGCGGGCACGGTTCGCCACATCGGCGCCTCCAACTACACGCCGGAGCGGCTCGCTGCGGCACTCGATCTCCAGCGCACGCATGGGCTTGCGGAGTTCACGGTCCTGCAACCGCACTACAACCTCGTCGAGCGCGACTTCGAGCGCACGCTGCTGCCCGTCGCCGAGGCCTGGGACCTTGCCGTGGTGCCTTACTTCGCGCTGGCCAAGGGCTTTCTGACCGGCAAGTACCGGCCTGGCGGCGAGGCCGTCGAGTCCGAGCGCGCCGAGGCCGCCCGTGCCTACCTCGACAGCGGGGGTGCGGCTGTACTGGAGGCGCTCGACGAGGTCGCGGCGGCCCACGAGACGGCGGTGGCCGCCGTCGCGCTCGCCTGGCTGCTCGCCCAGCCGCTGGTCCTCGCCCCGATCGCCAGTGCGCGGACGACAGAGCAGCTCGACCAGATCCTGTCCGCTGCCAGGTTGAAGCTGACGCCCGCGGAGGTCGACCGGCTGTCGGCCACCACACAGGTGGCGTAAGCGAAACCTGCCACCATCCGCCCTCGCCGAACGCGTCCGCACTCACCGCCCGCGAGCCGGGCTCCTCCGCCGCAAGGACGAACCTTTCTCCGGTGGCGTGGCTTTGAACATCGAACCGACGGGGACCAGCACCCTCACATATGCGCTCGCCTACCCGATCGCCCCCTCCTGTCGACCTCCGATGCCATCGACGGCGAAGCGCTCACGACAACAGCGGTGGCCGCGGGACCGGAGACGATCACGGGGTTGCCGGCGTTCAGGTGATCACGCCCGGCGCCTCTGCGGGAGTCCACCGCCTGTTCTGGAATGTCGCGGCCGATGGGGTCACCAACACCTTTCCTCTGATCACGTTCACCACGACCGGAGACATCGTCGTATTCCAGGCCGTCGACGGCGTTGTCGTCCCCGACCTGCAGCCGCCGTCCAACCCAAGCCCTCATCACTCCCCTTCTTCGAACACAGCAGCCAAAAGCCACTGGCCGCCGCGGGGTAAGTGACGGGAGCGACGGGGGTCGAACCCACGATTGTTACCCCGCCGCCATATATCGAGATTCGGCTCTAGAGATGCACCCGCTGCCGCGGAGTGCGTCCAGCCGAGCACATTCCGCACCGACCCAAGGGCGCGGACTCGCCTAACACTGAACACTGCCCATATATGCGCGGATCGCGCCGAATATTAGCCCGCCTTCGGCAGTGACAATTCAGACAACGCATCCGGAGTAATGATTGAGACCCATAGCTCCGCGGCGTATTCCTCAGCGCGTCTTACTAGAAGATCGCGATCGGCCGCGTCGATCGCACCGTCGATGACTATGATTAGCCACCCAGTGGCTGCTCGCTTTACTCGGGCTCGATAACGCAGCAGCACCCCGAGGCCCTCGTTGAGCCGGTTGTTGAGATTCTTTCGGAAGGACCCGCGCATTAGCTTGATCTCGACGACGACATCAGGAAGGTGAGCAACCTTGCTAACAAGTAGCCCGTCTAGCAGCAAGCCGCCCGAAACCTTGACGTTCGCCTGCAGTTCGTAGTTCGGTGGCGCGATCTGAGCTAGGTGGTTCAGTACATCTCGCTCGACTGTGGCTGCTCGGAGCATCAACTCGCGAACATTTGTCGTTGCTTGTGGATGTAGTTCGGGCGACGGTGTCGGTGCGCCCTCTGGGCCCTCAACCGCTTCCAGCTTCTCGTCGCATAGCTCTTCTTCGACGTCCTCTTTAAGACGCTCTTCGCGCTCGCTCTCGCTTTGCGGTTCGATTTCTGACCTGAGCTTGGCGAGCTCAACGAAGAAGCGCTCTTCGTCTGCATCCTCTTTACGCTTTAGCCGCGGGGCTCCGTAGACGAGCAGGGCGCCACCAATCAAAAAGAAGAAGACTCCTATGTAGGGCACGGCTATCCCTGCAGCACGAGCTATACGCTGACGTCGCTCCAGCTCTGCGCGTGCCAGCGGCGTTAGCGTCGTTAGTTCGTGCTCCGAGATGCGTAGTACGCTGGTTTCCCGCAGAACAAACGCGGGCACCAGGAACGCTGCAATCAGCAGGAACACGCCGGCTGAAAGCGCGAACTTGGTGAAACTTTGTGGATCGGGGCGGGAGAACACACCTACACAATCGCAAGCCGCGCCGACGTAAAGGCCGAGCCCTAGCCCATCGCCTGGTTCTTTGCTTTCCGGCCCGACGAGCAACTGCGCGAACTCCGTGCTCGACATGATCCAGTCCGGAGCCGAGCGAGCGCCGCAATCCAGCGCGTAGCCCGGTAGGAGCAGATCGCGGACGGGACCGGACGCACACCGGTCTCGTCCACTGGGCACGCTTGTCCCGGTTGTTCCGGCGCGGACCTAATGGCGTCTGGCGTTCCGCCGGGAGCTCTGCTCTGATCGCCAGCAACCCCAAAACCAATCGGCCGAGACGGGTGTTCGAGCACCCGCCCCGGCCTTAGCGCCGAAGGAGCATGCCCTTCGATGCCACGCCCAACCGTAGCTCTACGGCTGGTCTTGCCGTGCGTACCGTAGCGCGTGTCCCTGCGGTGCTTCGACCGAAAGGAGCACCAGCACAATGAGCCTGACCATCAACCGAAGGTATCGGGACGCGCTATACGACGGCCTGATGACCGACTTCACCGTGATCGGCGACATCTTCAGCCACCTGCACAACAACGAACCCGCCCACGCCCAGCGACTGCACCGCCGCTTCGCGGCTGAGCTTCAGCTGCTCGATGATCTCGGCTGGGAGCAAGAGCGCGACGTTGACGAGTTCGAGCTGACGATGCCCGCACGGGAGCTGCGGCCGATCATCGAGCGCGTCTACTGGTCGGCCGTCGCCTCGCTCAACAACGAGCCCGACGAGCTGGTCGATGAGGCCGTGGCGCACTTGAGCGACGCGACCGTCGCGTGCCCGGAGATCCTCGCCAGGCTCGCCGACGACCTCATCGCTCCCGTGCAAGGCGTCGGCTGCGCGGACGCTCCCACGGCGACAGCGTGAGCACGGCCACTACTGACCGCTGGCTGACAGAGCACTGACACAGGACGGCGGGCATGTTGCGATGCCCGCCGTCCTCCGCATCGTTGCGCAGCTGGCGAGGCGCAACGGTGCGACCGGCGAGACTGGCAAGCTGGCGCCGTGACCGAGAGCCCCGTGATAGCGAGCGCTGTCTCGCCACAAGGCCGCAGTGTCGAGCTGACCGAGGAGCGCTGGCGCTACATCCAGCGCCACGTCGAGATGTCCGGGCGCCAGGACACGCTGCTTGAGGCGATCCGCCAGCCCGACTTTCAGGAGCCCGACCCGCGCCCCGGGCGCGAGCGCTACTGGCTGCGCTCCCGTGCGCCCTTCCCCTTCCGGTGGATGCGGGTGGTTGTAGAGTTTGCAGGAGACGCCGACCGCTTCGTCACCGCCTTTGGGCAGGACAACGACCCGGAAGGCCTACCGCGATGACGATCACGATCGGAACCCTCTCGTTCGACAGCGTCGAGTACGACGCGGACGCCGACGTGCTCTACCTGAGCGTCGGCGAGCCAAGGATGCCAGCCGAGTCCTTTGGCACACCGGAGGGCCACAACATCCGCTACGACGAGACAGGCGCGGTCATCGCCATCACGATCGTCAACGCCAAATGGCTGCTCGACCGCGACGGCGAGATCAAGCTGACGATCCCCAGCCGCGTGCCGGCAGCCGACTTGGCGCTCGCACTCGCCGGCTGACTCGCCGACATCGTCGTGCCGTTGTAGCGATGGCCACATGGCCGAAGTGGTGGAGCTTCTGTCCTCCGTTCTCTCCTCCGTTCTTCCCCCCGATCTAACCTCCGCTTTAGAAGGGAGGGCCTTCCGCCGGTAAAACCGCTGCAAATCTGCATCTCGGATGAGGCCGACAACGGTACGTTGTCAACTGAATCGGCACTCCCGTTCAGCACGCGCATCGCCGTCACGGTGCGATGCGCCCTCGAATAACCCCTCGCCTTGTACTTCGTTTTCCCCCTCGAATAACCCCTCGCATTAATAGCGAGGACGGTTTGCGGCAAAAGTCGCTGCAAATCACGGCTTCGTCTAGACGCGACAACGTGCCGTTGTCGTTTACAAACCAGCGTGGCGACGCCAACACGGCGGCGTTCAGGCATATCGAACCGGACTGGCGGGACTGAAAGCGACGGCAGTCTGTACCGAAACGGCGCAAAAACCGACCTTCCTTAAGCGTTTGGGTCCTTCTCGTTGACACCCATCGCTTTGACCGCATCACATCGCAAGACATCGAGCCTCCCACCAGCCATATCCGCCAAGCGTGACCCACAGGGCGGGCGAGCGGCAGCGCGGCCCGATGCACCTGTCAGGTGCTTGAGATCGAAGGGCGGCTCTGGTCTGATCGACGGGACCGATACCCCGCCGCAAGGAGGCCCACGCCATGACTCCCGTAGCAACCTCGACCCCGAACTCCAAGCGTTCGCCAGATGGTTCGCCGACTGGTGGCTGCGCCGCGGACGATATAGCAGCAAGTCTGGAGGCGATCGTGGCTAAGCGCGGCGCCGCATACATTCGCGAGTCAAGCGAGGAGCAGGGCGAGGGCTTCTCACCCGGAGCGCAGCGTAAGAAGATTTACGATTGGGCAAAAGACAACGGGATAGAGATAGTCGAAGAGTATTGCGACCTTCACTCCGCATGGCGCAAGTCCGACGCGCGCCCCGAATTCCAGCGGCTTATGTCAGACGCCGCCAACGGCAAGTTTGACATTGTGCTCGTCTTTCACTCGTCGCGGTTCGCGCGCAATCAGGCACAGGCTCGTCACTACAAGGGGCTCCTGCGTGACACCTTGGGAATCAAGGTCGTTTCAGTAACACAGCCGGTCGGCGATGACCCGACCGAGCCCTCGACTTTCATAGCCGAGTCGATCAATGACATGTTTGATGAGTATTACTCGGTGTCACTCTCGTTTTGGGTACGCAACGGGCTGGCCGAGAAGGCCCGGCAGGGCTACTTGGTCGGACTACTACCGTGGGGCTACATACGCAACCCCGAAACGAAGCTAGCCGTACCTCATCCGTGGCGCGCGCCGCTCGTGCTGCAAATGTTTCAACGCTATGACACAGGACAGGAGTCCGATCGCACGCTCGCGGCATGGCTTAACTCCAAGGGGGCACGCACCGCGAAGGATCGCGAGTTCACCGCCGACACAGTGCGGGATATGCTGCGAAACGCAGCCTACTGCGGCTATGTCTCGGGGATGCGGGATATCTCGAAGACGATCAAAGGACTGCACGAGCCGATCGTGCCCGAGGACCTGTTTGACCGAGTGCAGGAACGTCGCGCCTACCGCGCAACAGTGAAACAGCCGAGCCCGCCGTCTGACGAATACCTGCTCCGCAAGCTACTCCGCTGCGAGCGTTGCGACGCACGGATGCACGGCACCCGCGGATCGAATCCACCGATCCGGCGCTATCTCTGCTCCGGCCGTCGCCACGGCCAAGGCTGCGAACAGCCCATCGTCAAGGCCGAGCCCCTAGAGCACCAGCTAGCCGACTGGCTCCAAGGCTTCCAGCCGGACTCGGACCTTCGAGCACTCGTGCTGGACAAGATCACCGAACAGGCGGGGCGCGAGAACGAGGGACCCGACCGGCGAGGCGAACTCGCGGAGCAACTGCGACGCCTACAAGACCTCTACCTGCTAGGCGACCTAACCAAGCCGCAATACATCATGCGCCGTCAGGCTGTCCAGGACGAGCTGGAGCGCCTACAGCCTTGCCCCGACCCGATGCTCAGCGAGGCCGAGGAAGTGCTCGCCAACTTCGCGAGCTTTTGGGAGCGCGAGACGGCGCCCGCGGAGCGCCACAGACTGCTCGCAACCCTCTTCGAGAAGATATGGCAGGAGTCCGGGAGAGTCGTGGCGATCAAGCCCCAACCCCCCTTCGCTCCTTACTTCCAGGCCATATGCCTAAACAGACGAAACCAGACCCGAATTGATCGGTGTCATGAGCGGGAGCGACGGGACTCGAACCCGCGGCCTCCGGCGTGACAGGCCGGCGCTCTAACCAACTGAGCTACGCCCCCGCGTGGCGGGACGCGGGACCAGAGCCTCCGCGTCGCGACGCGCGACACACAGTATGCCAAGCCTCGCGTGCCAACCCCCCATCAACCAAACTGGCCATGCAGCCAGGAATAGGATAGGCTCCCTGCAGCTGGTTGGCGCGCGTAAACAACAACACCAACCACACCTCCGCACTCCCCAACGACCTTCCCGCCCCCACCACCCCGCACTCCCATGTCCCTCGTAGGCCCCCCGCCGCCCAAGCCGTTCAACCCGTTTGCGGTGCTGCTGGACGACGTGCGCAAAGAACGCGCCTCCAAGGTGCCCTACCCGCCGGGCGACACCAGCTTCAGCATGGCTCGCACCAGGCGCTTCGCGCAGGACCCGCTGCCGCTGCTGCTGGACTGCTACGAGCGGCGGGGGCCGGTGTTCACGATCAAAGTGCTGCACGGCAATGTGGTGTTCATGCTGGGGCCCGACGCCAACCACTACATGACCGTCAGCCACGCCTCCAACTTCATCTGGCGCCCCTCGCACTTCCGCGACCTGATCGGCTTGCTGGGCGACGGTTTGCTGACGATCGACGGCGAATTCCACCGCCGCTCCCGCCAGATCATGCTGCCGGCCTTCCACCGCGAGCGAATCGCAGCGTCGATCGGGGTAATGGGCGAGGAGACCGAGCGCGCGCTAGAACAGCTGCGGCCCGGCGACACGTTCGACCTGTACACGTGGACGCGCCATTTGGCGATGCGGATCGCCATGCGCGCCCTGTTTGGGCTCGACCCCGACGGCCAGCCGGCGCGCGACACCGACGCCGCGGCGCTGTTTGAGACGGCGCTGTCGTTTTACGCCAGCGAATACACCTCCCGCTTCCTGCGCGGCCCGCGCACGCCCTACGCCAAGCTGCAGCACGCCGCCAAAGCGCTCAACAGGGTGATCTACGCCGAGATCAACCGCCGCCGCGCCACCGGCGAGCGCGGCGAAGACGTGCTGAGTCTGCTGCTGGACGCGCACGACGACGACGGCAACACGCTGTCCGACCGCCAGGTGCGCGACGAGGTGATGACGCTGCTGTTCGCCGGCCACGACACCACCACCTCCACAGTGTCGTTCATGTTCTACGAGCTCGCCCGCCACCCCGAGATCGCGGCGCGGCTGCTGGCCGAGCAGGACGAGCAGCTGCACGGCCGGCCCCCCACCGCGGAGCAGCTGATGGGCGGCGAGCTTCCGCGGCTGGAGATGGTGCTGGAGGAGACGCTGCGCAAGTATCCCCCCGCCTGGATCGGTCCGCGCCGCTCGGTGGAGCCGTTCGAGTGGAACGGCGTGCGGGTGCCGGGGAGCGCATACGTCAACTACTGCTCGTGGGCCTCCCACCACCTCCCCGACGTGTGGCCGCAGGCCGAGCGCTTCGACCCCGAACGCTTCGCGCCGGGCCGGCGCGAGACGATCCCCAAGGGCGCCTACATCCCCTTCGGCGGCGGCTCGCGCACGTGCATCGGGATGCGCTTCGGGCAGCTGGAGGTGCGCACGATCGCCACGCTCCTGCTCAGCCGCTTCCAGCTGGAGCTGCCCGACGACTTCCGACTCACCATCCGCCAGATGCCCACCATCAGCCCACGCGAGGGGCTGCCGCTGCGCGTGCGCCAGCGCACCCGGGCGCTGGCGGCGGCATAACCCGCGGCGAGCCGCCAAGGTGGGTCCTCAGGGCAGCCCAAACATGGGGGCCAAGCGCTCCCGCAAGCGCGGCTCTACCGCAGCTGCGCGGTGACGCTCACCCGGTAGGTGGGGTCGGCGGCGTCGGCGGACGGCGCGGCGGCGAGGGCGATCGACCGCACGTCCAAATGCGACTCCGACAGCAGCGTCACTTTGACCAGCCCCCCAAACAGAGAGTTTTGGGGCTGCGCCACCAGCTTGCCTTCCACCGCGCTGAGCTGCACGTTGAGCGCGGTGCTTACCCCGAACAGGTTGCCTTTCACGCGCATCGTCGCCGTGCCTTCCTTGCTGGCCAGCAGTTCAAACCCGCTGCTGCCCGGCAGCAGCGTGCGCATGTCGGATTCGCCGAGCAGCCCGTCGATGTGCGTGCTGTCGCCGCGCTTGCGCCAATCGACGTCGTCGAGAGTCAGCGAGCCCACACGCAGGCTGTCGGCGTGCACGTCGATCCGTTGCACCCCCCGCGCTTTGCCCAGCAGCGTGTTGGCCTGTTCCTGGCTCATGCGCACGTCGCCCATGCTGATGCTCGCCGACTGCGCGTGCCCCCACGCCAGCTCGATCGCCGGGAACGCGCTGACGGAGACACTGTGGACCGTGCCGTACCGCGCCAGTTCGCTGCGCACCACATGCGCCGCCAGCCTGGGCAGCAGCAGTTGCGCGAGACCCAGCAACACCACCAGCCCGCCGACAGCTCCCACACCGACCCTCACCGATCTGCGATGGCTCATGCGCAATCGTATAGTTTGGCAGGGCAACTGGGGCGCGTAGCTCAGTTGGTCAGAGCACCTCGTTTACACCGAGGGGGTCGCCCGTTCGAGTCGGGCCGCGCCCATCGCCAGGTATCGTCCTGGCCGTGAACACCCCTCCCGTCCGCATCGCCGTCGTGGGCGCCGGCCCCGCCGGCTTCTACGCCGCCGGCCATCTGCTGAAGGACTCCGACGGGCGCATCGAGGTGGACATGCTGGAGCGGCTGCCCACGCCGTGGGGGCTGGTGCGCTCCGGCGTGGCGCCCGACCACCCGAAGATCAAGTCGGTGACGCGTGTGTACGAGAAGACCGCCGCGCACCCCCGGTTCCGCTACTTCGGCAACGTGGAGCTGGGCGCGCATGTGGGGCGCGAGGAGCTGCTGGCGCACTACCACGCGATCGTGTACGCCACCGGCTCACCGTCGGATCGCCCGCTGGGGATCCCCGGCGAGCAACTGCCCGGCAGCTGGGCGGCGACCGACTTCGTGGGCTGGTACAACGGCCACCCCGATCACCCCGACCTCGAGTTCGACCTCGGCTGCGAGCACGCGGTGGTGGTGGGCAACGGCAACGTGGCGCTCGACGTGGCGCGCATGCTGCTGCTGTCTCACGAGGAGCTGGGGCGCACCGACATCGCCAATCACGCGCTGCACGCGCTGGAGCACAGCGGCGTGCGCGAGGTGGTGGTGCTTGGGCGCCGCGGCCCTGCGCAGGCGGCGTTCACCAATCCCGAGCTGCTGGAGTTGGGGGAGATGGAGGGGGTGGATGTGCTGGTCGATCCCGCGGAGCTCCAGCAGGGACTGGCGGCGGGCGATGCCTCACTCGACAAGACCGCCGCAAACAACGTGCGGATCCTCAAGGAGTTCAGCGAGCGCCCGCCGCGCGGGGGGGAGCGGCGGATCGTGCTGCGCTTTCTGTGCTCGCCCGTGGAGCTGCTGCCCGACGAGCGGGGACGGGTGGGGGGGGTGAGGGTGGTGCGCAACCAGCTGGTGAGCGGCGATGACGGGCGGCTGCGCGCGCAACCCACCGACGAGCACGAAACGATCACGGCGGGCCTGGTGCTGCGCGCGATCGGGTACCGCGGCGTGCCGCTGCCGGGCGTGCCGTTCGACGAGCGCACCGGCGTGATCCGCAACGAGCGCGGCCGCGTGCTCGGTCCGGAGGGGCCGCTGCCCGGCGAGTATGCCGTGGGTTGGATCAAGCGCGGCCCCACGGGCGTGATCGGAACCAACAAGAAGGACGCGCAGGAGACCGTCGACGCCCTCCTCCACGACATGGCCGACGGCCGCCTGCACCAGCCCTCCGCGCCCGATCCCGAGGAGTTGGTGCGCACGCTGCAGGCGCGCCAACCCCAATTGATCACCTACGCCGGCTGGTCGGAGATCGACCGCCACGAGCGCGCCAGTGGCGAGCCCGCCGGGCGCCCGCGCGTGAAGCTGACCCGCATCGAGGAGATGCTGCGGGTGGCCTCCGAGCAGCAGCCCGAGAGCTGAACCCCAGCCGCCGCCGATCCCCGCCCGCCGACCAGGCACGGGAAGGGCGCCGACGCGGAGTGCTTGGGCGTGGAGGCGCGACCCACCGCGGCGCACGCCGGATCCCTAAGGTAGCGCGACCAGCACCGGCCCGTCATGCCATTTAGAGCTCGGCGCCCCTCATTTGGAACTCCCCCTAAGGGGGCTGATTCGCAGCAGTAAAATAAACGTCTGTTCGAACATTGTTTGGCCAGGACGAAAAACGGGCGATATACAGAACGACAATCGTTTTGCTCGAGTATCTAGCGAGCGCCACACAATTCGAACAAGGGAGCAGTCTGCATGTCTTCGCAACCCCATCGGGAGGCTCGGGGGCGCCTGCGCGGGGCCCCCGAGCGACTGCACGTCCGCCGGCGCGCCCTCGCAGCGACGTCGGCGACGTTGATCGCGGCGCTCGTCGCGCTGCCCACCACTGCGGCGCTGGCCGGCGCCGACACCTCGCTGCCCGGCGGCGCGGGCTCCGCCGAACGGCCCGCACTGCCACAGCTGGTCGCACCCGGCGAACTGCTGAGCGCCGGCCAACTGGAACAGCTGCTGGCTACGCTGCCGCTGGCCGACCTGTCGGCCGCGCAGCTGGCCCACCATCTGGCGGCGCTCGAAGGCGTGAGCGCGCTGGCCGGACTCAAATTGGGGTTGCTCAGCCAGCTGGGCGTGACGGGCCTCGAGGAAAGCCTGCGCGAAGCGATCGAACAGCTCGGCGCGGGCGCCAAGCTGGGCGAACTGGCGGGGTCCGAAGGCGTCGCCAACCTCCTCCCCAAGCTGGAGGCGGCGTTGGAAAGCAAGCTGGGCGGTTTGGGCCTGTTGGAGACGCTGCTGGGCAAACTGCCCGGCGGCGGCCTCAGCGGCGTGGAAGGCGCGCTGGGCTCGCTGTCGCTCACGCAGCTGGTCGGCTCGCTGCTGAGCACCGCCCACGGCGAAGAAACGCCGCTGAAGGAAGAACTGCTGGCCAAGCTGGCCACGCTCGCCAACGGGCTGTTCGGCGAGCTGGGCTCCGAAGGCAAGCTCGAAAGCCTGCTGGGCGGGCTGCAGCCCGGGAAATTTACGCCCGAAAGCGTGAAGGAAGTCTCCGAACAGCTCAAAACCACGCCCAAAGTGGTGAGCGAAGAACTGGGACTCGGGAAGCCCGGCGAACAGCTTGAAGAAGGCACCACCATGCTCACGGCGCCGCTCGCCAACGGCAAGCTCGTCGGCGTGGCCCCCGCTGTGAACGCCGCGAAAGGGCTGGTCACCGGCGTGCTGGGCAACCTCGCCGAAGAGCCCGGTGGCGAAGGCAAAGAAGAAGGAGAAGAAGGCGGCAAAAACCCGGGCGGCGGCTCGGGCGAAGAAAAAGGCAGCGGCGAAAACAAAAACGAAGGCGGCAAAGGCAGCGGCTCCGCCGAAGGCAAAGGCGGCAGCGGCAGCGGCAGCGGCGGTCCCGGAGGCAGTGGCTCCGGGGGCACCGGCGGCTCCACCACCGTGGTGCTGACGTTGCCCGCCAACGCCACCACGCAGGGCGCCGCCAGCAAGCAGGCCAGCGGCAGCGTGAGCGTGGTCGCACATCGCGTGCACGGCCGCGTGGCCACGATCGTGCTGCGCGTGCCGTCAGCCGGCGCCGCCTCGATCTCCGGCAAGGGCGTGCATGGCGTCAGCAAGCAGGCGGCCAAAGCCGAGCGTCTGACGCTGCGCGTGCCGCTCACGACGGCCGCCGCCGCCTCGCTGCGCCACCACCACCGCCACCACCTGGCGGTGCGGCTCACCGCCGCGTTCCACCCCAGCAGCGGCAGCAACTCGTCCACGACGGTCACCGTCGTGTTCACGTAGGACCGGCACCCCCCGCAGTACGCGCACCCGGCCGGCCCGCCCCCGCGAGCCGGCCGCGGCGCGCGCTGGTGGCCGGCCCGCGCGTCTGCCACACTATGCCGCTGCGCGCCGTTAGCTCATCGGGCAGAGCGCCGGACTTTTAATCCGGTGGGGCGGGTTCGAGTCCCGCACGGCGCATGCCGCATTGGACGCAGACGCCAAGATCCGTCATGCTTGCTGTGGTATGGGGGAGTTGCTGGCGCTGCAGAGGGTGAGCAAGAGCTACTGGCGTGGGGGACGCCGGCTGCGGGTGCTGATCGACGTGTCGCTGGAGTTGCACGCCGGCGAGGTGGGCGCGGTGGTGGGCGCGCGCGACGAGGGCAAGACCACGCTGCTGAAGGTGGCCGCCGGCATCGAGCCGCCCGATGTGGGCGAGGTGCGCGTTGACGGGCGCGAGCTCTCGCGGCTCAGCCAGCAGCAACGGGCGCAGCTGCTGGGCGGCGAGATCGCCTGGATCCAGCGCGAGGGCCCCGGCGTGAGACTGGAGGTGCTCGATTATCTCGGCCTGCCGCTGGCGCTGGGACGCGGCCGCGGACGGCGCCAGGCGAGCATGCGGGTGATGGCCGCGCTGGAGCGCGTGGGCGCGTCGCGCTGCGCCCATCAGCGCTGGGAGGAGCTGTCCGACTGGGAGCGCGTGCTGGTGGGCTTCGCGCGCGGGATCGTCTGCCAGCCGCGGCTGCTGGTGCTGGACAGCGTCACCGACGGTCTCGGCATGCGTCGCGTGCGCGAGGCCGGCGAGTTGCTGCTGGCCGTCGCAGGCGAGCTGGGCTGCGGCGCGTTGATGGGCTGCGCCGATCTCGAGTGCGCGCTGATCGCCGAGCGCGTGTGGACGCTGGAGCGCGGACGCCTGGGACTGCTGTCCGAGCAGGAGGTGACCGAAGCCGAGATCATCGACTTCCCGCGACCGGCGCGCGCCGATGGTTAGGCGCCGCGCCCCGCAACCTCCGCACCCCCGCCAGCTGGCCGCGCGTGTCTCCGACTGTGGGCGAATCCGCGCACGCCACATGTTCAAGCCAAGTTTCCGACTGAATACAATAGTCAGCGTAAATGTGGTAGGTTGGAACGGTTCCCGGCCGCACCACCACGTTCTGACTTCGAATACGATCCCTAGTAATGGCTCCTCCGCGTAAAGGCGACCTCACCGCCAGCATGGCGATCCTCGGGTTGGTCGTGCAGCGCAGCGACACCGTCAACAGCCTCGGCGCGCGGCTGGTGGAGCGCTTCCCGCATGCGCAGTGGTCACGCTCGGTCGCCCACAACAGCCTGCCCAACCTCGAAAAGCAGGGATTCGTGATGCTGGTGGAGCACGGCGCCGAGCGCGCGCTCGACCGCTACGAGGCCACGCCGGCAGGCGTGGAGGAGTTCCGCGATTGGCTGCGCGCCTCCTCGGCGGCGCCGCTGGCGCTGCGCGACGCGGTACACGCCAAACTCGAGCTCGCCGCCGACGACGACATGCCCGACCTGATCGCGGCGATTCGCGCCGAGGAGGAGGCGTGCGCCAGAGAGTTCGCCGCAGCCAGCTCGCGGCTGAACGTCGAGTCGCAGCTGAAGCGCCTGGGCGCCGGCCAACAAGACGCGCGGGCGAGCGCGGTTGGCGACAATGACCTGCGCACCAGAGTCAAGCGCGCGCTGCTCACCGACGAAGCGATGCTGTGGGGGATGCGCGCGCGCCGTTTGCGGCGTTTGCGCCGCGAGCTGGAAGAGACCGTGGAGGATGGCGAGGAGCTGAGCAGCGGCGATGGCTGAGCTGCTGGCCATGCGCCAGGTGTGCAAGGGGTTCCCCCGCGGCGAGCACCGGCTGCGGGTGCTGATCGACGTAACGCTCGAGGTGCGCCCCGGAGAGATCGCGGCGATCGTGGGCGCGCGCGAGGAGGGCAAGACCACGCTGCTGAAGGTGGCCGCCGGCATCGACACGGTCGACACCGGCGAGGTGTGGCTGGGCGACCGCGAGCTCACCCGCGGCTCCGACAGCGAACGCGCGCGCCTGCTGGGAGGGCAGATCGCGTGGACCCACCGCGAGGGCACGGGGGTGAAGTTCAGGGTGATCGACTACGTCGGCCTGCCGCTGGCCATCGGTCGCGGTCGCGGTCAGCGCCAGGCGCACGAGCTGGCGCTGGAGGCGCTGGAGCGGGTGGGCGCCGCCGGCTGCGCGGGACAGCGATGGGTGGAGCTGTCCAACTGGGAGCGGCTGCTGGTCGGACTGGCGCGCGGCATCGCCTGCTCGCCGCGGCTGCTGCTGGTGGACGATCTGATGGACGGCTTCGGAATCGGTCGCACCCGCGCCGCCGGCGAGCTGCTGCGCACGCTCGTGCGCGACGTGGGGTGCGGCGTGCTGATGAGCTGCAGCGATCTGGAGGCCACGCTGGTGGCCGACCGCGTGTGGTCACTGGAACGCGGACAGCTGACGCCGCTGGCCGAGCACGGCACCGAGCTGGCCGAGGTGATCGACTTCCCGGGCAGCGCCCGCCAGAGCCACGGCTCGCGCCGCCTCGGCGGCTAGCGTCCGAGGTCGCGGTGCTGGAGCTGCGCGATCTCGTCAAGCATTACCACGTCGGCGACGCCGAGCCGATCCGCGCCGTCGACGGCGTGTCGCTCAGCGTGGCGGCAGGCGAGTTCATGGCGCTGTACGGGCCCAGCGGGTCTGGCAAGACCACGCTGCTGGAGCTGATCGCCGGGCTCACCCCCGCCGATCGCGGCAGCGTGCTGGTGGAAGGGCGCGACGTGGGGGCGATGTCGACGCGCGAAAGCGACCACTACCGCTTGCGTCAGCTCGGGATCATCGGTCAGCCCCACAACCTGATTCCCGGCGCGCGCGCCATCGAGAACGCGTCGCTGCGGCTGTGGCTCACCAACAAGCGCCACGCGCGGCGCACCATCGAACCGCTGCTCGACCGGCTGGGGTTGGGCGAACGGATGATGCACCGCACCGAGCAGCTGTCGATGGGCGAGCGCCAGCGCGTGCTGATCGCCATGGCGCTCGCCACCGAGCCCAAGCTGGTGCTGGCCGACGAGCCGACTGGCACGCTCGACACGCAGCGCACGCGCGAGGTGCTGGCGCTGCTGCGCGAGCTGTGCGAGGAGCGAGGCGTGGCGATCGTGCTCGCCACGCACGACCCGCAGGCGGCGATGTTCGCCGACCAGGTGCACGAACTGCGCGACGGGCGCATCGGCGAGTACCGCCCCGAGCACGTGCTGGTGCCCGCCTCCTCGCTGTCGGACCTCGACGCGGAGCTCGATTGATGGCGAGTATGAGCCTGCTGGACATCGTCTGGCTCTACCGCGCGCGCCTGCGCGCACGAGCGGTGCTGGTGCAGGAGTGCTTCGCGATCCTCGGTATCGCCGTCGGCGTCGCGCTGCTGTTCGCCTCGCAGGTAGCCAGCACCAGCCTCACGCACTCGGTTTCCCAGCTCACCAAGGAGATCGTCGGCGGCACGCAATTCCAGCTCGACGCGCGGGGTCCCGCCGGGTTCGACGAAAGCGTGTTGCACGAGGTGCGGCACGTTCCGGGGGTGCAAACGGCGTTCCCGGTACTCGAGCAACAGGCCAACGTGATCGGACCGGGAGGCATCCAGCGCTCGGTCGATTTGATCGGCACCGATCCGCGTTTCGCGCACTTCACCGGGACACTGCTGCGGCGCTTCTCCGCCGCGCAGCTGGCGGCGCAGCGCGCGATCGCGCTGCCGGCTCCACTGGCAGCCGAAATCGATGTGGGACCGCTGCAGACGATGACCATTCAGATCGGCGCCAAAGTCGAGCAGACGCTGCTCGGCGCCACGCTCGGCGAATCCGACATCGGCGGGCTCGTGCACAGCCCGGTCGCGCTCGCGCCGGTCGCCTACGCCGAGCAGCTATCGGAAATGCGGGGCAAAATCACGCGGATCTTCGTGCAGTCGCAGCCAGGCCGCGAGCGCGAGGTGCGGGCCGGCCTGCAGCGCCTGGCGGCGGCGCTGCCGGTGAACGTCGAGCCCAGCAACTTCGACTCCACGCTGTTCGGCGTCGCGGTGACCCCGGAGAGCCAGAGCGAGACGCTGTTCTCCGCCATCAGCGCCCTGGTGGGCTTCATGTTCGCGTTGAACGCCATGCTCGTCACGGTGCCGTCGCGGCGCAAGCTGATCGCCGACATCCGCCCGCAGGGCGCCACCAGGCTGATGACGATCCAGATTCTGCTGTTCGATGCGGCCATACTCGGCGTGCTGGCCTGCGCACTGGGATTGGCGCTCGGTGAGCTGCTGTCGATCGCCGTGTTTCATTCGATACCGGGCTACCTCTCATTCGCCTTCCCGGTAGGCAGCCAGCGGATTGTGACCTGGCAGAGCGTGGCGCTGGCGGTGGGCGCCGGCCTGGCGGCGGCCGTGGCCGGCGTGCTGTGGCCGCTGCGCGACATCCTGGCGCAGCCGCTCGACGGCGATCCCCACGCGACTCGCCGCCACCGCTGGCTGCTGCGAGCCCGGTTCGCGATGGGACTGCTCTGCCTCGCCTGCACGATCGCGATTCTCATCGTCCGTCCGCAGAGCGGATTCATCGGGCTGGCCACGCTGATCGTCGCGATGGCCTGCCTGCTGCCGCCGCTGTTCGACGGCCTGGTGGTGCTGTTCGAGCGCGCCCAGCGCCTGCTCGACGGGGCGGCCACGGTGCTGGTGGTGACCGAGCTGCAGACGCGCGAGACGCGCGTGCGCTCGCTGGCGATCGCGGCCACCGCGGCAGTGGCGGTGTTTGGGACGGTCGAGTTTCAGGGTACCCAGTCCAACCTCGAGCGCGGGCTGGACGCCTCCGCGCACCAACTCGACGCCAGCGCCGACATATGGGTGACGCCGCGGGGCGAATCCAATGCGTTCGCGACGACACCATTCGTGGGCAGCGACACGCGCGCGCTTGCGCACGTGCCCGGCGTCGCCGCCGTGGGCCTCTACCGCGGCAGCTTCCTCAACTGGGGCGATCGGCGCCTGTGGGTGGTGGCGCCGCCCGGCAGCGTCACTCGACCCGTTCCACCCAGCCAACTGGTGGTCGGCACCGTCGCGCTCGCGAGCCAACGGATCCGGCAGACCGGCTGGGCCGTGATCTCGCAGGCACTCGCAGACGAACACCACCTGCACATCGGCGAGGCGTTCACACTGCCCGCGCCGCGACCCACACGGCTGCGCGTCGCCGGCTTGATCACAAACCTCGGTTGGCCACCGGGAGCGGTCATCCTCAACTCCGCCGACTACGCGCGCGCCTGGGCCAGCGGCGAGCCGAGCGCGTACGCGATCGCGATCAAGCCCGGTGTTTCGCCCGACACCGTACGCGCGCTCGTTCAGCGGCGCCTGGGGCCGGAATCGGGGCTGTCGGTGGAAACGGCGAGCGAACGCGACCGGCGCCACTACGCGCAGGCCAGCCAGGGCCTGTCGCGACTCACGCAAATCAGGTTGCTGGTGCTGATCGCCGCCGTGCTGGCGGTGGCTGGCGCAATGGGATCGATGATCTGGCAGCGGCGCGACCTGGTCGCATTCATCAAGTGCCAGGGCTATCGACGGGACGTGTTGTGGCGATGGCTGCTGTGCGAAAGCGTGCTGCTGCTGATCGCGGGCTGCTCGATCGGCGCCGCATTCGGGCTCTGTGCGCAGCTGCTCGGCAGTCACTTCTTGGCGAGTGTCACCGGTTTTCCGGTCGCGTTCGACGTCGAAGCTTTTGCAGCGTTTTCAAGCTTTGCGCTGCTCACCACGGTCACCGCCGCGGTGGTGGCCCTACCGGGATATCTGGTAGTGCGTGTGCCCCCGAGGACGGCCAGTCCAGCGTTCTAGCCGGCGCTGGCGCGGCGCCACCGGCAGCGACGACAACCCAGCGCCACTTTCACTCAGGCAAGTACAAGCACTGGGTAGCGCCATCGTGCGTGAGCTTGGCTGGGGGCTGGCAGCCGTCTCGTGCGAAGTCCATGCATGGCGCTCGCACGCGCGCACGATCCCCGATCCCACACTTCGCGAGGACGCGCTCGACTCGCTGGCGCGCAAGCGTGGACACACCGACGGCGCGGCCCTGCTGTGGACGATCCCCAAGGCTCGCCACACCAACCTCCTGCGGCTGCTGGTCGCCTACGAGATCATCTGGGATTTCCTCGACGGCGTCAACGAGCGCGGCGCGCCGGCCGGGCAGGTGAATGGGCGGCAACTTCATTTGGCGCTGCTCGATGCGGTAGACACCTCGCGTCCGCTCGCCAAGTACTACCGACACCACCTGGCCGACGACGACGGCGGCTACCTGCGGGCGCTCGTCGAGGTTTGCCGCGCCGGCTGTCGCACACTCGTTTCATACCCGGCCATCCGCCCACTGCTGGCGCGTGAGGCATGTAACGCGCAGGTGCTGGCGATCAATCACGACCTCGATCCGCGGCGGCGGGACGCGGATCTGCGGATCTGGGCGACCGACGCCTTTCCCGACACCACCGCGCACTGGTTTGAGCTGACCGGCGCCGCCAGCGCGTCGTTGACGATTCACGCGCTGTTTGCGCTCGGCGCGCAGCCGTGCGACCGAGTCACACTCGAGCGCGTCGCCGGGCTTTATTTCCTGTGGATCTCCGCCGCCACCACGATGCTCGACAGTTATGTCGATCAAGTGGAAGACCGTCTCAACGGCGACCACAGCTATGTGTCTCACTATTGCACGCCCGCACACGCAGTAACCCACATCCGCGAGCTGATCAGACGCAGTTTCGAGGAGATTCGCGCTTTGCGCGACGGCGAGCGACACGCGGTGATCGTCGCCTGCATGATCGCGATGTACCTCGCGAAGGACAGCGCCCGTACGCACGATCTGGACGCGGCGACCGGCAGCTTCATCGACGCGGGCGGCTCGCTCACGCGCTTGTTGCGCCCAGTTCTACGGATGTGGCGTATCGCGTACTCGCAGCGCCGACACTGACAACCAAAAGGAGACATATGCTGCTCACCAACCTAGCTCCACTGCGTTTGCGGCTCAAACGCGAGCTTCCACCGTCCGTGCCGGTGCCGGCGATAGTGCAAACGCTGCTCTGTCGTGAATGGTTCATTCCCTATGTCGAGCGATGCCGGGAGCGCTATGGCAGCCGCTTCACGGTTTACCCGGTCGACATGCCGCCACTCGTGTTTCTCGGCGACCCGGGCGACATTCACGCCGTGATTGCTGCACCGCCCACCACCCTGCAGCCCGGGGCGGGGGGATCGCTTGTCGCCCCGTTGATCGGGGAAAGCTCGTTCATGCTGTGCGACGGAGAACGCCACAAGTACGGGCGCAACACCGTACTGCCGGCCTTTCACCGCAAAGCCGTGCAACGTCACACCGAGATGGTGGTGGATACAACTCGGCGGGAGGTGGCGTCTTGGCCGCGAAATGTGCCGCTCGCTCTTCACCCTCGCCTGCACACATTGATGTTAAAGGTGATTTTGAAAACCATCTTCCTCGACGAAGACCACTGCCAGGACATGCTCCACCGACGACTGCTGGGGTCGCTGGCGGTGACTGAAGGTGCTTTGCTGCAGGCGCCGGCGCTGCGCCATCTCCCCGGGTGGGGCGCCAGCTGGCGAGGATTCCTCAAGCGGCGCGCACGCGCCGACGAGCTGCTGCTGGAGATCATTCGCACCCGGCGAGCAAGGTTGGGGCGCGGCGATCTGCTGGACATGCTGATCGCGGCCCGCAATCCCGACGGCTCGGCGATGAGTGACGGTCAGGTACGCGACAACCTGATGTCGATGATCCTCGCCGGGCACGAGACCACCACCGCGGAGCTGGCGTGGGCGTTTCAGCTGCTGGCCCACAACGAGCGCGCGCAAAATCGGCTGCTCGCGGAGATCGACGCCGGAGCCGGCGACCGGTACCTGACCGCGACGCTCAACGAGACCTTGCGCCACCGGCCGGCGTTTCCGTTCCTGATCCCGCGTGCAGTGGTCGCGCCGATCGAGATTGGGGGTTGTACGTATCGCCCGCCGGCCCGCCTGCTCGGGTGCACCTATCTCATGCATCACGATCCGTCGCTCTACCCGCAGCCGCAGGCGTTTCGTCCCGAGCGGTTCCTGGAGGAGACGCCGCACTCGGGCATCTGGCTGCCATGGGGGGCGGGCACCAAGAGCTGTGTGGGCCGCCACTTTGCGCTGCTGGAGATGCAGACGGTGCTGCGCGAGGTGCTCTCGCTGCTGCGCGTGCTGCCCGCCTGCAGCCGGATCGAGCGGGCGCGGTGGCGCAGCGCCGTGCTGGTGCCGCACGCCGGCTCCACGGTCGTGCTGCGCGAGCGGCAACCCCCGCGCCGGCGAGGCGCCAAGCGCCGGGGTCGGGAGGTCGCGGGGGTCGCGTAGCCGGGGGTCGCGTAGCTCTACACCGATGCGACGACATACCGCGGGGCAAGCCCGGCTGGCGCCCGCAAAATGCGACAACAACGGCCCGCCTCCATGCGCCCGCTGTTCCAATTGGAACGGATCTGTTCCGATTGGAACGGGTTTCTAGCAATTCGAGCAGGGAGAAGGCATGATCGTGCAGGAGGACTATTGGAACATGAGAGCTTATTCCGACGGATGTTCCGGCGGGATCTGGTGCGTCGCAGCCAGGAAGACGCAGAAGATCGCCGCCCCGCGCAGGCGCGAGCGGTGGCGATGAACAGGCAAACGACCACATAGAGGAGAACTGCACGCCATGCCCAGAATCGGAGCCAATCCCCCAGTGCCCGCCGACGAATGGGCGCCCGCGATCCCCACGCTGCAGGAGCCGCGCTTCTCCCAGTCGCTTGAGCGCGGGCTGGCCATCCTCGGCTGCTTCACGCCCGCCCGGCCGGTACTGGGGATCGCCGACCTGGCCGACGAGCTGGGGATGAGCCGCTCGACGACCCACCGCTACGTGATCACGTTGACGCGGCTGGGCTACCTGGAGCAGGGCGTCAAACGCAAGTACCGGCTGACCCTGCGCGTAACCGACCTCGGCATTTCGGCGATGAACGGGATGAGCCTCTACGAGCACGCCCACGCGTATCTGGAGGAGCTGCGCGCGCGCACCGGCTTCACCGCGTCGATGGGCGTGGTCGACGGCGGCGAGCTGCTGCTGGTCGATTGGCTGCGCGGCGGACGGCGCGGACAGCGGATGATCGACCTGGAGCTTGCGCCGGGCTCGCGTCTGCCGCTGTACGCCACGGCTGCCGGCAAGCTGCTGCTGGCCAACCTGCCCGAGCAGGATCAGCGCGAGCGGATCGCCGCGCTGCAGATGGCCAAACACACGCCCAACACGATCAAGAGCAAGACCGCGCTGCGCCAAGAGCTGAGGCGTATCGGCGACGACAATCTCGCCACCGCCGAGGAGGAGCTGGCGGCGGGACTGTATGAAATCGCCGCCCCCGTGCGCGCCAGCGGCGGCGACGTGGTGGCGGCCGCCGCGATCGCGGCGCACAGCTCGATGATCTCGCTGGAGGAGCTGGTGGACGCGCTCGGGCCGCATCTGATCTCCACCGCCGATCGCGTGTCTGCCCGCCTGGGGTACCGCCGCGAGGACGAGCGGGTGGGCGGCTAGCCCCGAGGGCCGCCCACCCGGTCGGGTCTCCTCTCGACGCCGGTTTTACGTGTCGTCGGGGTGCGTCTCCAGCAGCCCGCGCGCGATCGCATAGCTGACCAGTTCGGCGCGCGTGGTGAGGCCCAACTTGCCGGTGATGTGTGCGCGATGGCTCTCCACCGTGCGTGGTGAGAGGTGCAGCTGACGGGCGATTTCGACGCTGGTGAAGCCCAGCGCGATCAGCCGCAGCACCTCCACCTCGCGCGCGCTCAGCCGATCCTCCGACTGCGCCGCGCGCAGCACGTCCAGGCGGGCGGCGATCGCAGGGCTGACATACACCCGTCCGAGCGCCGCGGCACGCACGGCCGCGGGAAGCTCGCTGTCGGAGTGGTGCTTGGCGACGATCCCGCTCGCCCCCGCCGCCAGCGCCTGCTGGGCGAATACCGGGCTCTCCTCCATCGTCAGCAGCACCACGTGTGTCTCCGGCGCATACATGCGCAGGCGCCCGATCGTGTGGATGCTGGAGCCGCCCGGCATGTCGAGGTCGAGCACCAGCACGTGCGGCTGATGCTTGCGCGCGTGTTCCACCACCGTGGCGACGTCGCTGATCTCGGCGACCACCCTCACGTCCTCCTCGCCCTCCAGCAGCAAACGCAGCGCGCGGCGTACGGCGGCGTGGTCGTCGGCGATCAACACCGAGATGGTGGCCGGCTGCGCAAGCCGCAACGGCAGCGATGCGATGCGTGGGTTTGCAGCCATACGCTCAGGTTAGGCTCCGCGGCCGCTGCGGGAGACCGTGTAAAGATGCCGAGCGACTACGGAAAAGCACCTAACCGCCGAGGGGGCCAAGCTCCCGCGCCGGCGCCGCGGGACCGGCCGCCGGCTGAAGCCGCCCCCACCCGGCCCCGCGGCCGCTCGAGCAGATATGGTGGACGCATGGACGACGACCAGATGGCAGCCGACCCTCTCGAGGCGCTGGAGCAGCGCCGGCACGAGGAGCGCCGCGCGGTGGAAGAGGCCGGCGGCGGCCAGGCCGAGGGTTTCGAGCAGGCCGAGCAAGAACTGATCGAACACACCTCCCACGGTGACGAACACAGCCCGGCGCGGATCATGCGCGACGCGGCTGACGAACCGCAGCAACGCGAGGTTTACGGCGAGGCCGACGAGGAGCGCACCGCCGACTAAAGCTACGCGGCGGCCCCCGCCAGCTCGAAGCGCACCCCCGTCAGCTCCTCCGAAACCTCCCACAGTCGCGTGGCGGTCGCCTCCTCGCGCGCGGCACGGTTGGGCGAGACGATGCGCGGGTGGCCGCGGAACTCGCCGGGGCCGTCGGGGCCGATGTAGAGGCCGCCTTCGAGGCCGGGCGCGGTGGCCGCAAACAGCGGCGGTAGCGCGCCACGCTCCCCGCTTTGCGCCAGCAGCACATTGGTCACCACCATCACCCACCGATCCAGCGCGGGCGCGGCTGCCGACTGCAGGTTGGTGGCCGCATACCCCGGATGGGCCGCCAGGCTCTTCACGGTCGATCCCGCCGCGCGCAGCCGCCGATCGAGCTCCAGCGCGAACATCAAATCGGCCAGCTTCGACTGGCCGTACGCGCGCCAGCGGCTGTAGCGGCGCTGCGACTGCAGATCGTCGAAGTCGATCCGCCCCATCTTGTGGGCGTTGCTCGACAGCGTCACCACGCGCGCGTCCTCCCGTCCCTCCATCGCGCCGATCAGCTGTGCCGTGAGCGCGAAGTGACCCAGCAGGTTGGTGCCCAGCTGCAGCTCATACCCATCGTCGGTCACCTGCCGCGGCGGCGCCATCACGCCGGCGTTGTTGAGCAACAGGTCGAGGCAATCGTGGTGAGCGTGGAACTGTTCGGCAAACTCCCTCACCGACGCCAGGCTGGCGAGGTCCAGCGCCACCACCTCCAGCTGCGCGCCGGGCACCTCCCGCTCGATCTCGGCCTTGGCCGCTGCGCCCTTGTCGGTGTTGCGGCACGCCATCACCACCCGCGCCCCCCGGCGCGCCAGCTCGCGTGCGCACACCAGCCCGAGGCCGCTGTTGGCCCCAGTGACGATCGCACTGCGCCCACTCTGGTCGGGAATCTGCTCGGTCGTCCACTTGGCGCTCATCGGGGCTCCTTCGGAGGCGGTTGATTTGGCGGTACACGAAAGCAGATCGATCCCGCCCACGGGGACTGCTGCCCCGGTGGTTGCGTGCGCGATCATATGCAGGTGACGCTGCTCGCCATCAAGCTGCTGCTGGCTCCCGCGTTCGTGGTCGGCGCGTCGCTCGGGGCACGCCGGTTCGGCGTACGCGTGGGCGGACTGATCGGCGGGCTGCCGGTGGTGGCCGGTCCGATCCTGCTCGTATACGCGCTGGCCCACGGCCGCGCGTTTGCCGCGGGCGCCGCGGCCGGCACGCTGCTCGGCCTGGTGTCGCTGATCGCGTTCGTGGTCGTGTACGCGCGCCTGGCCGGCCGCCTGCCGTGGGTGGCGAGCATGCTCGCCGGCTGGCTGGCGTTCGCCGCGAGCACGGCCATCTTCAGCGTGCTGTCGCTGCCGCTGGGCGCGGCGCTTGGCGTTGTCGCGGTAGCGCTCGCGCTGGGCTTGGCGGCGCTGCCACGCCCGGCGGGCGGCATGCCGGCGCACACCGTGCCCCCGACCTGGGACCTGCCGCTGAGGGCCGCGTGCGCGGCCACGCTGGTGGTGAGCCTGACGGCGATCGCCGGCTGGTTGGGTCCGCAGCTGAGCGGGCTGCTGGCCCCGTTCCCGATCATCGCCACCGTCCTCGCCACCTTCACCCACGCGCAGCGGGGCATCGACGAGTTGCGGCGGCTGCTGCGCGGCCTGCTCGCCGGGTTCGGCGCGTTCGCGCTGTTCTGTTTCGTCCTCTCGCTGGCGTTGCGGCGGGTGGATATCGCCGCGGCGTTCGCCATCGCCACGGGCACCGCCCTGTTCGTCCAGGCGCTGGTGCTGGCGCTCGCACGGGAGCGCACCCCGGCTCTGGCACCTGGGCAGGTCGCGCAGGAGGCCGGCGACTTCGCTCGCTGATCGCGGTCCCAGTTGAGGCGGCGCTAGAGCACGCGCACTTTCGCGTGTGCGCTCGTTGCGGGGGCGTATTCCGGTCCATGCGCAAGTGCGCGGAGGGCGACGCGCTCGTGAGCGGCGGATCGTGGAATCGTGTAGTGAACAGCCGCGACGGAGTCGCCATCGCTGCCGGTGCCAATGGTGTGCCACACGCCGCGAAGACTGATCTGCACTTCTACGCGCAGCGACGCATCGCTGACCGGGCCTCCTTCGGGAGTGTGCAGGCTAATCGCGAGCGTGCCCTTCAGGCGAAGCGCATCGACGCGGGGTAGGGCGATGTTCAGGGCGTGGGTGACGTACACGGTGAACGAGTACGGTGCGGGCGTCCCGGACTCGCAGCTCACTCGGCTGGCCGTGATGAGCACGGGCATGGAGCCAGACTGTGTGGCGACGAACGACGCTTCGTCCTTCCCGTTGCTGTTCAGTTCCGAGGTCAGCACGCTCCCGGTCTGCGGATAGTTGAAGTCGGTTGTGCCAGATGGATACACGATGAGACCGCTCCAAACGTGGCGGATCGATTCAGGCTCTTCCCGATCGATCGCGACGTGGTCGCCGGACGTCACGGACAGCCTCCACCATTGGCTGCGGACCGCTTCACCACATGAGTTGTCGGTGGTCGTGCCGTTTACGGTGTTGCCAAACTCCTGCTGGCCAGGCACGATCAGCGGCGCTTGTGCGATGGACGAGCCACCTTCTCCGTATGCGGCTGCGGCGGCGGCCGTAGTGGCAATAGCGGCGCCGCTGCGCGTGTGCACACGCAGGCGCAGACCCGGCGCAGAGGTGTTGCACAACGCCACCTTTGTTGGCCCTCATGGCGCTTGCTCGGGGAGATAATCGTCGTGTCAGATCGAGGAGCGACCTACCGAGCGGCTCCCGATCGAAGCGAACAAACATCTAGCGAAAAAGGGGTGCACGACAATGGAGTCTCTGAAACAAAAATGGAGTGGGCTGGAGCAGGGAGTGAAAATCGGGCTGGGCGCGGCGGCCGCACTGGTGACGGTCCTGTTCGTCGTCAAGCTGCTGCCGGCGCTGATCGCCGCGATGGGGATCGGGGCGTTCCTCGCGATCCTGTTCGTCCCCTACTGGCTGCCTACGATCATCGCGTTCTACCGCAAGCACCCGAGCAAGGGCGGCATCTTCGCGCTGAACTTCTTCTTCGGCTGGACCTTCCTGGGCTGGGTCGTCAGCCTCGTCTGGTCGTTGAGCGACGCCAGCGGGCGGGCGGGCACGCAGTCGGTGATCGTCAACACCACAGTCAACGCCGGCAACACCGAGATGCCGCGCTACCAGCCAGGCGACGTCGTCAACGGACTGCGCTTCGACGGAGCGAACTGGGCACCTGTCGCGGGTGCCCCTTCGCCCGCCCCCATCGTCGGCACCCCTCTGGACTCTCAGGCCTCTGCCACGAGCGTCTAGCGCCGATCAGGCTGGGCCCCGGCTCCCGCGGTATGGGAGTCGGGGCCCAGCGTTTTCATTCCTCGACCACCTGCGGGATGCTCGACTTGCGCTTCGGGGACGGGGGGGCGCGCTCGGGCGCAGTGGCGCCGGGGGCCGAGGGGGAAGGCGCTTCGGTGGCGGGGGCGGGTGTGCTCGTCGGCGCCTGCGAGACGACCGATTCGGTGGCCAGGGCGGATGGAACTGGTGCAGTGGCCAAGGCGGGCGGCGTCGCAGGCCGACCGGGAACTATCACCTTCACCGGCACGGCGGGTAGCGCTCTGGCGAGCTCATGCCTCGGATGACCGCCACCGCCGGCGGCGATTACCGCGACGCCCGCGCCGAGAAGGGCCGCGGCGAGCAGTGCGGCGATCGGGCCGATCTTCCCCGGAGGGGACACCCGGGACGGCGCTCGGTCATCACGCGCTGGCACCGCTCAGCACCTCACGGGCGCCCGATCGGCCACCAGGCATCGACCGCCCGAGGCGATCAGCCTACCCTTCGGCTCCAGCCGGTAGGTGAAGCGCTTGGAGATCCAACCCGGTCGCTCGATCTCCACCGTGACCGTGTCGCCCGCGCGAATCCGCCGATCGGCCAGAAACGCGGTCAGGCTGATGCATTCGTGTACCGACGCGCCGCGGCGCGAGGTCGAAGGAAGCCGGCAGGTCGACGCCGCGTGGCGCGGCGGAGACTGGTGGCGCGTGAACGGGCATCCCGTCCCGTCGCATGCGAGCGCCACATGACCTCCGAGCGGAACTTCCCCCACCACGAAGAAGCCGAAAATCCCGGTCGCGGGAGCGAACGACCTGTAAACGTGTGCTCTGATGTAGCGCAGCGCGTGTGGTTTGACCAATCGGGGCGGATTGACCACCGAGGACGGACCGAGCTGCGGGGGCGGGGGAGGCGACGACGGGGTGACCGCGGCGGTCGTGAAGCTCACCGTCGCGCCCGTTGACGAGCCTCCTCCGGTCACCGCCCGTATGCGGAAACCGTATGTCGTGCTCGGTGCCAGCCCGGCCAGTTGCGCCGCGACCGCCTCTGGGGTCGTCCCGTCGCCGGAGACCGGCGAGCACGGCGCCTGGCCGGCGAGCGAGCCTGCCGGACCGTATTCGATCGTGCATTCGGTCACTTCGTTGCCGTCGGGGTCGACCATCCCCTGGAGCGTCGCAGAGCTGGGTCCGACCTGACTGGCGCCGCCGGTGACCGCGGACGGGGGCTCCAGCGCGAAGATCCACGCCCCGCCGACGACGGGCGGCGAGCCTCCGAGTGCAGATCCCCCGCCGATCAGCGCGGTCCGACCGTCAGCCGCGATCGCCACGCCGTTGCCGAAGCCGCCGCCTTCGCTCTCTTCCCCGCCCTGCAGCTTTCCGGGTTGCTGGATCCACCGCCCTTCCGAGCGCTTGAAGATCCAGGCCGCTCCGGCAAAGTTGGAGTCGCCCGCTCCCCCGACGATCGCGGTGTTTCCGTCCGACGTCAGCGCGAGTCCGCTCCCGAAAAAGCCGCCCACCCCGATGTCGCCGCTGTTCACCTCCCCTGTGGCGGTGATCTTCGGACCCTGTTGGGACCAGCTCGTGCCCGACCGTGTGAATGCCCAGGCTGCGCCCGCGCCGCCGTGGTCGAGGATGCCGCCCACAAGTGCGGTGTTCCCGTCGGCAGAGATCGCAACACTGGAGCCGAATGCGCCGCCGTAGCCCGTTCCTGCGGTGAATGGTTCCTCCTCCGTGCCGCTCAGCGCTCCGCCTTGCTGGACCCATTCCGATTCGGAGCGCTGGAAAACCCACGCGGCCCCCGCAAAGCCGTCCACTGCCGTTGCGCCGATGATCGCGGTCGCACCTGTTTCAGAGAGCGCGACAGAGATGCCGAAATACGCCGGGCCGGGTTCAGGGTCTACGAGGGGATGTTCCTGGGGTACCCATTCAGAGCCGGATTTCCTATAGATCCAGACCGCTCCGCGGGGCGATTCGAAGTACGGTTCACCGACGAACATGACTTCCCCGTGACTCGAGAGGGCGATACTTTCGCCGAAGTTACCTTCCGACGGCGCGCGCGGCGAGAGCTCCTTGATTCCCCTCGACCACGTTTCGCCGCTGCGGTTGAAGATCCAGACATCACCGCCGCCGGGTGCGCAAGGCCCGCCAACGGCGACCGTGTTGCCGTCGGGTGATATCGCGACACTGTCGCCGAAGTCCGAAAGCTTTGTGCCACTCAGACGCGGACCCTGCTGAACCCAGGCGTCTCCGGATCGTACGAACACCCAGGCAGCGCCGTTGGACTTTTCGTGCTGGTTGCATTCTCCTGTGTCTTTGCTCTGTTCGTATTCGGGTCCACCGACGACGGCGGTGTTGCCGTCCTCGGAGAGCGCCACGCTGAATCCGAAGTCGCCCCCGTCGATGTTTTCGGAGGTGCCCTCCACCAGCTTGGGGACAGCTTGGATCAGGGGATCCACGCTCAGCGGATAGCGGGCGCCCCGCGTGTTCACCTCCAGCAGGATCTGATCGCCAAGCACACGCATCGAGCTCTCGAGCGACACACCACGCGCGTCATGAGCCGCGAGCTCCCCGTACCTGAGCACCGGGGTCCCGCCGCGGGTGAACTCAACGCCCCGCCCTCCTGGCATCAACTTCGGGCGCAGGTCGCCCCCGACCGCAAGGCGCAGCGCCAGAGTGCCGCCCGGTCGCACGCCCGACGGTCGCTCAACGGTGAAACCCTGCTCGATCCCAAGCGGGCCGTTCGCATACCACTCCCTGACGCCCCCCCGGTCATACACCACGCGGTTCGCGCTGGCTGTCGGCTCCACCGACGCGGCTCCGCGGACCATTGTGCCCGAGTCCGCGCCGGTGAGATGGATGCGAATGCGCCCCCGGGAGCCGCCCACCGACACTCCTCCCGCATCGAAGGCAGCCACCAGCAGCTGCGCCGGGTTGCGGACCCCGAGGTTTGCGCCACGGCGCCTCACCAGATAGGACGGCGTCTGCGCGCCGATCGCGTCGGAGATCTGCACCAGCTCACCGGGCCGCAAGCCGGACAATCCGGCCGGTTCGGAACGTGCCGAGCGTGCGCCTGTGACCGAGGGAGGATCGCGCCATGGCGACTGGGCGAGCACACTCGCGAAAATCAGAGCTGTAACAACAGCGCCGATCCGACGCCCGCGTGGGAGCCGCCGGGCCGCGGATGCGGCGCCCGGCCGCCAGCGGGGCGCCACCCCGCGCCGCCGCGCCGGCGGTGAACTCGCAACGATCGCCCCACCGACCGCGAGCCCTCCCCCCACAAAAGAGTTCTGACTGTGTGACTCCAGGCGGGGCATGGTGGCAAAGGGTACTCATTCGCAGTCGCACGAGCCGGGTGCAGGCATGCCTCGCTCCGGCGGCGATTCGCGCCCTATACGATCCAGCGCAGCACCGTCGAACCTGGATCGCACGCCGAGCACTGGAGAGATCATCGATGGGTGACCCACCTGCCCCGAGCACGACCGTCTCCGACACTTCGGACGGCGATAACACCTCAACCAGGCGGGTGGGGCGCTACGAAATCGTCCAGGAGCTGGGCAAGGGTGGGATGGCGACGGTCTATCTCGCGAGGCAGGTGGGCCTCGGCCGCGTCGTCGCCCTGAAGGAACTCAGCGCGTTCCAAGCGAACAGACCCGGGGTTGCCGAGCGGTTCGTCCGCGAGTCGCAGCTCGCCGGATCCTTGAACCACGCGAACATCGTGACGGTGTACGAGTACTTCGAGGAGGCTGGCACGCCCTACATAGCGATGGAGTACGTGCAATATGGATCGCTGCGACCGCGCATCGGAAGTCTGAGCATCACCCAGGTGCTCGGCGTGCTGGAGGGGGTGCTGGCCGGCCTGGCCCACGCGGAAACCTTCGGGATCGTTCACCGGGACCTGAAGCCCGAGAACATCATGGTCGCGCTCGACGGTCATGTGAAGCTGGCCGACTACGGAATCGCAAAGGCGAGCGCTTCCGCGGGCGTCGAGCGCTTCGCCACCTCACCGGGTGCCCTGATCGGGACACCTGCCTACATGGCGCCCGAGCAGGCGCTCGGAGGGCAGATCGGACCGTGTACGGATCTCTATTCGCTGGGCGTGGTGGCGTACGAGCAGATCGTCGGGCGCGTCCCGTTCGCCGATACCCATTCGCCGCTCGCGGTCGCGATGCGCCACGCCAACGAGCCGGTGCCGCCTGTCACCGAGGCGCGGCCCGAGACCGACCAGGGGCTCTCGGGCTGGATCGGGCGCCTGCTCCTGAAGGAGCCCGACGCACGTCCGCGGAGCGCAACCGCGGCATGGGAGGAGCTGGAGGAGATCGCCGTGCGCATAGCCGGCCCTCTCTGGCGGCGCGACGCGCGTCTCACTGCCCCCGAACCGTACTCGAGGCCGCCGCGGACGCTGACCCCCGCCGAGTTCGGCGGCGACACCGCCAACCCGGCTGCGGGCACCGGCGCGGGAGACGCTCCGGTGCGCGGTTCCACCTGGTTTACGAGCCCACGGGCCACACTGGCGCTGTTGGCAGCCGCGCTCGTGGGCTTCGGAATCGTGAAGCTCACCACCGACGGCGACGGTTCCGGAACGGCTCCACTGGACAGGTCCGCTTCGAGCGGCTCCTTCTCGGTTCGCTACCCGGCGCCATGGAGCGCAACCGGCCCAGGTCTCCTCTCCACCCTCGGCACACCTGCCCCGATCGTTCTCGTCGCGCATTCCGGGGCCGACAGGCTCGCGATCGGGCTCGATACGAAGATCGACAGCCCCGCGCTGCTCCCGCCGTCGATCGTCGGGGAATCGCGCCCCGAAGCGGTCGGGCTCGGCGGCAACGTGTTCCTACGCCGCCACCTGGCAGCGGGGCGCACGGCATCGGCCGAGACCCTGTACGGCCTGCTTACGGATGACGGGACGCTGCTTGCGGAATGCAACGCCGGCTCGCAGTCAGCCGCGGCCGACTGCGAGCGAATCCTGGCGTCGCTGCGCCTAAACGGACGCTCTCCGCTCGACTACCGACCCGACGACGCATACGCGGCCGCACTCAACTCGGCGATCGCCGCGCTTGGCTCCCGGGCCGGGGCACCGGAAGCAGCGCTGCGTCACGCCACCACCCGCTTTCGCCAGGCAGGGCTCGCCGGGCGGATCTCGGCCGCTTACGCGGTCACAGCGACGACGATCGCCGGGCTGCATCCGGGTTCCGGCGCGCAATCCGAGAACACGGGGATCGCCGCGGCGCTCACGCGAGTCGCGCTCGGCTACGCCGCACTTGGTCGTGCGGCCCGGGCCGGCTCCGGCGACGCGTTCCGCGCGGCACGGAGGACAGTCGCCGCCGGCGCGGCGGATCTTGCGCGGGGGTACGCCGACCTGCGCAACCTCGGCTACGTGGCGTCACCATGACGGCTTCTGTCGACCCGCTGGAACGTCACACCTTGACCCCGGCGGAGCTTCAGTTGCTCCTGGCGGCAGAACGTCGCGGCAGGGCCTTTCTGGCGTTTAGAGACTCTGCCGCCGAGCTTCACATGTTCGACCTACCCGCTGATGGGTCGGCCGTGGTGATCGGCCGTCGAGAAAGTGCCTCGCTCTGCCTGCCCTGGGACAGCCGAGTCTCAGGAGTCCATGCCGAAGTCAAGATGCTGGGCGAAGAGTGGACGATTGTCGACGATGGGATGTCCAAAAACGGAACCGTCATCAATGCGCAACGTCTGATCGGGCGCCAGCGCCTGCGAGACCAGGACCGCATCCGCGTCGGAAGGACCGTGATCGCATTCCGGGACCCGGCCCAGCAAGTCACGGAAACGGTGATCGATGACGCCGATTCGGTGGTGGACGACCTGAGCGACACGCAGCGACGCATACTGCTGGCCCTGTGTCGTCCAATGCTCGTCGGCGGTCAGTACAGCGCACCGGCTTCGAATCACACGATAGCGTTGGAGGTCCACCTCGGTGTCGACGCGGTCAAGACCAACCTGAGGACGATGTTCGCCAGGTTCGGGGTCGATGGGCTGCCACAGAACCAGAAGCGCGCCAAGCTTGCTGCGCAAGCCCTTCGACTGAGGATCGTGAGTGAGCGCGATATCTAGCCTGATCGCCTGCGAGACCGGCGGTGCAGACCACGGGCGGCTCGTCGGCGCCGAAGAGCGTGCTACGCTGTGCGACATGAGGACCGTTACTCATCGCGAGATGCGCAATCAAAGCGGTGACATCCTGCGCCATGTCGCCGGCGGGGAGACCATCCAGGTCACCAACAACGGCCGGGTGGCGGCGTTGATCGTGCCGCCGGGCACCGATCCGCTCGCGGACCTCGTCTCCCGAGGCCAGGTGCGGGTGGCGCGAACCCCCCCGTCCAGCTTGCGGTCGATCGTTCGACGCAAAGGCACGGCCGACAGCCACGCGATAGTGGCCGACGTTCGTGGCCGCTGGTGATGATCAGCTATCTGGATACCTCGGCCGCGATGAAGCTCGTCCTCGACGAGCCGCGATCTGAGGCGCTGACCGCGGAGCTGGCAGGGCGGGACGGTCGGCGGCTGGTCTCCTCCTGGCTGCTGCACACCGAGATGCACTGTGCCGCAGGGCGCCACCCCGAAGACGTCGACCTGGAGGCGGTGGGGACCGTGCTCGATTCCGTGAACCTGATCGACCTCACACGCGGGGATCTGCTCGCGGCCGGCACGCACGCGCCACTGCGATCCAACGACGCCATCCATCTCGCCGTCGCGCTCAGGGTCGGCGCCGATGAGATCGTCACTTACGACGGAGAGCTTGCTGAGCGGGCGACAGCGGCCGGCCTGCCCGTGCTGTCACCGGTAACCAGCTCGCAACCCCCCGAGTTTTCGCCCCCTCGCGTCGTGCCCCACTAGGCCGACCGACTCCCTGACAGAGCCGACGCTCGGGGGAGATCGCGCGACAGTGGGGCCGCCCCAGAACCGTTGCCATTGAAGTCGTACAGCCGCGCTTTGGCTTACCCGAGCAGCCCAGGGTCTGGTGGATTTGGGTCGGCGGCGTGCACGGTGACGCTGATGTGATGGACGACCACGTCGCTTGGACGTGCCAGCAGCGACTGGACCTGGTCGCGATAGCGGCGATAATGGCCCGTGTCGTAGTGCTCGCGCATTGCCGTCTCGGTGTTCCATGAGCCGAGCAGCACGAACTCACCGGGATCCTCGGCGGCGAGCACTCGGAAGTCGGTGCATTGAGGCTCGGCGCGGCTTGCGTCGGCAAGTTCCCGTAGCAGCGCACGCAGCTGGTGCTCGAGCGCGGTTCGTCCATGCATCTCTGCCACCAGCAGGACGCTCATGCTGTGAGCGCCACGTCGGCATCGGTCCCGACCGCAAGGCGCTGCTGATACCAGCCGATCACTTCGGCCTCCTCAGTCAGCGTTGCGCACATCCGCGCGAATGTCTGCGTCTCAGCTGGCAGCTCGTGCGGCGACTCCTGGTAATAGTCAAATCCCATGCTGGCTCCGAAGCGATCTCACTCGAACACGAACAGTATCCCCTCATCGTCCCCGGGGAAGGCCTCGGTATCTGCGGCGAACTCTGTCGCGTGCTGGAAGAGGAAGCCGTGCGCGGAGTCGGAGTAGATCTTGACTTCGGCCTGCGCAATCAGGCCCGCTAGCAGGAAGGAGGCTAGAGGAGGCATTCGTATCCCGGGGGTCAGACCCCGCGCCTAATCGTGGTTGCCGTCGCCGCCGCCATTCGCGATCACTCGATGCGGAAGATCGGTCAATAGTAGAGCCCGCTCCCAAGGTCAGAGCGAATGTCAACAGGACCTACCGTCACTGAGGGCTGGCTGTCGCGAGCTGCTCGGCGAACATGGCATCGACGCGCTGCTTTATCGAGGTGGCGACATCGGCTCCGATCAGTTCATGCGCCTGCTGCTGCGCGTCGCGCCACGCGGAGCGCAGCTCGGCAAGCTTCTCACTGCCCGCGTCGGTGAGCCTCAGCACACGTCCGTTGCCGTGCTCTGCGCGCTCGATGTCGATCAGCCCGTCCTGTCGAAGCAGCCTTGCGTTTCGTGACAGCGTTGAGATCTCCATCGAGAGCAGCTGTGCGACCTGTCCCGCAGGGACCGGCTGTCTGACAGCAATCGAGGTAAGCAGATTGAGTTGCGCGATCGTCAACCCGTACGGCCGCAACGCAGTGTCGTAGACGCGGGTGACCGCGCGGCTCAGCAGCCGCACACGGACCGCCAGGCAGTCACGTCCGATCTCCTGCGCGACCCGTGCACCGCGCCGCCGTGCCACGTCCATGCTCAGACCCTTTGGATGAGCGTCGCCGGACCAGTCCCGCCCGCCGTGCACATCGTGACCAGGCCCAGCTCTCTGTCCGAGCGCTCGAGCTCGTGTAGCAGCGTGGTGATCAGACGCGCGCCCGAGGAGCCCAGCGGATGCCCGAGCGCGAGTGCGCCGCCGTTGACGTTCACACGCTCCATGTCCGGCTGCAGCTCGCGCGTCCACGCGAGCACGACCGACGCGAACGCCTCGTTGATCTCGAACAGGTCGATGTCCCCGATTACGAGCTGGTTGCGCTCGAGGATCATGCGCGTCGCGGGTATTGGGCCGGTGAGCATGATCACCGGGTCGACGCCTGCGGTCACCTGATCGACGATGCGGGCGCGCGCCTTCAGACCCAGCTTGTCGGCCTTCTCTGCGGACATCAAGAGGACCGCCGCCGCACCGTCGGAGATCTGCGAGGAGGTTGCCGCGGTGATGCGCCCGTCCGGCTTGAATGCCGGCTTGAGCTTGGCGAGCGTCTCCAGGTTCGTGTCCGGGCGTATACCCTGATCGGTTGCATATGTCGAGCCGTTTACGCTCATTGGAACAATCTCGTGCTCGAAGCGCCCCTCGTCGGTGGCGCGCGCTGCCAGTTGTTGCGAACGCACACCGAACTCGTCGAGCTCCGAGCGCGGAATCTCCCAGCGCTCGGCGATCAACTCGGCGCTCAACCCCTGGGGGATCAGGGCGTAGCGATCCATCAACTGCGGCGGGAACGGCACGCCGGTCTCCTCGGGATGCGCCGCATTCGAGCCCATCGGCACGCGGCCCATGTGCTCGACGCCGCCTCCGATCACCACCTCGTGGACGCCGGCGGCGATCTGCGTGGCGGCGATGTTCACCGCCTGCTGAGCCGAGCCGCACTGCATATCTATGGTGCTTGCGGGTGTGCTCACCGGCAGGCCTGCCTGCAGCCACGCGTTACGCGCGATGTTCTGCGACTGCTCGCCGACCTGGGTCACACAGCCGGCGACCACGTTCTCGACGATCTCCGGCGCGATGCCCGCACGCTCGATTGCAGCACTGTAGGACGCGCCCAGCAGCTCGTTTGGGTGCACGTCGGTGTAGTAGCCCGTCTCGCGCTTGCCACGCCCGATCGGCGTACGCGCGGCCTCCACGATCACAACCTCTCTACCAACCGTCTGTCGCATCTTGTGCTCCTAGCTGTAGCTCCTGAGGACATCTCGACAGTCGCGCCACCAGAATCGAACACCAGCCGCCCATTCGAACGTCGGCTGCGGGACTATCTTGTAGATACAAGATAGCAGAGGTCCGGCATGGTGAAGCGCGTCCCCCCGCACTTCCTCAAGACGGCTCGAACTCAGCCCGGATCTTCCGCGACATCGCTTCTGCCTCGCTGTGCGAGGCCGTAAGAGGGGGCTGCTGCGCCAGGTAGTCCACTCCTCGAAGCTTGCGGGCGCCTCGGGGTAGGTGAACATCGATCTCCGTCCTTTCGTGTGCGGTCGGTCAGAGCCGGATGTGCTGCCATACCGGCTTGCTTCGGTTGATGGCCGCTTGGTCTGCTGTCTGTGATGGGATTGCGAGTATCTCCTCAGCTCGCCAGGAACGGCAGGAACGCGTCGAGAAACTTAGCTGGATGCTCGATGTGCGGGATGTGCCCGCATTCCGGGATAACCACGCGTCTGGCGTTGGGGATGTCGCGTGCGGCCGCCTCGGAGAGCCCGATGAAGTCGCCGAGTCTGGCGAGGTCGTCCGGTTGCGCGTAGTTGCCGAGCGGGACGACGTGATCCTCGGCTCCGACGATCAGCAGCGTCGGGGGCGCAATCTGGTCGTACTCGTAGCGGACGGGCTGCTGGTAGATCATCTGGAAGGTGAGCGCGGCGGCGCGCGCCCACCTCGGATAATCCGCGCTGAGGGTGACCCGGATTAGCACCTCGGCGAGTGGCTCGTAGACAGCGGGGTCGGGGTGCACGAAATATCCGGCGACGTACGCCCGGATGACCGCCGGGTCCGTCCAGTGCACCTCGTGCTCGTAGAGCGTCTCCTCGGATTGGGGCGGGATCCCGATGCGGTAATCAGCCAAGCCGAGCGGATCCTCCAGTACGAGGTGCGTGACGCGGTCGGGGTTCATCAGCGTGAAGCGGGTCGCCGTCATGCCGCCGGTCGAGTGGCCGAGGACGGCGACCTTCCCGACGCCGAGATGATCGAGCAGGGCTGCGGTGTTGGCGGCCAGGAGCTGGAAGCTGTAGTGGATATCCGGCTTCGAGGACTTACCCCAGCCGATCTGGTCCGGCACCACCACCCGGTAGCCGGCTGCGGTCAGCGCCTCGATGACGTGCTCGAAGTAGTAGCCGCCGAAGGCCTTGCCGTGCATCAAGACGACCGTCTTGCCGTTCGGCTCCGATCCCGGCTGCACGTCCATGTATGCCATGGCCAGCGTCTGCAGATCGTTCTGCACGGGCACGAATCTCACCGGGTGGGGATATGCGTACTCCTCAAAGCAGATTCCGAGGGCGGGGAGTTCGTTCTCGCTCCGGCCGGTCGTCACGTCGGGCATCAGGGATATTCCTCCTCGTCGAATTCGGTGGTGACATGTGCGGGACTGAGCTGCCCGTGACCGTCCGCTTCGGGGACATCATCGTCTATGAGCGCGGTCGTGCCGAGACGCGCTTCCCACCATGCGACGAGTTCGGGGGCTCAGCGGGAAGACATGCTTCCTGCTCAGTCTGCGATAGGGCGACCACCGGCGTCTCCTTCAGGCGGGTGGCGGCGAGAGCCGCACCGGCAGCGTCTTCATCTGGTTGGCGAACGCCGATTCGAGGTACGTCGGGGTATCGAGGATCTCGATCTCGGGAAAGCGAACGAGGGTCTCCTCGAAGAGGATCCGCAGCTCCAGACGCGCGAGCGCCGTACCGAGGCAGTAGTGCCGGCCGCCGGCACCGAACGCCTGGTGCTCGGGGTTGCGCCTGACGTCGAAGCGCTCGGCATCCTCGAAGCGGGACTCGTCGCGGTTGGAGGACGGGTACCACATCACGAGCTTCTCCCCCTCGCGGATGCTCTGGCCGTGCAGCTCGGTGTCGCGAGTGGCGGTGCGGGCGAAGTGAGCGAACGCGGGAAACATGCGCAGCGACTCCTCGACCACGCCCGGTATCAGCGACGGGTCCTCCACGACCTCACGCAGCTGGTCACGGCTTTCCATCAGCGCACGCATCCCGCTGCAATACGTCGCCTTGGTGCTGTCATTACCGGCCGCCATCAACAGCAGGAAACCCATCACGATCTCGTGATCCTCGAGTCGCTCGCCGTCGAGCTCGGCATGCACCAGCACGCTCGTCAGATCCTCAGTCGGTGCGGCGCGACGTTCGGCGATCAGCCGCCCGCAGCGCTCGAATACTTCGGGCACCTCGTTCTCCATCACGCTGTTGGCACCATCCGGCGTGGCATCCGGGTCACCCGCCCCAACGATCGCGTTCATCAGCCTGGCCCACACTGCATCATCCTCGGGGGTGAGGCCCATGAAGCTGCCGATCACACGCGCCACCACAGGCTGGGCGACATCGTTGACGAGATCGCAGCTCTCCCGACCGGAGAGCCGGTCGAGCACTTCGGTGGCGATCGCGCGAATCGCCTGCTCGTGCTCGGCGATCCTCTTGGGCGTGAAGCCGCGCTGGAAGAGCGCCTTCAGACGGTCGTGCTTTGGGGGGTCCATGCCGATGAACATCGCCTGTTGCATCTCCAGCGACAGCCCCGTTTTCTTGGTGGCGGTGAAGCCCCCGATTTCTGAGGAGAACGTCTGCCAGTCGCGGCTGACCTCATGCACATCCTCGGCCGTGGTCACCGACCAGAAGCCGTCCTCGCCGGGATACTCGGTGATCCCGTCCGACCAGTGCACTGGGCACTCCGAGCGCAGTCGCCGGAACAGCTCGTGCGGTGGCCCCTCCCGGAAGTTCGACCGATCGCCGACGCGCGCGTTCTGCAGATCGCTTTCGAGGGGTGCCGGTTTGTTTCTCTCGACTGATGCCATTTGCGACCTCCTATGAAGTAGCAACCATGTTGGCTGCCGTGCGGTGTGCGAGCGACACGATCAGCTTCTGGTAAGTGCGGTTGTGTGAGACTGCCCCGAAATCATCGGTAGTCAGTATGGACGCTTTGGGGCTGGTCTTCGTGCGTCGGCACGAAGGAATCGATCGAGCGCACTCAGACAACGACGGAAGGTGGGTCGCTGAGGCCCAATGAGGAGCCACGAGCCGGCGCGGCGTGGAGTTACGCTTCGAGAGGTCCGGGAAGACGGGGCAGGCCATCATCGGGAATTGGCTCCCAAACGGCGGCGCTGGCAACATGCAGGCGACCCATCGGCCGTACCCCGGGGTCGCCATCGAAGGATCCCATGCGAACGTTGATGAACTCCGGGCTCTCCGGATGCTGTCCGAACAGCGCTGAGCCGCAGGTGCCGCAGAACGCCTTGTCAGCTCCGTCACCCGCGTTCCAGCGCCGGACATGATCCTCGCCACTGACGATTCGAAAAGTCCCGGAGTTGGCGATAGCCGAAGGCGAGGCGGCGGTGCCCGTTCGTCGTTGACAGCGAGTGCAGTGGCAGTATCCGGCGCGGAGCGGCGTCTCGGTGAGCTCAAAGCGCACCGCGCCACAGTTACAGCCGCCGGTTAGAGGCAGAGACGACTTGGGCACAGAGCCGATCATAGCGCCATCGAACCGCAGCGGTGGACGCCGTTCGCCGAGCCGGATTCGGCCCAAGCGATCGCCTCGCGTATGCTCCGGGCCAAGTCGCCGGGTCATCGCTGTTGGCGAGGTTCAGGCTACCCGCGGCTTGGTGGCGAACGCGCCGATCGTGGTGGGCCAGCCTCTGATCCGCCCGGCCGAGCTGGTGCCAGCACGCAGGCGCTCGGCGAGAGTGCCGATTTAGAAAGCATATCGACCACCAGCCATCCGTCGAGATCGATATCCAAGTTTCGGCGAGCGAGGTCCACGAGCGTGATCACGAGAGTCCTGGCGATCCGCGATCAAGGATCTTTCGGTACAGGTCGTCGCGGCGCGTATTCGCAAAGACCTCATGGCGTCGCCGAGCCGATCGCGCAACAGCAGCTCTCGAGACTCGCGCTCAACAGGATCCGGGTCGTAGACCGCGACTACAGGGAGCGACATCCCCGGGACAGTACGTGCAGAAGACAGTGAGCCGGGTCAGGTCTGACGGAGGCGGGGTTTGTGGGTTCCCTGTCTTGTTTTGACGGGGATGGTTGTCTGGTGTTTCGCAGCGTAGAGTTCCTCGAGTTCTTGTGGTGGCCGGTCGTTGAGGGCTTCGTGTGGGCGCTCGTTGTTGAACCATGCGACGTACTCGACAATGGCGAGCTCCAGCTGGGCTGCGTGTCGCCCAGGTACGGTCGGCGATCAGCTCGGTCTTGAAGCTGTCGACGAAGCTCTCAGCGATGGTGTTGTCCAGTGGCGTCGCCGACGGTGCCGATCGACGTCAGCATGCCGTGGTCGTCAAGCGTCTGGGTGTAGTCAAACGACGTGTATTGACGCCCGGCGTCGGTGTGTTGAATGAGTGCGACCTCGGCACCGGGATGGCGTTGATGCAGCGCCATCCGCAGCGCGTCGAGGACGAGCGTGGTGCGCATGTGCGCCGCGAATTGCCAGCCCACGATCCGCCGGCTGAAGGCGTCGATCGCGAAGCTGAAGAACACCAGCCCCTCCCAGCAGCGCAGATACGTGAAGTCGGCGAACCACTTCTCATCCGGCTGGGATGCCGTGAAGTCACGCCGAACGAGATCACCCGGCCGGGTGGCCTTCGGATCGGGTTTGGTGGTGCGCCAGGGCTTGCCGCGCCGCTTGGCGCCCTGGACGTTGTTCTGGCGCATCAGCCGTCGCACACGGTCACGGCCGGCGTCTCGCCCGAGCGCAGCAGCGCCTTCCAGGTCCGCCGATAACCATAGGCGCAGTAGTTCGGACCGCCGACCTTTGGGCCGAGATACCCGCAGATACCCGCAGATTCCGGTGGGTTTGTGCCGCGGTGCTGGGTTCGGCGGCACAAACCCGTCCTCAGTCATCGTGGGCGCCTGTAGCGCTCGTGATCACGCGCGAGTCGGCTCACTGGGGCGGGTGAGGCCACCCGAGCGCGTCGAATACGGCGAGCGGGTCGAGGTAGTCCCTCCAGCGGGTCACCTTGCGTCCTTCGATCGCCAGCACCGAGATGTAGCGGTTGGCGTAGGTTGCGCCGGTCGCGACAACGCTGCCTTCTGAGGCGTACTCGAGCACGATCACCCCGCGCTCTCTGTCGTGGTAAACGGCCAAGTCGAAGCATCGATCCAGCGTCAGCCGAGTCCCGTAGGGCCGGTAGAGCTCTGCGACCGCGTCGCGGCCAACGACATGACGTGGGTAGCCGGGCACGGTAATGACGTAGTCGACCACGATGCCCTCGGCCAGCATGTCGAAGAAGTCGGCACCGTCCACGATCCCGGTGAGCGCCTCCTCGACGATCCTGAAGAACGGGCGCAGCGCGAGGAAGTCGTCGTGGTCGGTGAGCCTGCTCACGAAGCGGAGCCTATTCGCCCAAGTCGCTGTCCGGCAAGGCTACCCGACCCGCGAATCGCCCACGTTCGAAGGTCCGTTGACCGCTTCGTGAAAGCATCGCCAACGGGGGGGTGCGAAGGTCAGGATTCGCCTACATTCCGAGGGATCGTGCCGGCCTCTGCCGTGGGCAAGACCCGTCTCTAGCGAAATCTAAAAACTCTAAAGCTCTCTAAAGGGATGGGTTATGCTGGTCGGATGCGCAACCCATTCCACGCGAGCTTCGGGGTCAGCCCCCCGCTGCTGGTCGGCCGCGACGAGCTGCTCGAGGACTTCGTAGAGGCACTTGAGGATGGCCCGGGGTCGGCGGGTCGCGCGACTCTCTACACCGGGGCTCGCGGTACTGGCAAGACGGTGATGCTCAACGCGGTCGAGGACCGCGCCCGCGAGCGCGGCTGGGTGGTCGTCAGCGAGACCGCAACCCCTGGCTTCGTCTCCCGTATGACCCAGCAGCACCTCCCGCGGCTGCTGCGCGACTTCGACCCCAAGGCGGTGCAGCGCCGCATGAGCGGCGTGAGCGCTCCGTTGAATATCGGCGCTCTGACTTGGAGCACGATCGAGGCGCACGTCGTCCAGGCGGGTCTGCGTAACCAGCTCGAGATGCTCAGCGATCTGCTGGCCGAGAACCGCACCGGCGTGCTGATCACGCTTGATGAGGTCCACCAAAACCAGATCGAAGAGCTGCGCGAGCTCGCCACCGTTGTCCAGCACGCATTCCGTGAGAATCGCGAGCTGGCGTTCGCCGGTGCTGGCCTGGCCGCCAGCATCAGCGACGTCGTCAACGACGATGTTCTCACGTTCCTGCGCCGTGCTGAACGGCACACCCTGGGCTCGGTAGCGCGCGCCGACGTTGAACGCGCCTTCCGCGAACCGATCTACGCCGCCGGCCGCAGTATCGGCGACCAAGCGCTGCAGATCATGGTCGATGGAGCCCGCGGCTACCCGTTCATGCTGCAGCTCGTTGGCGCCCAAACCTGGCGGCTGAATCCCGAGGCAGCGGAGATCACGGTTGATGACGCCACCCGCGGCGTCGCCCGAGCCCGCCGGCTACTCGGTGCGCTCGTCCACGAGCCGGCGCTGAGCACCGCGTCAGACATCGACAAGTCGTTTCTGCTGGCGATGGCGCAGGATGACGGCCCGTCCAAGATGGCCGATATCCAGCAGCGCCTCGATGTCGACGTGAACTACGCCAGCCAGTACCGCCTGCGGCTCATCGCAGCCGAGCTGATCCATCCCACCCGCCGCGGTTACGTCGATTTCGCGTTGCCCTACCTACGCGAGTACCTTCGCCAGCACTCAGCCATCGACGCATGATCGGAGCCGCGAAAACAGCTTGATCACTCTGGCCCCTTGCGACAACACGGTGAGAGCGTGCGGCCAAGCAGGCTTATTACCTAGCGAAGTGAAGAGCGCCACAGGGGGAAGGTCTCACCGCAAGAAGTCGGCGAGGTATGCGGCCATAGGAGGTTGATCGAGATCGCGTAAACCCCGTAAAACTCTGTACAACTCGGTACGAGCAACGGCTTCCCCTTGGCTGGAGTGCCCCGGTTTCGCGATGTGCTGCAGGTGCTGGGGGCGATTCTCGATGAGGCGGTCGAGGATGGGCTGCTGGAGAGCAATCCGGCGCGGGGCAAGCGAATGCGGGTGCGGGTCCCCAAGCCCACTCGCACGTTTCTTGAGATGGACGAGCTCGCGGCGCTACTGCGATCGGCTGCACTCAGCCCGTCTCGGCGGGCGGCGAGTTGGCCAAGTGGCACTGAAACGGTACCGGTACCCCCGAAACGACCTTCTCACCGGCTGATTCTGGCGCTCCACCGGAAGCGCGTGCTCATAGGGCTTTTCGGGGGGATGGCCAGACCCAGATTCGAACTGGGGACACCACGATTTTCAGTTTAGATCCGGTGCCGCCAAAAACTCGCCGATTTGCAGGGCCTTCACGATATCACGAGTCCCGAACGTACCGTTGGTTTCCTGGGGATTCCTGGGGGTTTGGGCCGGGAGGGGGCATCCCCGGCCCAAACCCTGACCGGCCCTGATCGGCGGATGGCGAGAGGCGGACTCGAACCGCCGACACCTCGATTTTCAGGCGTACCGAGATACGCCCCAAAACCGGTAAGCGTTCAGGCGGGCGTGGGCGGCGAGTAGCTCGCTGAGGTAGGCGAACAGGGAGCGGTGTTGCAGGCGGCAAGTGATCGAGGCGGAGAGCAGCCGCTCGATGTTCTGCTCGCCTTCTTCTGATTGGCTGCTGAGCGAGAGCTTGCGGTATATGACGGCGCCTCTGAGAGAGCGCTCGGCGTGGTTGTTGGTCGGCTGCACATTCTCGTGGGAGGCGAAGCTCCACAGCGCCGGCCATACCTCCAGCAGGTTGTGCGCCTTGGCCTCGGCAGCGGCGGTTGCGCGCGCGCCTAGCGGCGTAGGCAAATCACCCTGTGCCGCTGCGGTCGCCGAGCCACCGGAGACCCGCACCTCGGGCCGAGGAACGCTGTTTCGCCGAGACGCTGCGCGACTTTCTACGGTCCGCGCCCCGGCACGAGGCCGTGAGCGACGCGGTTGCTCAGCTTGGCTTCGAAAGCGTCGCCGCCGGTCGCACAACGCCGTCCCAGCTCAGCGCGAAGCTGCGCCCACTGCTCGAGGAGGCGCTTGCGACGGCGACCGACGCCGACTTCCTGACGATCGCCTGCGACGTGATCGCCGACGCCGCGACGCGCTCGGCATGCGACTCCTCCACGGGCTCATCGACCCGCGCGACGAGCAAATGGCCGCCGATATGCAGCGGACCGTTTACGAGGGAAGCCAAACGCCCACAGAACTACGCGCGCGGGCGCGCGAGCTGCGCGACCAAGCAACTCTCAGCGACCTTCACGGAGTACGCGGGGCCGCGCCGATCATTCAGGCCGGGATGGGCGCTGCAGCTAGACATGAGCTCGCCGCCGCCGTGTCGGAGGCCGGCGGGCTCGGGACGATCGGGGGCGCCCGCGGGCGCATCGCCGACGAGGTCCCTGACATATACTCCCTTTGGACCGGGCTATACCGACGCAATAGCAGATGGGGTCAAAGAATCTTCGGCACCAGAAAATATCTTTCCGTCTTCAAGAGGCTCGGGAACCTCAATGTCGGCCACCGCACGACACCTCTTCATTGGATCCCTGCCAGTCTGTCCGTTCGATGCTCTTTCCATTCGGCGCGCGCACGACGATTTCGTTCGAACCGGGCAGGAGTAGCCCATACACGAGTACACCTTCGGGGTGCATACGAGCCGGGATCGCGGCCTTCGTCATGATCACCGTCCTGCCCTCCGTGCGATCCGTGACGGTATCCCGTACGCCGCGCAGTAGCCCATACGCAAATGCATATGGGTAGTTATACGGCGGTGGTCCAGCACAACCATGTCGAGTTCCCATGTACAACACCGACACGCGTTCCCCTGGCCCAGCGTCGGCGACCGCCGGGCCGGTGCCCACGAGGCGTCGTTTCGTCATCCCACGTTTCGGGCCGTACGTCGCGCGAGCATATCGCGCTGGTTCTTCCCAATACTCCGCGAACTGATAACAGTGGTTTGCTACGCCCATCGCGCATGGTATGACGACGACGCCGATCACGTCTCCACCCGGCAGGCCGACCCTAGCCAGTGAATGCATGAGATATGCCAGTTCTCGCGGCGTGTTCACTGCCAGCCTTCTCTTGGTTGCTTCGTTGGGTGACAGGGAACGGATCATGCCGGCACGGCCACGTCCGCCCGCTGACCCACAGCCCGTAATCCCGATCGATATAGCCAGCGGGAGTACTGCCACAACGATCGCAGTCCATTTACTCGCCAGGCGGTGGTCCTGACACACTCGCGCTCCACAAGCGAGACCGCACACGAATCGCGCTATTCTTTGCAAGCGATGCGGGACCATGAGCTACCCGCTCGGGGCGAAGGTTTCAATCTCATTCCAAACGAAGTTGGCAGTAGCAACCAAGAAGGATTCGCCACACTCGTAGCCACGTTCGGCTTCCACAAATTCGGTTTTGCGCATATCTGGCAGCCAGAACTTGGCGCCGGCACGAAAACTGACGACCCCGCCCAATCCACATTCTTCATGGTAATGCGCGTAGAGCTGATGAGGATATTGTTTCCCGATTACAGCGTATCCACATGACCATCCCGCTCCTGATGCGATGGGCGAAACACCTTCTGCGTCTTCCTGAATGAGACATGCTTGTAGGTACGCATTCCACGGCATGGTCACGCCGCCACATGACATATATGCTCTCGACCAGACCCAGCCCTTTTCTTCTCCAACATACACCTGGGCCTTACATTGGACTTGGTGGTGGTGGACCGAGGCCGCGCACGCGTTATCACCGGAGCATCCGCCACCGCCATCTCCTCCTTCTTCTACACCGCCTCCAGTTTCTTCTCCACCTTCGGGGAACGGTATAGCTCCTGGTGGCTTGTTTGCTTCTTCTCGCTTTTTGCGTTCTTGGCTTGCTATGGAGAGTTCGCGTGCTGCTCCTTCTCCGGCTTTTGATCCGACCCACGCTTCAAGGGGTCTGCTGAATGGTGTGGCGGCGTTTTCGGGCGTTGGCAGCGGAATGCCCTCGGTCTGTAGTGGGCGTCCGATGATGGGTACGTAGGTGACGCCGTCTTGGGTGATGACGCCGGAGGGTAGTTCGCCTGCTACGCCTGCGGCGCCTAGCCAGGCGTATTTTGGTGGTGGTTCTTTGCCTGTTGGTACGCCGAATTCTGTGCTGTTGTATTTGGTGAGGAGTTCTGTTTCGTTTTCGTTGTCTCTGACGGTTGCGATGACGTCGCCTTGGAGGTCGTGGAGTTGGAGTATGGGTGTTTCTTCGTTGGTTTGGACGGCTTCGAGGGCGCCGGTTATACCTGGTATGTTGCGGTGCCATTTTGCGCTGGTTTCTTCGCTGGTCCATGCGAGGGCGTTGCCGGGTCCGTCGTAGTGGGAGACGACGGTGGCGCTGGTGTTGCCTTTGGAGATCGCTTCGAGGGTGCGGTTTTCGGGGTCGAGTTTGTATTCGATCGTCTCTTTGTTTTGTTCTTGTTTTGCTACCTGGCCGTCGATGTAGTATTCGCTGGTGAGTTCTGATCCGTCGGCGTCAGCTGCGGGTAGGCTGGTGGTGTTGCCGAAGGGTTCGTAGGTGATGCCTTCGTCGGTGAGTCTGTTGGCTTCGTCGTAGGTGTGGCGTTCAGCTGTTCCGCCTTCGGTTGCGCATTCGCCAGCGGTGCCTGGTTTGCGTGTGGTGAGGCTGGTGCGGTTGGATTCTTCATCGTAGGCGTAGATGCGGGTGGTGCAGCCTTCGCCGGCTGGGTTTTCTTGGACCTGGGTGAGGCGTCCCGCGGTGTCGTAGGTGTAGCTTGGCTCTTCGGAGAGGGTGCTGGTCTGCTTGAGCGTTTCGCCGTGGATGGAGGGCACTATGGTGTCGCTGTACCAGACTTCGGGGCAGGTGTGCTTGCAGTGCGCGGTCTTGACGTATTCGATGCCTGTGGTCTCGCCGGCCTGGTTGTGCGTGTAGTTGGCGGTCATCGCGTTCGGGTAGGTCTCGCTGGTCATCTTCCCGGCGGTATCATAGCTGGCTTTGAAGGTGCCTGCCTTGGAGTCGGTGAGTTCGGTCAAGAATCCGGTCGTTTCTTCTTCGTAGTGGTAGGTCTGGTTGCCCTTTGCGTCGGTGACCTTTGTCAGGCGTGCATCTTTTCCGTTTTCGTATTCGTATGTAGTGGTGTTGCCGGTTGCGTCGGTGTATTTGACGAGTTGGCCGAGTGTGTTGTACTTGCTTGTGATTGTTTTTGTTTCTTCGCCGACGGTGGTGCTCTGTGTTTCGAGTGCGCCGTTGCTGGTGTTGTATTTGTCGGTGATGATCGGCAGGGTCTTGTCTTTGTGTTCTTCGGGTTCGTTGGTGGTGGTCTCTTCGCTGGTGAGCGGTCGGCCGGCGGGGTCGTAGGTGGTATTTTTCGTGCGGGTGGTTGAGCCGAAGGTTTCTGTGACGGTTTCTGGCTGGTCCCACATGTTGTAGGCGATTGTGGTCACGGGTAGCTTTGGTCCAGTTGGTTGTGCGGCGGGCTCGGTCTCGCAGGGCAACCCGGCCCATTCGGGGTGGTTGCGGCAGATTTCGACTTCGGCTTCTTCTTTGGGCGTGTAGTAGATCGTCTTGATGTCGTGGACGGCTTGGTTGCTGGGTGCCCAGACCTCGACGCGGTTGCTATCCGATACGTAGAGGTCGCCGGCGGCGTTGATCGCGATCCCTTCGGGGTCTTGGAACTGGCCTTCGCCGGTACCTTGGGAGCCGTAGCTTGCGAGGTATGCGCCGGTGGCGGAGAGCTCTTGGACGCGGTGGTTGAGGTTATCGGTGACGTAGAGGTTCCCGGCGGCGTCGGTCGCGATCATTTCGGGGCCTTTGAATTGGCCGCCACCGTCCCCGGCGGACCCAAACTTCGCTACGTAGCCCCCGGAGGTTGAGAGCTCTTGGATCCGGCTGTTGCCGTAGTCGACGACGTAGAGGTGGCTGCCGGAGAAGGTGAGGCCCCGTGGTTCTTTGAACTGGCCGTTGCCGGAGCCCGCGATCCCCGCTTTGCATTCGCTTGTGCAGGTCTCCATTTCGGCTTTGCCGTCCTTGACGCCCCAGCCGACTGCGAGCTCGAACGTGCCGGTCGAGGAGAACTTCTCGATGCGGTTGTTGGCGCTGTCGGCGACCCAGACGTTGCCGCTGGTGTCGATCTTCACGCCGGCGGGGCATTTGAGCTTGCCTGCTTCTGATCCTTCGCTACCGAACGACCCGATGAATTCGCCTTTGGCGGAAAGCTCTTGGACGCGATCCTCAGCGCAGTCGGAGACGTAGACGTCGCCGGTGCTCTGGTTGACGTCGATACCGGTGGGTTCCTTGAACTCCCCGTTCCCGGTCCCATAGGAGCCGTAGGCGGCGAGGAATCTCCCGGTCGCGGAGAGCTCCTCGACGCGAAAGTTCCCCTCGTCGGTGACCCACAGGTCGCCCTGCCCGTCGATCGCTGACCCCCGCGGCGATTTGAACTGCCCGTTTTCCGAGCCAGCCGACCCGAACTGGGTTGAGAACACCAGGTGGGCTCCACCGGCGCCGGGTGGCAGCCACTCCTGAACCCGGGCGTTGTAGATGTCCGCGACATACAAGTCACCGGCGGCGTTGATCGTCATCCCGGCCGGGGAATGGAATTGCCCCTTGCTACTGCCATAGCTGCCGACTTCGGTCAGGTACTTTCCAGCTGGCGTGAACTCCTCCAGGCGGTAGTTGTTCGTGTCCGAGACGTACAGGTCGCCGCTGTTGGGGTTCACGGCTATCCCGGCGGGCCGGTTGAACTGTCCTTGGCCTGTGCCGCTGGTCCCGAACTGGTTGAGGTATGTGCCGGATGGTGAGAACACCTCGACTCGGTTGTTGCCGGTGTCTGCGATGTAGATCTCTCCTTCGGCGACCGTGATCGCGGAGGGCGCATCGAGCTGGCCGTTTCCGGAGCCTTCGCTGCCGAACTTGGCTAGGTATTCCCCTGTCGCGGAGAACTCCTCTACGCGGTCGTTCTCTTCGTCGGTCACCCACACGTCGCCTTTGGAGTCCAGCGCCAGCCCGGTGGGTTCGTGCAGCTGCCCGTTGCCGGAGCCCGCCAGGCCGGCTTTGCATTCGCTTGTGCAGGTCTCCAGTTCGGCTTTGCCGTCCTTCACCCCCCAACCGATCGCAAGTTCGAAAGTGCCGCTCGAGGAAAGCCTCTCGATGCGGTTGTTCGCCGTATCGCTGACGAACACGCTGCCGGTGCTCTGGTTGATCGCTATCCCCCGAGGTTTGGCGAACAGGCCGCCGCCCGTACCACTGGACCCGTACGCCGCGATAAACGACCCCGAGCCCGAGAACTCCTCGACCCGGTTGTTTTCCATGTCGACAGCCCAGACGTCCCCAGCGGCATCTGTCGCTACCGCCTCGGGGTCTTTGAACTGCCCGCCTTCCGAGCCAGGGAGACCGAACGGCCCCAAGTAGCTCGGGGGAGCCACAGTCTGGGCGCTGCCCGCCGGCGACTTCGTCGCGACCACGTTCCCGGTCGTTTCGTTGTATTCCGTGGTCGTCGTCAGATCGAGGCCTGTCGGGTCGCTCGTTACGGACGTCGGACTGCGTAGTTTCCAGCCGACGCCGTTCTGGCCGTTGTAGCTAGTAGTTGTGGTTCGCACGTCGAATTCTTCTTTGCTGACCGTCAGCGCGCCGTCTGTCGTCTTCGTCACTAGGCCGTATTCCTCGCCCTGTGGTGCGCCTTCGTCGTAGTAGTATTTGACGTGGTTGCGCGCCAGCACTTCTTCGTTGGCTTTTTCCTTCCCGTGGGCGAGCCTTATCGCGTGCTGCGGCCCCAGCGTTTCTACCAGTTGTCCCCCGGAGTTGTATTTGCTTTCGGTGTCCAGCAGCGCGGCTACTTCTGCCGATTTGCAGTGTTCCTTGGATTCACAGGTTTCTTTGAGTGCCGTTGCGCGATTGTCGGCGCTCAGCGTCCATTTAACGTTGTTCGTTTCGTTTTCGTATTCCCGGGTTGATATCGCCCCGGAGGGCGCCGCGAGGTTGACCAGGCGGGCTTGGCTGTCCATGTAATACACGGTTGCGCGTTTGTAGTTGCTGGCTGGCCACCCCTGCGGCTCATCGGGAGGAAATATCGCGGTCGCATATTCGGGATCGTCGTCTTGCCCCCATTTCGCGGGTTCTGGTTCCCCGGTTTTTTCGTTGATACCCATTTGCTGTGGCGCGCTTGAGCCCTCTAGCGGCGCGTTGTACTCGATCGTTGTGCCGGGCTGCGGTGAGCGCGCTTCACCTTCGCTCGTTTCTGCTCCGGGATTGAACGCGATTACTTCGCCAGTTGTATCGGTAGTGGCGCAAAGCGTCGATGATGCGCATGAGACGCTCGTCAGATCATGTCCAAGTTTATAATGCTCGCTCCATGTTTCGCCCCCATTTTTTGAAATAAAGATGTTACCAGCGGTGTCCACCGTCGCGCAGATCGAGCTACCCGTACATGACACGGAGTCAAGATGGTTCGCTCCATCGGTGTCGTGCTTAGAAGCGTGTGCCGTACCGCTGCTTTCGATGGTCAACACGAGCGTGTTACCAGCACCGTCGATCGCGGCGCACAGCGTTGTCGAGACGCAAGCGACACCGGTGAGGCCGGTCGATCCGTCCACGTCGGTTTCCGTCCAGGACGAGGACTTGATCTGACTGGCGCTTGTGCCAACGCGCACGCTGCCTTTTTCATCGGCCATCGCACAGAACGAGGAGGATAGGCAGAATGCACCCTTGATGTTGGCCGTCCCCTGCTGCTCTTGTGTCCAGGAGAGCAGCGGGCTTGTCGAATATGCAAAGGTGCCTTCTTTTCCTCCGTAGAGACAGAATGACGAAGTCGTGCATGATATTGCGGCGATACTGTGTGTAGCAGTGTATACTATTTCAGTTTTGCCGAAGACATCGACCGATAGATTACTGCCACCAGCTTCCCGCGTATTCGCGAGCATGCAGAGTTCGCCACCAGTGGGGCACGATGCAGCTTGCGTTTCCCCTTTGGGTTCGCCCCACGAGCCCCATGTCCCCGTTACAAGTGTGGAGACGTTCGTCGACCGAAAAACTTTTCCTTTGTTGTCTCCTACTACGCACGTGCTGGTCGCAGGCACGCATGACACCGCACCCAACGTATTACCGCTATCCACTATCGTGGAGGATGCGCCCGCTAGCGTTTGCACCATGACACTAGGAGCGCTAACCACCGTCACTGAACCTCCTCCGTTGGTCGCGGTGACCTCCGCAACTAGCGTGCGGTCGACATCAGTCGAAGATGGCGTGTAGTTAGCATTCGTGGCACCGGGGATCGGGGTACATGCTTCCCCTACAGAGTTGCAATCTTCCCACTGGTAGCCATACGCCACTGGTTCCTGCGTCCATTGCCCATTGGTTACCGCCATGCGGGCGCCGACGGCCGCTGCACCCGACAGTTTGGGCGCTTCGGTCTCGCTGGGGCGTTCGCCTTTCCACAGGCTCGCCGAGGCCGGAGCACGGGTAACCTTTGTCAGCCGGCCAGCAGTCACGTCTCCAGGAATTGCACCATACGTGAACACCCACGGCTCCTGGCCTGGCGGGTTCAGCGCTGTGATTTGGCCTTCCGCGTTGTACCCATAGGTCGTCTTGAGTTCCCCTTCGACGCTGGGGTTCCACTCGGCGCGTAGGCGGCCCGCGCTGTCGTATTCATACGCAGCGACCGGTGTACCCACTACAGCTTTTGCCGAAGGGTTATACGCCACCAACTTGACTTCCATCAGCCGATTACGGTATTCACCCCATTCGCTCTTATTTTCGCCTTTTGCAGTCGTCGCTTTGGCGTATCTGAATTCGAGTGCGCGGCAACCCTTTGTGGAGATCGCGCGTTTTTCTAGTTCTTCGGCGGAACACATAAGCGAAGGGTGCGGCGCCAGCTCAAGCTTTGGCTCCACAATCACCCCCGATGTAGTGATCGTGCCTATCTTGTTCGTACTCGACTCGGAGAACCACAGTTTACCATCAGAGCCCGCCGTAATACCCTTCGGCCCGCTTGCTTCTGGCAAAGAATATTCGGTGATGCCTCCCGATGTAGTGATTTTTCCAACCTTGCTTGATTCATAATCAGTGAACCACAGATTTTTGTCAGGACCACTAGTGATCCCGTATGGCGAACTTTTTGCCGGCAAAGCGTATTCCGTGATCCCGCCGCCATAGATGGTGATCGTCCCGATCTTGTTCAGCGCCGGATCCGTGTACCATAGTTTTCCGTCGGAACCCGCTACGACTTCGCGCGGCGCCGCGCCCGACGGCAACTGGTATTCCGCGACACTACCCGACGTTGTGATCCTCCCGATCCTCCCATGCCCGTAATCGGTGAACCACAACGCCTGTTCCCCGTTAGGACCGGGGGTGATCGCAGTCGCGCTACCAGGTAGCGAATACTCTTCGATTGTCCCTGATTTGATTTTTGCGATATATTCTCCGCTTCCTTCCCAACCATGCATAGTGAACCACATATTTCCATCAGGACCCGCAGTAATCCCTTCTGGTTCATGTTTTTCCCCTGGAAGGGGATACTGTGTGACTTTGCCGGACGGCGAGATCACGCCAACCGTCTTGATGTTACCGATGGTAGTAAACCACACATTTCCTTCAGGTCCCGCGGCAAGAGAGTCCGTGCTGAGTTCTTCACCTTTTGGAAGTTTGTATTCCTTCACAGGAGTACCCGACCTGGGAGTCTGGTAAATTGCGCCAGCTCCGCCGGACCACAAGCTATTATCCGGCCCGGCAGTGATTCCTCCAGTCCATGACGAGCCTACCGAATATTCGTCGACGCCGCTGGCCGTCTGGTAGGTATCTGTTATCGTATCCGTCGCAACCGGCCCTTCTGAGATCGTTGGCATCCACAGATTCGCGCCACTCGGAAGCGAGAACTTCGTCGTCGTACCCTTATCTGCGTTCTTGAATAAATAGGCAACGATTTCTTTTTTTGTGTTTTCTTCTGCCGTCAGGGTCAAATTAGTATCGCCCGCAGGGCTTTCAAAGCCACCTCCACTCTTCGTCGCAAAGAACGTAAGTCCTTCCGGGCCAACAACCATCACGCTTTTGTCCGGAAGGACTTCGAGACTCGCCAGGCTACCGAGGCTGACGCTCCACTGCGGACCGAGCGGGCCTTCTTCACCCTCATATGGATCGCGCGAGTCGTAATGACGCGTTACAGCCAGCGATCCAGTACCGCCACTAACGCCCACGTCCATCGCTTCCATCGCAAAATCGCCAGACTCAGGATTAACAGAGCCCGGGCCAATCCCAACAGGACTAGCGTGATACACCCGCAACGTATACGTCTTGCTTTCCACGTTACCAGCATTGTCGGTAGCGATCATCGTCAACGTATGGAGCCCCACACCAAGTTCCGCACCGTTGATCGACCATTCCGCACTCGCTGTACACGGCCCCAGCGGGCAGAAGCCGGCCGGCCTACCAACTTCCTTGCCGTCAATCCCCAACTTCAGCGACGCAACCCCCGAGCTCGGGGTCGTCCCTTCGCCGTCGGTCGCTTCCAGCTTGAGATGAGCCTCAACTTCCCCCAGTTCGAGTTCTCCGCCATTGCTAGGCAAGCCGCTCACGGTGAGATTATGGGGTGCCTTGGAATCCACTTTGACCACGATTTCGCCTTCACCGTGTTCCTTGGACCAAGTGCCTTCCAGAGGGTCCCGTGCCGCAACCCGAATCTTGTGTTCCCCATTCCCTAGGAGCCCATCGAACGACGAATAGGTCAATACTTCGTGCTGTTCGGGTCCGCACTGAACCCCAGTACACGCCGCACTGTTAGTAAGATAATTTTTGGCAAAAGAGGATGAATATTTCCAGCCCCCGCCTTCCCCTTCCGCTTCATAGCTGGCTTCCGATACGCCCAAACCATTATCGTGAGATTTGAATTCCACCGCACCAATACTCGGGCTCAGCCAGTGCGTAGTTCCATACGCCACATTGGGCGTACTAATTTTTTCCCCGTTTGTACCGGTATACTGAATTTCAGGTGAATTACTATAGCTTACAGTAGCGTGCGTTTCCTTCGGCTGAGCAATCGAAATGGCGGCAGAGTTCATGCCCAGGTATAGGCTGGTCGCGTTCTCTGGGCCAGTCGGCAGCTCCACGAACCTGACCAAGTTGTGTTCCGTTCCTGCCGAAGATGAACATGCACCAGCACACAGATGACTTTTGATTTCGTTTTCACTTTCGAGCGATTCTCCAGACTGGGCGATCACAGCACTATTTTCGTAGCCACCCGAGCCTTCGAATTCAAGATACGCTCGTGCTTCTGCCCACCAATGGGGGCCTGTCGTGGTCGGCCCGACCGCCGAAGAGGTTTTAATTTCATACAGCCGGGAATCACCGTTAGTCTTATAGTAAAGTTCGCCCCGCTGCCCAGCCGAATATTCCGTGCTGTGATCGATCCACATTTCGTGTTTATTGGAGGATTCACCCCAAGAAAACCCGCCTCCGGTTTCCGCAAATTTCCAGTTGTGATTCGGCAGTGTGCTTTCTGTCGTCACGTTGAATTCTGGGTCCACTACGATCGGATAAAGGAATTCCCCCGCATGACTAGCGACGCTTACAGTCAGAGTCTGTCCCGAAACACCTATAGACAATGGGACAACCTCTCCCGCTGCATCACGCGCAATCGGCGTCGGTATTGTCGCCAACGTTGCGCCTTCCTTGACTACACGCACCACCCCTGAACCCGCTTCCCGCACCAAGCTTGCCCCTTCGGGCATCCCGACATCAAATGAGAGCTGCTGCGGACTCGCGGCAGAACGCAGCAAAGTATTGACTTGAAAACCGAAGGTTGTGAACTTCACGGTCGTATCAGAGTCAGTCTGCGTATTGGCAAAGAACACCGACGCGCCGTCGACCCTACCTTCCGAGCCATTCAGCGGCGAGCCCGACCCATCCATCGGCGTCAAGGCCAACCCCTGTTCGGGAAGCCGAACACCATTCCCCAGCCGCTTGGGCACCTGCACATCCAGCAACGAACTAGCAGCGACGAACGTCCCGCCCGCTTCACGCACCCCCAGATCCACCGGCGACCACCCACCCGGCGACGCAACCGCCATCGGCGCCAGCGATTCGATCACCCCATACCGCCCTTCCCCAAATTCCACCTGAGCCGTATCAGCGCTGATGAAATCATGAATGCGCTGCCCTTCCGGCAACGCCGGAGGACCGCCCGCCGGTTCCTCGATCAGCCCTGGAAACACGCTACGCGCGAGCCCGGCCGCCTGAGAGCTACTCAAGCCCTCGTAATCACTTTGGCTCTGTTCCCGCGCTAGCACCGATTCCGGGCTCGCTTGCATCGCTTCCTCGGCATTGCTCGCCGCTTCGCCACCAAGCAAGGATTGCGCATCAGGCACCACCAGCTGACGCCCAAGCGGAGTGGATCCACCCAACACGGCCGATTCCTCACCAGACGCCGTCGCGGCGCCTAACGCCAGACCTACCAGCGCACAAGCAACGCTCTTCCAGGCCGACGACCCGATCCGCACACCACGCCGGGTAGCCGGAGGCATCTTTAGAGCTTTCGACACGTCAACGGAAGAGGGTCCACGCGACTGCATACGCTGCTTGCGCGCTAGGGCGAGCGACTCATGCATTGTTGCGCGCTTCATCATCTCCCGAATCAACTCCTGCTGTACCGGCTGCTTGAGGTACCCAAGCTTGGTGAGTGTCAGGACGTAGCGGTGAATGGTGCTGCGGCTCATCCCGAGCTCCTCCGCGATATCGGCGATCCCCAACAACTGGCGCTCCGCGTTAAAACGCCATTGACAAGCGCCTGACACCGACGCCCGCCGCATCACTGAGAAACACTCAGCCACCCGCCCGCATGCCAGCCTCAACCGCGCAGAACCAAATATGCAAGCACCGTCTCTCACTAGACTCACCCCTATGCGCCGGTTATAAATCCTCACGATTGACCGCTACCCTGCTTCTGCAGGGCAGAGCTAACTCGCCCAACCACATCAGACAACTGGGAGCCAAAATGAGCCACCAGCCCCTCGACAACACACGCCGCCACAGGAACCGCAAGCTCCACCGCCGCGACCGGCCGCCCCCCACCATCTAACACCGCGGCAGCAAGCGCACGCCGGCCAGCAAGCAGCTCCTCGTCCTCAACCGCGACGACGTCACCGCCGGTGGCGATACGCTCAAGCTCAGTACGCAGCGCAGCCCTGCTCGTGAGCATGTTGGGGCCGCACGGTCGGAGGTTCAGCGTGGAGATCAGCTTCTTCTGCTCCGCTGCGGGCAGGCACACAAGGATCGCCTTACCCGCAGCGGTGCAGTACACGGGCCGGCGAGCGCCAGGCCCGATGCCCTCATCGATCATGTACTGCCCTTGGCGAGACCCCTGCCAACGATCGACGTAGACAACCTCACTACCCCAGAGAACAGCCAAACTCACGGTATAACCCGTCCCAGAGCGCAACTCACGCAAACACTCACGCGCTACCCGCCGAACCGGCATCGATCCACACAAAGCAACCCCTACGTCCGACGCCCGCGCTGAAAGCCAATACTTACGCGAAAGCCCCTGGTCAAGATAGCCAAGCGCCATCAACGTAGCCGCATACCGATGTGTAGTGGAACGGGCAAGCTCAAGCTCATCCGCCATCTCGGCGATACCACGCCTTGGATGCTCCGCAGTAAAACACCGGAGCATCGCCAAACCATCAACCAACGAGGAAGAAAGCCGGCCCGGACGCAAAGGATCAATGACAGCCCGACGAGCTCTTGAAGATCGCCTAGGCACGCCTACCTCACCAGCCGATACATGCCGGTACCGGCATCCCGCTCAACCATCCCGGTGACGAGCAGCGTCCGTATGTAACGACCAGCAGCATCCGGGGACAGATCGAGATCGCTCGCCAGATCATGAAGGCTCGCCGGCTGGCCACCCGCTAGGCGCGCGAGCAGCCGCAAGCCTCTCAACAGCGCCAAAGAGGCCCGCGCTTCCGGTACAGCGCGCTCGTACGCTTCCCACACCGAGATCGACGGTATGGCTTGACGCAACGCCTGCTCGGACAGCTGCCCAGCAAGCGTCGCCTGGCCCACGCCGGCCTGGACGGACCGCACGACAAACGCAACCTGCCCAGGCGTCAGCTGTACGCATACGGCGCGCTGGTCCATCACATCAAGGCGCCATCGCAAGGAGGACTCGTTGCGCTGTCAAAGGTTGTGCCGGCATCCGCATTGCCCGCTCTGGAGCTGGCTTGCTGGCGGGCCACCGTGGGGAAGGTGACCCGCCAGCTGCCGCCGGCCCCGGGATTCGCGGCGCACCGACGAGCCGATCCCCGCCGACCAAAACAACATCCCTGACCGCACGATGCGATCAGCGCCCACGGCGCAACCGCCAGTAGAGACGCAACAGGTGCCTCACTCCCAGCAGCGCAGCGGATGGGTAGGCAGGTGCCGATCCGGGCGCCTGCCTCGATTTCGTATTGCCCTTGGTATGAGGCGAGCCTCAGATCGATGTAGGCGACCCCAGGATCACAGAGGATTCCAAGACATAAGCGTCCGGTTGGCACCATCCGACATTGGTAGGGGGGCTGTTCATGCGCGAGTGCGCAAGCATCGCGCGGGCGGCCCGCCGCCTCCTTGTCGGCAGGTGCTCCCTGGGAACCTGACCAGGCACGCCAGACACTGAAGCGCCCCCATCCTGGGCATGGCTCTCTAGATTTGCGTCGCCGAGTTGATGCTTTGCAATTCGCCGTGATCATTCGGGTAGGCGGCCGAGTTGGTGGCGGTAGATGCCCGCCGGCCTCTCCACCAGCGGGCACCCACGCTTTCCTCTCCGTACGCGCCAGGGCGGCACCACAGTCACTTTCCAGTTCTCCGAGGCTGGCCCAGGGGCATGTGGGCCGGGCCGATAAAGGAAGGTGAAACGACCCGACCCACGTGCCCCGGAACAACCGCAGCCCGTCACCGCCTTTCGCACGAGCGGGGGCCACCGCGACCATACTCGCCGCCCGCTCGCTGACCCGCCCTCTGCCACTCGGCAGGTACTTCCGCGCTCCCTTGCCGGTTCGAGCACCAAGGCGGTGTCGCATACCGACCGCTCCGGCCGTGCGCGTCAGTGGGGCGCATACGCCCCGCCTGGAGGCGGTACTACGATGGCTGTGGTCCCTTTGCGCCATTGCAGGGCTGATCTTTTCACGACTTTTCGACGTTTTGAACCAAAGTCGTTCGCCCACGAAAGAGAAACGTTCGTGGGCGAACGAATGTCATTGACGGGCGCCGCGAGGCGACTGTCGCGGCTGTCTCGCGGACCTGTACAGAGGCTGTTCACCGGCGTCCAAGGACAACCCGCCCGCCGTGGGCTGGGACGAGGATCGCGCTGCGCCAGCGCGGCCGCTCGATCCGGCCGTTGGCGGGCCTCACGACGCGCCTCGCGATCACGTGGCGGAGGATTGTCTGCATCTCGAGCATCGCAAAGTGCCTACCGAGGCAGTGCTTCGCGCCGCCTCCCCAAGGCAGCCACGTCCGCGACTGCGCGGCGGCGCCGATGAATCGCTCCGGGCGAAAGCTATATGGGTCGGGGTAGAGGTCGGCCCGGTGGTGTAGGAGGTAGGTGCAGGCAGCGAGTTGCACGTGCGGCGGGTAGCTCCACTCGCCGATCTGGACGGGCGCCACAACCGCCCTCGGGATCGCGAACGCGAACACAGGCCGGTGGCGCATCGTCTCATGCAACGTCGCGGTCAGGTACTCCTCGCCGCCGCTCTCAAGCTCCTCGCGTAGCCGCGCCTGCGCCGGCGGGTTGTGCGCGAGGAGCTGGAAAGCCCACGCCAGCTCCCCGGTCGTGGTCTCGTGACCGGCGAGAATCATCGACATCAGGTTGTCCCTGACCTGGGCGGTGCCCATCGGCGAGCCGTCAGGGTTCCGAGCCGTGAGCAGCATGTCCAGTAGGTCGCCGTGCTCGCCTTGGCGGGTCGCCGCTTGGCGCTCGTCCGCGAGTTGATGGATTAGGATGTTGACTTCGGCCCGCTCAGCCAAGAAGCGCCGCCACATCCGCGTCCATCCGGGCACGTACCGCAGCCGCGGGCCTTGTAGCAGCAGGCTGTCGGTGATCGAGAGCATCCTCGTCAGCCGCTCTTGCATGCTGGCGAGCTCGCCAGCATGCTTGTCGCTGAAGATGATCTGCAGGATGACTTTTATCGTCAGAGCCCGGATACGGGGGTGCAACGCGAACGGGCCGCCGGTCGGCCACGACGCGACCGCTTGCTCCACGAGCCCGCTCAGGGCCGCGCACTGCTCGGCGACCATCCGGCGGTGGAACGCCGGGGTGACTGCCTTACGACCCCAGGCGTGCTCGTCCTCCTCAAGCAGCATGAACGAGCGCTCCCCGATCAGCGGCGCAATGACGTGCCCGCCAGCGCCGGGGTGCAGCTCGCTCGTGTCGCCGGTGAGCACCTCCCTAATGTCCTGCGGATCAGAGAGGAATACCATCGGCGGCATGTCCAGCGGGTACAGGGTGAAGCGGTCGCCGCACACCGCGTGGCAATGTTCGAGGTAGGCGTAAGGCCAGCGGCGTCCTCCGATCGTCTGTAGGGTCGCGGGGTGTCGGGGGCTCGGCGGCAACTCGCCGCTCAGCCTTATTGCTAGAGGGGATTTTCTTGTTCGTGACACTGTGCTCTCCTTTGCTGGTTGTGTTAAGAGGAAGTGAGTCGGTGCGTGGCTCGCCATAGCCGCAGGACAGGGACTAGGGCGCGGGAAAGCGACCCGCTGGCGTTGGCTATCTGGTCGCTCGAGAGACGCGTTTGATCCGTGCGGACGCTGTCCTTCGAGAGGTAGAGCGCGACCATGCTGCACACGATCACGAGATGCTTTTCACTACTTTCTAGGCCGTGCAGTTCGTGCAAACAGCGGCGCACCAGTCCGCAGATTCCCGTGACGGCGGCGTCCGGGGTCGGGTAGTGCGCTAGGTATGAGTGGTCGCCGTTGACTGCGTCCTCGGCCTGGTCGGCGTAACTATCAAGCATGCACGCGATCGCCGATACCCAGGGAAAGTACGCTGCGTGGATGCACTCGATTTCGCTGTCAGTGGGCGCTGGTTCGCACGCGAGCGCGAGCAACGCGAAGGCAGCCAGACCGGCGCTCGCTGCGCCAGTGAGCTCCCACCAGCTCGCGTCGTGCCCGTCTGGGAACTCGCCCGCAGACCACTCGCGCAGGGAGCAGTCGCGCCGATCTGGGTCCACGTCATGGTTAAGCGCGAGCACCTGTGCGCGCCTCGCGTCGCGCAACACCAGGCCACGGACCCGCTCGTATGAGGGCAGGCGGGCGCAGCACTCGCGGCAGGTATCCACGAGTGCTTGCAGGTAGCCGTCGTCGTCGCGCCACGGGCTGTGCGCGTAGTAGTCACGCCGGGGACCCGTGGGGTCGAGCGCGTCAAAAAGCGCTAGGTGGAGCTGTTGGCCGTTCGCCACGCCGGCATGCGCACCACGCTCGTTGATGCTGTCGAGGTAGTCCCAAATGACCTGGTAGGCGACGAGCAGCCGCAGATAGCTGGAGTTGCGCGACCGGGGCAGGATCGAGAAAAGCCCAGCGCCATCGCTCTGGCCGCGCTTGCGGGAGAGGGCGTCCAGTGCGTCGCTGCGCAGTTGCTCTTCCGGTATCCGCCCGGCGATGTGCCGCCAGCGCGTGATTTCCCGGCTTGAAGCGTGTAGTCCCCAGGTGAGCTCGCGCGCGACGCTCGCGAGCAGCACGCAAATCTGGCGTCCCGTGACCGGCGCTGAGTCGAAGCGGTCGGCGCGAGCGGCGGGCGTGCCCCGGCTAGTGCCCCGGGCTGACGGTGCTCGGCGGCACACGCACCACTCGATACCCCGGTATCGCCAATACCGCAACGGTTATCAGGGTCACCAGCGCAAAGCTCGTGAGCGCCGCAACGAGTTCGATGTTGAACTGGATCGGAAAACCTGTCACCACGGAGAGAAAGTGACTACCCAAAAGCTGCGCGTACAAGCCGAAGATCGCGCCCGTCAGGCAGCCAACGGCGAGGATCACAATGCTCTCCCACAGCAGGGAACGCCACAGCGCCGCTTCTTGGATTCCGTGACACTTCAACGTCGCGATCTGTTCACGACGCGACCAGATCATTGCCGTCATCGCGGCGATCACGGCGAGGATCGCCGCGATGAGGATGAGAAGCCGGATTTGTGTGAGCCGGGAAAGGCCCTGGCGTGCTGCGGCGTAGTGGAGAGCCTCGCGTTCTGAAGTAGTCTGTACCGACAGGGCGAGCCCGTGAAGCGCGCGGCGGACGAGCAGCCGCTCGCTCGCTGCGGAGACGCCCGGGATAGTCTGGATTTGATAGGCGCTGGGTGCCTGGCTCCCCCAGCCATTCGCGTAGTCGGCGGCGCTCATTATCACGGCCCCTGGGGGCCAGCCAAGGTTTGTCGTCGTGGCGGCGAGGCGAAGCTTGGCATCGCGTGGGGAGGGCAGCGTGAATGACTGCCCGACCCGCAGGCCGTGTTCGGCGGCAAGACCCTGCGAGAGCACCGCCCAGCCGCCAGCGCGGACACGGGCGGAGGCGCTTGTCGCGGCACCCTTGAGGATCTCACTCGCGGGGACGGGGCGTTCGATCGTGGACGCCGGTGCGATCACCCACACTCGGTGTTCGCCCCAATCCAGGAAGCCGCCGCGGTAGGCGGACACGCTGCGCACTCCCGGCAGCGCGACGAGCTTGCCGGTATCGACCGGCTGGAATGGGACAGTCGTTTGCAGACTCGATCCGCCGCTAGGCACAACCCATAGGTTTGCACCTGAGTCCATCCCGCGAATGGAGGCGTCCAGACCACGGATCAGGTTCGCCTCGGTGCCACCGAACTCGACAGTGCCGAACACCGCCAACGCAGCGGTCCCGGCGATCGCGAGATACCGCACGCGAGCGGGTGGCGCGTCAAGCTCAGAGACGGCGAGCCCTGATCCGATGTCATCCATGAAGTCCGATAGCCGCCCGAAGAGACGGACCGCACCCTCGAATACGAACGGCAGCAGGCAGGCGAGCGCAACGACAAGCGTGATGTTTCCGAGAACGGCAGCCTTCGTGTCAGCGAGCAATGTGTAGGTCGTGACCGCCAAGCAGACAACCGCGACTGCGAGCACCACGGCCGCCCACCAGCGCCGGTGTCCGAGCGGCTCGTCAGTCGACTCCTGCGGCCCCCACAAAATCTCCCGCACGGGCCACAGCACCCCGGCGACTGCGGCCGTCATCCCGACGGCGACGGCGAGCACGACCGTCTGCCAGTCGATCACGCGCCCTGACCCGACCGGAAACGCGAACGTCAAATATCCGGGGGTGGCGTGGAACACGGCGATCGAGAGCATGTCTCCGAGCGCTATCCCGAGACCGCACGCGAACACCCCGAGCACGAGCGCGTTCACGAGCAGGATCTGGATCGTCATTGCCGGGGTCGACCCGTGCGGATACAAATCCTCTATCAGCCTGCGCCGCGACGGCACTGTTATGAGCATCGCGTTCAGCGCGAAGAGAAACCCGACGAGCGCGCTGATCCCGGAGAAAAGCTGCTCGCTTTTATTCTCCGGCGCCACAGCCACCGCGAACAGTCGTGATTCGAAGGTGCTCGGCTGGAGGTTAACCCTCCACTTGGCTGCCAACGCGGCGAGCGCCGCCCGCGCCCGGCCGGCCTGAGCTGGGTCGTAACGGACGAAGATGCGCGTCAGGACTTTTGGTGCCTGTGTCAGAGCCTGCGCGTAGTTGATCGCGGTGACGGCGATCGGGCTCATGACCAGCCCGCCGATTTCGTTTTCGCCAAGCGTCGCCCCGACGAGCGTTTCGGTGTCCCTCGCGCCAACCTGTACTTGCACGGGTTCGAGCGGCCCCGACCCGATTTCGTTGTCCAACGGTACGGGCAGCGCGATCGCCGAGACACGCGCGAGTTGCTTGGCCGAGAAGCGATGGTCGAACTTGCTGCTTAGTTTCATCGCCTGCGGTTCGACGCCGATCAACAGCACCGGCCGCTCGCCACGCTGACCGATCACGTTTATCTGCCGTTCCAATATTGGCAGCGCGGTCCGCACCCCAGGGGCAGCGCGGACTTCTGTGAGTAGCCGTTCAGGGACGCCCTGGTAGCTACGCGCCTTCAACTGCACCTGCGCGGAGCCGACGAGTTGCGCGTTGAGCTGCGAGACCGCGTGATTCAGCGAGGTCGAGGACACCTGGGAGGCGAACAGCAACGCGACCCCGACCGCGATTCCGAGCACCGCGAACGCTTCCTGGACGACGACCGCACGGGTCGCCAGCCGCGCCTCGTAGATGTAGCGAATGCCGGAAAGTCGGATCAAGGCCCGCCCCGGCTGGTGGAACCCGCCACCCCGACCGGCCCAGAGTCCACCCGCCGCTCCCCGAGCCGCCCGTCACGGAGTTCATGCGTTTGATCGGCGTACGCGGCAGCTTCGGGGTCGTGCGTGACAATTAGCAGAGCAACGTTGCGCTCACTGCATATGCCGCGCAACAGGCCGAGAACTTGGCGGGTCGTTTCGCTGTCCAGGCTCGCCGTCGGCTCGTCAGCAAGCACGAGCTTCGGCGATCGGGACAGCGCGAGCGCGATCAGCACACGCTGGCGCTCCCCCATCGACAGCTGCTCGGTGCGGTGGTGTAGCCGCTCGCCAAGGCCGAGCTCGGCCAATAGAGGCTCGATCCGCTGGTGTGCGTGCCGCTTGCTGCCCATCATCAGCTTGATCGAGGCGCTAGCGATCGCGCGCGCTCCGGGTTGCAGGCTACTCGGCTGCATGACCATCCCCAGCGTGTCCAGCCGGTAGTCGCCGGCCTCGCGTCGCGACATTGAGGCCACGTCTTTCCCAGCAACGCGAATGCTGCCACCATCAGGCCGCTTCAGCCCAGCAATTAGGTCGATGAGGGTTGTCTTGCCAGACCCGGACGGCCCGTAGAGCGCGACGACCTCGCCGGCATCGAGGCGCATCGAGACGCCATCGACCGCTCGGATCGGGCTCTCACTACCAACCCGGTAGTGCTTGACGACGTCGCTCAGCTCGAGCAAACTAACTCCAGCCCACGCGGCGTGATCCTCCGCTCTCCCGGTCCGGTCGCAACGGCACTACCTCGGCGTGTGTGTCGCGGTGGCCGGCGGTCGGTATCAGGATTCCTTTCTCAAGCGCCCACACCCGGTCCGCGTACAGCGAGGAGTCATTATCGGAGACGCTTATCAAGACCCCACAGCTACGATCCGCGTCCTTGAGGAGTGACTGCAGCAACTCGAACGCCTGCCGAGTCCACGGTTCGCCGAGCGCGTCAAGGAGATCATCCATCACGACCAGGAGCGGCCGTCTCAACGCAAACCCTTGTGCGAGCCCGACAAGCACCTGCTCCCAGCGTGAGAGGTCATCCCAACGGTGCCAGGCGCAGTGCGCGGCGCCAACCCGCCGGAGCATCTCGGCCGCGCGTAGCTCGGTCTCGCGGCAGCCACAGCCTCGTGTGACCAGCGGCCAGCCGACGATCTTCGTGACGTGAAGCTTCTGCGACATGCCGGCCCGGTTGACCCACACGAGCCCGGCCTGCCTCAGTTTCGCGCGTTTGCGCTCAGATAGTCTGCTCAGCTCGACGTCGCCGAGCACCACACTCCCTGCTTCTGGGACCCTCTGGCCGGCGACGCAGCTCAGCAGTGTCGTCTTACCCGATAGCCGGCTGCCGACGATCGCGACGACCTCCCCCCGCTGGACGTCAAACGAGGCGCCGTTGAGCACTTGTACCCTGCGCTTGATCGCGCCTCGCCTGCCCCGAGAGAAGCCGTGGGAGAGTCCTACCGCTTCAAGCCCAGACACGACAACTACCCGGCCCTCGACTTGAACCGCTTGTGGATCTCTTCGAGACGAATGGCGAGCTTGCGGCGACGTTCAGCGATGTCATTCCACATCAGCGTAACGTCCGCCATGTGCGCCGCGCTGAGTTCGTCGTCCAGTTCTTGAGCCCATCCGTGACACGAGCGGCGCGCCACGACACGGCTGCGCTGCTCGGAGAGCATCCGCGTGTGCGCTTCGTCGCTGGCGAGTTGGCACGCCCTGACGTCGGCGCGGACCATGATGATGACCTCGGCAAGCTCGTCCAGCGTCGCGAACTCGACCTTGCCATGGATCGGCTCGCGCATCGCCGGGTGCGGCGGCGGGCTGCGAACCCAATCGCGCAAGTGTTCGACCCCGGCATTGGTGATCTGGTAAACGTCGCTGGTTGGTTCGGCGCCCCCGACCGTCCGCACGTAGCCCTTCTTCCTGAGCGCCGGGAGGTTCCCATGGGCCGAGTTCGGCGGGAAGTCCGCCGAACTGAAAAGATCCGAGAGTCGACGCTGAATGTCTGAGACGGTGCCCGGACGCTCGGCAACGACCCCAAGGACCATCATCTGCGGTGTCATGTCGCCAGTCCGTCTCACGGTGGCGAATCGTACACGAACTTAGCCTTTGCCCGCGAGGCCGAACGATCCGGTTCAGTTGAAGTATTTTGTTTCCAGGCTGCCTTATTCGTCTGCCGCTGCGCGTCGGCGTCGGAACACCAGAATGTCTGCCGCCCCCTCACGGTGGCCGGCAGTCGGTATCAAGCTTCCGTTCTCAAGCACCCACACCCGGTCCGCGTACAGCGAGGAGTCCCGGTCGGACGCGCTCATTAGCACCCCGCAGCTACGTTCCGCGTCATTGATCAGCGACCGCAGCAGATCGGACGCTTCCCGCGTCCAGGGTTCCCCGAGCCCATCCAACAGATCATCGATCACGATGATCCGGGGCCGAGAGGCGAACGCCTGGGCGTAGGCGACGAGCACCTGCTCGAAGCGTGAGAGATCGCCCCAACACAAACGCACGCAGTCCGTCGCGCCGACCCGCTCAAGCCCCTCCGCGACACGACGCTCTCGCTCGCCACGGCCCTGGCAATCCGCGAGCGACCAGCCGACGATCTTCGAGACGCGCAGTTTCGCTGACATGCCAACCGTGTTCAACCACACGATCTCGCGTCCGCGTAGCGTTCCGCGCTCGCGCTCGGACAGGTCGGTGAGCGTGAACTGGTCGAGACGCACGCGCCCGGCTTCGGGCTCGACAAGTCCGGCTGCGATCCGCAACAATGTTGTCTTCCCCGCAAGCCGACCGCCGATGACCGCGACAACCTCGCCCGCCTCGACATTCAGCGACACATCGCTCAGCACTTGCCGCCAGCGCTTGCTCCTCTCATGAGAGAGACCCTGGCAAACCCCCGACAACACCAACATCGGCTCTGAGCCGACCCCGACCATTCGCTAAGCCTACACACGCCGTGGCCCGCAGGACGTATCAGCAGCTATCAGGGTCGCCGGGCACGCCGATGGGTCTAGCCTAGGCAGCCGCAGACCCGACTGGACTTCCAGCTCGCGCCACTCCCGCAGCGCCGTCACGATCCTCGTGCCATAGCGCATTCCACGATCTCACGCAGCACATTGATGAACCCCGGCGGCACCCGCAACTCCAGCGGCGCGGGCGCCCCCCCTTCGGCCTGCTCACACGCATCCCCGAAGGATCTGCTGCACCCGCCCGCCACTGACACCCGTGCGCTTGCCGATCTCGTGCAGCGGCAGGCCGTCCAGCAGCCGCGGGCGCAGCATCTCGATGTGCCGTTCGGTGTGTGTAGACGCCGGGAATCTCAACCTTGGTGGGAGTCCAGCGATCCGGCAGCCGCTCCCACCCGGCGCTCGCGCGTGCCCTGGTGGCGACTTGACCTCACCGGCGTGTCCATGCCGGGGTTGGGCTTACGACGCGCGCTCAGGCATGCCGAGCTGCTGGTCGACACGCCCAACACAGTCCTGCGGCGCCTGCTTGGCATCGACCAAACAACGAGCCGGTCCGAGACAGGGCCGGCACGGCGTGCTGCGCGCGGACGCTCATGCCCACGTCGGAGTATGAGATCCCGCTACCTCAGGAGACCGAAGGGTGGTCATCGGCCCGTGAGGGCCATCGAAGCCGCCGGCAAGGCATCGAACGGCAAACTCACCGAGGGCCGACCGGCAACCGCCCAAATCCGGCATATCCGCTGGAAGGTGCGAGCGGGAGGCCCGGCTCGATCTCGTCCCACGAGGCGGGCTTGTCAAAGAATCCCTCGGGCGATCTGGGAGATCAGTAGCCACGGGCGCCAGCGGTGGAGATCCGACGATGGCGAGACTCGGAATCGAACCGAGGACACTACGATTTTCAGTCGTGGGGCGACCTACCCTGACCCGCTGTGCTGAGTGTAGCAAAAAGCCCGCGTTTGCGGGCATTTTGTGAGGAGACCAGCGCCACTAGATCAGCGGGCTCCAGGCCGAGATACCGCCGGATACGTGCGGATTCCGGTGGGTTTGTGCCGCGATGCGGGGGTCCGCGGCACAAACCCCACGGCGCTTGGCTCCCCGCGCTCACGACTACGCGTGGCCCGCAGCCATCGCCCAAGCGCGTGGTGGAGGGTGTCATCCCGTGACTAGCTCGTCCAGCCGTGGGAGGAGGTCTTCTGGTGTGGGCATCGAGAGGATCTGCTTGCCCAGTTGAGTGGACGCTGCCGTGTAAGCCGGGTCGCGGCTGACCTCGTGGAAGCTCTCGCGCACCGCGGCCGGTGAGAGCGGCTGGGTTGAGCACGCTCTACCGGCACCGGCGTGCTCAATCTGCGCCGCCATTTCGTATTGATCGGTCGCGACGGGCGCGAGCACTAGTGGCCTGCCGTGGGCGAGCGCTCCCAGCACGGTACCCGCGCCCGCGTTGCAGACGACCGCCTCGCAGTGAGGCAGGATCGTTCTCTGGTCGATCCAGCGCTCCACGCGCACGTTGTCCGGGTGCCGACCGAAGCGGTCGAGGTCCCCATCCGGGCCGATCGTCACGACCACGTTCACGGCCTCCTCGCGCAGCCCCTCGAGCATCATTTCCAAGAGCCCGGGGGTGGAGTTGTGGGTAGTGCCGGCGGTGACGTACACGGTCCTCTCGAAGGGCAAGCCGTTCAACGCGGTCGGACGCGGGACGGGCGCCGTTGACGGCAGCGCGTTCTCGGGCCGCAACGGCCACATGTTCGGGTACTGCCAGTCCTCCGTTTGCGGGTGCAGACCCTCGGGCCAGATGTTCAGGTAGGGGGTGGCGAGACGCGAGTCGCCGCGTGGCGGGTCGATCCTGCATCCCTCATACAGCTCCGCGAGTCCCGCTCTGAGCACCGGCTCGAAGTAGCTGGACTTTGGCGAGCTGAAGCCATGAATCACGTGCGGCACACCTGCGGCGGTCGCGACGACCTCGGCGGCCGGCTCGCCGAGATTGCGGATCACTAGATCCGGCTGCCACGTCCTGGCGAACGGCAGCAGGTGCTCGAGCATCGCCGGGGCTGCAATCCCGATCAAGCAGTGGCGCAGAATATGCGCGAGGCGCTCCTGCGGGGACAGACTGGCGAGCTCGTTCCCATGCGCTTTGGTATAGCGCCGCTGCGTCTCCTCGAAGGGCAGCCCGGCGGGCAGCGCTTTCAGGCCGGCGCGTTGCACCGCAGCGACGGCGTCGGGGGCCGTGGCGAAGACGACCTCGTGGCCCGCGTTAGCTGCTGTGCGGGCGAGGGGCAGCATCGGCGCGATGTGGCTCTGCGCGGACATCGAAGAGAACAGGATGCGCACGGCAACGGCCCCCTACCCCGCCGCCAGCTGCGTGATCGGTGTCTTCTCGCGCGCGAGCCGCTCCAGCAGCGGGACGGCCTCGCTCACGTCCGGGAGATCGGCAAACGCCGCCTTCATCGCCGCTGCGCCGGCTTGGAGCTGATCGTCCACGAACGCACGGCGGACCAACTCGCAAAGCCCCTGTGCGCTCTGTGCGTCGCGGCCCACAACGCGCGCGAGACCGAGCTCAGCACAGCGCTCGGCGTTGTACCAGTGATCGGCAGCCAGGCACATCAGGACCATCGGGACCCCGTGCCGCATCGCCCCGAGCACCGTCCCGAAACCGGCGTGCGAGACGACCAGATCACAGTGCTCCAGCAGCAGCGACTGCGGGATGAACCGCTCGACGTGTACATTCTCCGGCAGCGACCCGAGGGAGCCGGGGTCAACGCCCGTGCCGGTCGTGATCACCACCTCGGCGTCCAGCGGCGAGAGCCCGTCGATCAGCCACCCGATCAGCGGCGCGATCGACACCACGGTCCCGATCGTCGCGTAGATCAGCGGCCGTTCGGACAGCTCGGCAAACCACGACGGCAACCCGCTCCCCGCCGGGGCGTCATAGAGCGCCATCTGAAAGCGAAGCGTGGTCGGGCTGGCGGGCGCCCGCTCGCGCACCCAACGCTCGGGCAGCGGCGAGAGGCGCAGCCATCGAGCCCCGTGAGTGTCGCGGACGGGATCGGGCCCGAGCCCAAACGCGGCACGTAGCTCATCGTAGAGGTCTCCGGTGTAGGAGAAGTCCATGTCGACCTCATACCCCCAGGAGCAATACACGTAAGGGATGTCGAGCGCATCGGCGGCGAGGCGACCGCCCCAGTCGGCGAAGTCGACCACGATCAGGTCGGGGTTGAAGTCCTGGGAGATCTCGAGCACGCCTTCGGCCATCGGGCGATGCAGGCGTGGAACGCCGATCCGCTCGATCAGCCAACGGACCTGGTCCGGGCCGCGCGGAGCGTCCGCGATCTCGGGAAAGCTCACCAAAGGCTCAGACCACAGATAGTCAAGGCCGGCGGGCCGGCACTCGAACCCGTGCGAGCGCACCGTCTCACAGAAGCGCGGAGCCGTCGCGAACAGCACTTCATGACCCGCGTCCTGGCACGCGTGCGCCACCGGCAGCAGCGGATTGAGATGCCCGTGGGCGGGGTGGGTGCAGAAGATGACGCGCAGCGACATCAGCCCGTCGCGTGCCTCACTGATCAGGCCTTCTACGGTTGCCGATCATCTATGCAGTCATCCCCGCGACGACATCTCGCAGCACGGCCGTGTCGGCGTATACACGAGCCTTGGTGAGCTTGCCGTCTTTGAACTCGTAGACCCATAGGTTGTGGACGTCGAGCGCCTTGCCGTTCTTGGCGCGTGCCTTTACGTTGACCGGCACCACGATCAGATCGCCGCCGTCGATGACAGCCTCCGGGGTCGAGGTGAACTCGTCAAACCAGCGCCATAGCTCATGGGTGAACCAGCCGATGACGTTCTCCGCCCCGTGAAAGGTGCCGCCATAGGGGATCGAGTCGGGGACGATCAGCTCGCAGTCGGGCGCCAGCAGCTCGCTCATCCTCGCCGGCTCGCCCTTCCCCCAGCCGGCAAAGCCCTGCGCGAGCAGTTCCAGATTCGCTTGACTCAAGGCTATGCCTCTGGCGGCTTGGTGGCGAACGCTCCGAACGCGGTCGGCCAGCAGCCGACCGGCCCGACGGGTCCTGTGTGGGCGCGCAGACGCTCGGCAAGGTGGTCGATGTCGACCTCCTCCTCGGTGGCGATCCCGGCGGCGACGATTGCCGGCAGCAGGCTGGCGGCGAATTCCACCGTATGACTGATGGCCTCCTCGCCGACGGCGACCGCGACCCCGGCGTCCACGTCCGGGCTGGGCTCAAGGCCGGCTTCAGCGAAGGTGTGAGGCAACCGGCCGCCCATGTCCGGCTGGGTGCCGAGTCTCGCGAACGCCTCGTAGATCCACCCGCTGAGCTGTTCAGATGCAGGCGTCGCCGGCCACAACCCCAACCAGCGCACCGGCACCGCCGAGCCGATCATGTTGGCCTCCAAGAACGCGGCTACACCTCCGGGGCGCAGATGGGATGCGGCTCTTTTGACTGCGTCTGCGGGGTCGGCCTGGTACATCAGCACGAACCGGCCGACCAAAGCGTCGAACGGGCCGCCGTCGAGCTGCACGTCGCGGAAGTCCCCGCACACGAACTCGACATTGCCAAGGCCAGCGCCGTCGGCGCGCCGGCGTGCGGTCGCGACTGCCTGCTCGTCACGCTCGACCCCTACCACCGAGCCCTTGGCACCCACCAGCTCGGACACGAGGAAGCTGACGTCGCCCGGTCCGCAGCCGACGTCCAGGACCCGCATTCCGGCCGCGATTCCCGCGCGCTCGAGTAGGCGGCGCGTGAACGGCTCATGCGCCACGGACTGGCGGCTCAGTCGCGCGTGCTCATCCTCGCTGGAGGAGCTGAGCGCATACCCAGGGTCCGTGGTGGCCGGTGTGTCGCCGGCGTCAACCGATGCCATCGCAGCTACCGAGCGGCTTCAGCGGCGGGGACAGAGGCAGGCGAGACGCTCTCGCGCAACCGTAGCCGCACCCGCAGGCGGTCGGGGATCATTGCGAAGTTGAAGCGCTCTCCCACCGTGCCGGCTGAGTCGTCCAGTTCGATGTGGAAGTTGCGCGCGATCATCGCCAGTGCGCTCTTTGCCTCCAGGAACGCGAGGTTGCGCCCAGGGCAAAAGCGCGGGCCGGCGCCGAACACCAGCGACTTGGAGGCGGCTGCGTCATCTTCACGAAGCCAGCGATCGGGGTCGAATCGGTCCGCTGGTCGCCACTGGAGGTTGGCCTGGCGCAAAAGCAAAATCAGCCGTGTACCGGCCGGAATGTGGGTGTCGCAGATCGTGGTGTCAGTGAGCGGTTCGAGCGTCAGCAGCGGACCGACCGTCTTCAGGTGCATCGACTCGCGCAATATCGCCTCGCCGTAGGGCAGCGCGCTGGCCGTCTCGAAGTCCGGCGCGAGGAGGTGCTCGCCGAGCGTCTGTTGCGCCTCGGCCGCGAGCCGCTCTTGCGCCCCGGGGTTTGAGGCAAGGAACCAGACTGTCCAGCCGAGCGTGTGCGCGGTCGTGTCCTCCCCGGCGATCATCAGCGTGAGCACATTTCCCGCGATCTCGCGGTCGCTGAAGGTGCCCTCAGCCTGCTGTGCGGCAAGCATCGCCTCCAGCATGTTCTCGGGCTCCTCGCGCAACTCGGGGCTCCCAGCCATGCGCTCTCGTGCCTGCGAGATGAACCGCTCGATTGCCTGATCGAGCGCGGCGGCGGAGCGATCCAGCGCACGATCGGCGGGAAGCTTGATCCAGCGCCAGTAGGGCACGGGAGCGGCAAGACGACGCGCCAGCATGTAGAAGAGCCGCTGAATGTGACCCTGTAGCTCGTCCTCGCCGCGTCCCAGCGTGTTCAGGTCGTGGCCGAACGCCAGCCACGAGATGGTGTCCAGCGTATAGGAGGTCAACTCCTGGCTGATGTCGAGGGTGATGCCGGCCCGCGCGGCGTCGGTCAGCCGTGTGTGCAGTCGCTCGGTAGTGGTGCGTATCACCTGGAAGTAGCGGTGCAGATGGTTTGTGTTCAGTGCCGTGATCACGAGGCGGCGTTGGCGCTTCCAGTCCTCCCCCTCGGCCGCGAACACACCGGGCGCACCCATTTCCCCGAGCACCATCTGCTGTTCACGCCAGCGCCTGAAGCCGTCGGGTCGTTCGCGCAGGATGCGATGCAGTTCATCGGGGTCGGCGAGCCCAACGATCCTTCTTCGGCCGATATCGACTCGCACGATCGGCCCGTAGCGTCGCGCCCACTCCTCCGCGACCAGATGTAGCCGGGACGTTCTGAGGAGCTGGTGGGCGTTGCCGATCAGCGGCAGCCGCGGCGGAGTCGGCAGATCAGCTATAGAGCGGGTGGCTTGGAGGCTCATTAGCTACGCCTCGGAGGGAGCGACGGCGACTATCCGTCCTGGCGCAGACGCGATCGCGGCCCGCTGGCTGATTCGCACGCGCAGGCCCTTGGGGATCATCGTGAAGCTGAAGTGCTCCTGGACCGGCGGTGCGCTCTCGTCCAGTCGCAGTTCGAAGTTGCGGGCGATCATCGCCAGCGCGGTCTTCGCCTCCAGGAAAGCGAGGTTGCGGCCAGGGCAGAAGCGCGGGCCGGCGCCGAACGCCAGGAACGACTTTTGGTCGGGCGGCTTGCGCTGCTCGTCGGGGAGCCACCGTTCGGGTTCGAAGTCCGCGCCGCCGCCGACATCGCGGGACGTCTTACGGGTTCCGAGTATCAGACGGGTGCCGGCGGGAATGTGGGTGTCGCAGACCACGGTGTCGGTAAGTGACTGGACGACGAGTCCGTTTGCGACTGACTTCAGGCGCATCGCCTCGCGCAGCGCCGCGTCGCAGTAGGGCAGCCGCGAGACGGTCTCGTGATCGCTCGGCAACGATTCATCGCCGAGCACCTCGCGCGCCTCTTGTGCCCACCGGGCCTGCAGGTCGGGGTGCTGGGCTAGAAACCAGCTCGTCCAGGCCAGGGTGTGGGCGGTCGTGTCCTCTCCGGCCACCAGGAGGGTGAAGACGTTGCCGATGATTTCCTTATCGGTGAAGGTGCCGTCCTCCCGTTGAGCGGCGAGCATTGCCTCGAGAAAGTTCTCGGGCTCCTCGAACAGCCCGGGGCGCTCGCTCATGCGCTCGCGGGCCTGCTCGATGAACCCGGTGACGGCGCGGTTGATCTCGGTCAGCGAGCGCTCGAGCCGCCGGTCGGCGGGAAGCCGAAACCAGCGCCAGTACGGGATTGGGAAGAACAGCCGGAAGTTCAGCATCGTGAAGACCCGCTGGATGTGCTGCTGCAGCTCGTTCCTTCCGTGCTCCAGCGTGTTGAGCTCGATCCCGAACGCGAGCGTGGAGGTGATGTCGACCGCGTAGGAGGTGAGCACGTCCGTGAGGTCGATCGGCCGGCCGTCGCGTGCGAGCTCTGTGAGCCTTCGGTGTAGCCGCTGAGCGGCGGTGTGGATGACCTTGAAGTGGCGATGCAGGTGGTTGGTGTTCAAGGCGGTGACCGCCAGGCGGCGCTGGCGGCGCCAGGCGTCTCCCTCCACGGCGAACACGCCGGGGAAGCCCATCCCCTCGAACGCGGCCTCGATCTCCGGCCAGCGCCTGTAGCCGTCGGGGCGCTCGCGCAGCACGCGGTTGATTTCCTCCACGTCGCTGACGTACAAGCTCAACCGGCGTCCCACGTGGAACTTGACGATCGGCCCGTAGCGCTCAGCCCACTCCTCGGCCACGAGGTGCGATCGCTCGATGCGCCAGAGTTGGTGCAGGTTGCCGAACAGCGGCAGACCGCGGGGGCCGGGAAGCTCGGCGATCCGGCGGGTCGCGGTCACGATGCGCGCCGGCCGGTCATGCCCACGACCCAGCCAAGTGCGATTCCGCCAAGCACCGCGACTCCGGGGCGTCGTCCCATTTGCCTCGCTCGTCCCAGAGCTCGCTCGCGCGCCCGGTCGAAAGCGAGCAACGCCGCGAGAGCCTGAAGTTCGACCATTCGCGCGATGATGCTACCCAACCGCGGAGCCGAAAACATCTGCCACCTGGCCAGTCTTAATCGCTCGCCGGTGCGCGCACCGCGCTCTCAGAGTTCGACATTCCCGGCGCGGGTCGAAGGTGGTCGCGGCGGGGTTTTCTGAGACGATCTTCAGGGCATGGTGAGGACCGACCGGGGAACGCTGATCGGGCGCGAGTCTGAGCTCGCCGAGCTTAAGGCGATGCTCGTAGCCAGCCCGCTTGTGACCATCACGGGGCCGGGGGGATGCGGCAAGACGCGGCTCGCGTTGGAGATGGCAGCGTGTGGCGCGTCGCAGGGCGCTGGCTGCGTGGTCGCTGCCCTCGCGGATGTGTCGAGAGGGGAGCGGCTGATTGACTCGCTGATGGCCGCTGTGGGTGTGCGTGAGCGTTTCGGGAGCACGCCGAACGACGTCCTGGTCGAGCATCTAGCCTCGCGGCGGCTGCTGCTGGTGCTGGACAACTGCGAGCACCTCCTCCCCGATGTCGCCAAAGTTGCCCGCGAGCTGTGCCGCGGTGCGCCTGATCTCCGGCTGCTGGCGACCAGCCGCGAGCCGCTGGCGATCGACGGGGAGAGCGTGCTTTGCCTCGGCCCGCTGAGCCTCCCCGAGCCGGACGATGACGGCGTCGGCGCAATCGTCCGTTCTAACGCTGGGCGGATGTTCGTTGAGCGAGCCGTTCGCCGAGACGCGACGTTCGCGCTCACGCCGAGAACGGCTCGGGCCGTCGTAAGCATCTGTCGCCAGCTTGACGGTCTACCACTGGCACTCGAGCTGGCCGCCGCTCGCCTGGACACGGTCGATGCCGAGGAGATCGCTCGTGAGCTCGGTGGGCAAGGTCGTCTCGCTACGGCCGGGAGTGCCGCCGAGCCTTCCCGCCATAGCTCCTTGCGCGCGTCGCTGGATTGGAGCTACCGCCTGCTCGATGAGACTGAGCGGGCGCTGATCCGGCGTCTCGCCGTGTTCTCGGGCGGGTTCACAGCCGAAGCGGCCCACAGGGTCACTGCGCCCGCCGAGAGCGTCACGCACGTTCACGATCTCCTTCGAGCATTGGACCGCAAGGGGCTGCTGGTGCCCGCGGGTGCGCCGGAGCGCTGGCGGCTTCTCTCGACGGTGGCCAAGTACGCGGGCGAGGAGCTGGCGAGAGCCGGTGAAAGCGACGAGCTGGCCGACCGGCACCTGTCCTGGTTTCAGACATGGGCCGCGCAAGCCGACGACGGGCTTCTCCGGGACGGGCATGAGCCGATCGACGTGGAGGGTCCGAACCTACGCCGCGCGCTCGACCGCGCTCTGGAGCACGATCCTGAAAGCGCGCTGGCGATGGCCGCGTCGCTGATGCGTCACTGGATACTTGCCGAGCATTACCACGAAGCGCGCTCGATCTGCTCGGCGGTGCTTCACACAGTTGACGAGAGCGCAGATGCGCGGGCGCTTGCGCTGGTGAGGTGCGGGGCGGCGCTGGTCGCGATGCTGAGCGAGGACTACGAGGGCGCGCTCGCGGGCACGCAAGAGGGTCTCAGGTTGTTGGGCACCGTCGAGGACCCCGGCGTGCAAGCAGCGTGCCTGTTGTTCTCCTCGATGGTGCTGATCCAGACCGGCGTGGATGTGGCCGGCGGCCTCGCCAACGCCGAAAGGGCTGTCAAGCTCGCGGAGCAGCGCGCGGACGATCAGCTTGGGCTGGCCTGGGCGCTCGTGTCGCTCGCCGTCGCGGCGATGCTGTGCGAGCGCTTCGGAGCGCTCGGCGAGGCATACGAGGCGTTCCTCGCGATCCCGACAGCCTGCGAGCACCGGACCCTTCGCGCGTGGGCGGAGCAGACGGCGGCGTGGGCGCAGGTCAGCGTCGGTTCGCCCGAGCGCGCGCTCGTACACATCGAGCGCGCAAGCACGCTGGAGGGCGACTGGCCGTCGATGACCCACTTTCAAGTGCTCGGTTTCCGCATTCATGCACTCGCCCGCCTCGGGCGCACCGACGAGGCGATAACCACCGGCGAGCAAGCGCTAGAGCGCGCCAGGGAGTCCGGTGCGCTTCAGTCGGTCCCCGCGATCGAACTGGCGCTCGCGACGGCCGAGCTAATGCATGGCGCCCTGGATTCGGCCGCCGACCGCGCACGGGGGCTGCTGCGTATGCCGCATCTGCACACGCTCGTCATCGCGCGTGAGACGCTCGCCCGGATCGCGCTCGCCCGCGATCAGCCGGCTGACGCGCAGGGCCACGCGAGCGAGTTGGAAGCGATCGCGCAGCGGTCGGGCAGTATGCGCCATCAGGCGCTTGCGGACTACATCAACGGCCGGGCTGCGATCCAAATTGGCGAGAAGGACAGAGGACGCGATCTCCTACATGCCGCGCTTGCGAGCTGCGCGGAGCTTGGCCTGGAGCGCGAAGCGGCCGATGCCCTTGACGAGCTCGCGCTACGCGCGGCAGACGCGGGAGAAGCCGAGCGGTGTGCCCGCCTGGCCGCGGCCGGCGCGTCGACTCGCGCTCGGCTTAGCTGCGCGCCCACGCTTGCGAGCACTGAACGGCTCGACAGCGCACGCGCACGCCTCGCCGCGCAGGCGGGGGACTGTTGGGATGCCGCTTGGGCACAAGGCGAACAGGCTGCGCTGGCCGACGCGATCGCCTACGCCCGACGAGGACGAGGACGCCGCCGTCGAAGCACGGCGGACGGCTGGCCGAGCCTGACCGGCACCGAGCGCGACGTGGCGCTCCTGGCTGCCAGTGGCAAGACCAACCCACAGATCGCCGAGCAACTCTTCATCGCCCGAGGCACGGTAAAGATGCACCTCTCCACGGTCTACCGCAAGCTCGACGTCGCAAACCGCACCGAGCTCGCCGTCGCGGCGCGACACGCGACGCCGCCGCCCACGCACAAACCATGATCACCGACCCCTGCGCTGGTAGCTGCAGGCGTAGGCGCCCTAACTGGACTTCCACGAACGGGCAACCCTGCGGCGACGGCCTTCGCGCGGCTTCGTTGGCTACGCGCCGGTGACTGCGCCTGCCGTTTGGCGGCTGCGTTGGGTGAGGCGCACACGCAGACCCTTGGGGATGGTCACGAAGTTGTAGTACTCGCTCACAGGGCCGGCGGTGCTGTCGAGCTCGACGTGGAAGTTGCGGGCGATCATCGCGGGCGCGCTCTTTGCCTCCAAGAACGCGAGGTTGCGTCCTGGGCAGAAGCGGGGGCCGGCGCCGAAGGTCAAGACCTTCGGTGCGCTCGACTCATCGCCGCGCAGCAGGCGCCCGGGGTCAAACCCGTCGCCCAGGTTGGGATAGCGCAGCAGCATCAGTAGCTGAGTGCCGGCGGGTATGTGGGTGTCGCAGATCGTGGTGTCCGCCAGCGGTTCGGCGGTTATCAGCGGGGTCACGCCCTTCACCCGCAGCGACTCGCGCAGCACCGCGTCGGTGTAGTCGAGACCCCCAATGACCCCGTAGTCGTTGGGGAACGGGTCCTCGCCCAGCGCCTCGCTCGCCTCAACCGCGAGCTGCGCCTGGACATCGGGGTGGGTCGCCAACAGCCAGATCGTCCAGCCGAGCGTGTGCGCGGTCGTGTCCTCCCCGGCGAACAGCAGGATCAGGGTGTTGCCGATGATTTCGCTGTCGGTGAAGGCGCCGTCGTTTTCCTGGGCTGAGATCATGCTCTCCAAGAAGTTCTCGGGTGCCTCGCGCAGCTCAGGTCGCTCTCGCATCCTCTGCCTGGCCTGCTCGATGAACTGCTCCGTCGCCCGGTGCAGCTCTGCCAGCGAGCGATCGAGCGCCCGGTCGGCAGGCAGCTTGATCCGCCGCCAGTACGGAAACGGGGCGGACATGCGCCGGATGAGCATCCCGAAAGCCCGCTGGATGTGCTCCTGCAGCTCCCCTTCACGGCGCTCCAGCGTGTTCAGGTCGTGCCCGAACGCGAGCGCGGAGGTGATATCCAGGCTGTAGGAGGTGAACTCCTCGCCGATCTCGAGCACCCGGCCCTCCTGGGCCGCCTCGGACAGCCGGCGGTGCAGACGCTCGGCGCTCGTGCGGATCACCCCGTAGTAGCGGTGCAGGTGGTTGGTGTTGAGCGCCGTGATAACTAGCCGGCGCTGGCGCTTCCACTGCTCGCCCTCGGCGGTGAACACTCCCGAGAGGCCCATCTCATCGAATACGACCTGCTGCACTGACCAGCGGCGGAAACCCTCGGGACGCTCCCGCAAGATCATGTTTACCGCGTCGGCGTCTGAGATGCCGACGATGCGCCGCCGGCCGATATCGGCACGCATGATCGGTCCGTACCGATCCGCCCATCGTTCGCAGACTGTGTGTAGGCGGGAGGCGCGCGCTAGCTGGTGCGCGTTGCCGAGCAGCGGGAGGCCCGGAGGCCCCGGAAGCTCATCGATAGTACGCGCCATCGGCCGTCTACCTCCGCCCTTGCTTGAACTCGCCGCCGGGCATGGCGGCACACGAGGGCCGACTGTAGCGGAAATCCCCGCAGCTGGAACGCTGCTGAGCCTGAGCCCTAACCGAACGTAAACGCGAAGCCGAGCGCGGGTGGCGCCGCCCGTTAGCTGCCGAGTCGGCAGGCCGTAGCCGTACAATGCGGCGGCGTCCGCTGGTGGGTGATCTGGCAGGCTTCGCCGGATGCTGAGCGCTGCTGTAGAAGTAGCCTGGCCGCCGTTCGTGCTCGTCACCGGGTTGCTGCTGATCGGCTTGGTAGCCCACCGTGACGGTCTGTTCGAGCAGGCCGGGCGATCCCTGCAGGGTCTCGCGGGAGGGCCCGTAGTGCTGCTCGCCGCTTGCCTGCTGCTGGTAGCGGTCGTGACCGCCGTGCTCAACCTGGACACCGCAGCGGTGTTCCTCACGCCGGTCTTGGTCCATGCGGCTCGCGGACGCGGTATCGAGGAGGAGGCGTTCCTGTATGGCACGGTCTACATGGCAAACGCATCCTCGCTCTACCTCCCCGGGTCCAACCTCACAAACCTCCTCGTCCTAGACCATCAACCGATCTCCGGCGGCACGTTCGCCGCACGCATGCTCCCGATCGCGCTCGCCGCGACACTCGCTACCGCGCTGGGGCTGTTCGTGCTCTTTCGCCGCAGACTGCGAACAGCCGCCAGTCAGCACCCGCAGCGTGCCAGGTGGGACGCTCTCGGCCTGGGACTCCCGGGCGCGCTGGCCGCAGCCGTCCTCACGATCGCACTCCACAACCCGGCGATCCCCGTCTTCGTGGTGGGGCTGGCTCTGGTCTTGGTCGAGACCGTGCGCGGCCGTTTGCAATGGCGGGAAGTCCTGCGCGCCGTCGGCCCGATCGTGCTCATCAGCTTGTTCTTGGTCTGCGTCGCGTTGGGAGTCCTGGCACGGTCCTGGAACGGGCCGGCGCAACTGCTCGACGGTGCTGGACGTTGGGGTACCACGGGGATCGGTGCGCTGGCGTCGGTCACGATCAACAACCTTCCCGCGGCCGTCCTTCTCTCAGCACACTCCGTCGCGCACCCCCGCGCGCTGCTGCTCGGGCTGAACGTCGGCCCCAACATCGCCGCGACGGGGTCGCTCTCGACGTTCCTGTGGTGGCGTGCCGCACGACAGACCCATGCGCAGCCATCGCTCGTGACCTTCTCGCGCCGAGGCGCTCCCCTCGCCGTATTCGCGATCCTCCTCGCACTGGCAGCTACCGCCATTCTGCCGACGGCTCTGTGAGCTCGCACTGAGGATCGGTTTGCGCGCTGCTCCTAATCGAGCGTTGCCTCGGGTGGAGGCGGATCGCCTCCCACCAGGCCGCGCGCCTGCGTGTGGATCACGGTCAGAAGGCCGAGTTCCTTTTCGGTCTTGGGCTTGTCGGGATCGTCGTCGTCGTATTCGCGGACGTGTCGGGTCATCGTCTCGAGCAGGGGCGGAGCTACTTCCGTCAGCGTGCGAGCGTGCGCGGTGGCGTCAACGTCGTCGGCTGGTCCCTCGTCCTCGCTCCAGCCGATCAGGTCGAGCAGGTCTTTGAGCGCGATCAGGCGTCGGGCGCAATCCCAAAGGTCCACTTCGACTGACGTTCGAGACGCCACCACTATACCCCTCCCACCACAACCTGAACAGTCACGGATACCGGGGGGTTTGTGCCGCGAGGCGGGGGTCCGGGGCACAAACCCCAGGAGGCTGTTCGCCGCGGCGCCAGGGAGTTTATTCCCAGGGTCGGGCCTCATGGGAGAGCGTGGAGCCCGGTCGCGCGTCAGTTCCTCCGTCGCACGCGGCGTCATGCACGCGCGCGTACGACGCATGGCTGCGGCAAGCCCGGCCCGACGGGCCCAGGCATTTGTTCACGAAGCGGTACGGCTGCCGGAGTTTCTACAGACCGGCGGGGGACGGACCTTCGTGCTGGCGCTCAGGCGGCGGTGTTCAAGCCGCCCGAGGCTACGCCGGCTCCCGATCGCTCTCGGGCCCGCCGGGTGCAGGCTACGCTGGTCGCTCCCCCTATGGCGCGCAGGCCCAACCCCCTCCTCCTCCCGCAGCGGTTCGTGAAGACGGTAACGGGCCTGATCGTGCCCGTGTCCTCCGCGGAGACGCCCGCGAGCTACCCCGAGATGCAGCGGATCGCAAACTCTCAAGGCGTCCTGCTCAGCCACTCCGCGCGGATGCCGACGATGCTCGCCTCGTGCGGCTCGCCTGGGAGGCGACGCCGTTCCAGCAGCGCCCTTTTGTGGTGTTGGACGACGGCAGGCTCGCGCTCACCAGCCCGCGTGCGATCTACTCCTGGCTGACCGATGGCTGGTACTACCGTCTGCGCGACCTCGCCATCCGGAACGGCAAGCGCGGCGACTTCACGACGTTCATGGGAGACCTGTTCGAGTCGTACGTGCTCGAGCTATTCGAGCTTGCGCTGCCGAACCGTCCGGTCGGCGGCGGGAGAGTGCACGGCGAGCAAAGCTACGGCGGCGGCCAGCTCACCTCCGACGTAGTCGTCGACTACGGCGAGGACCTGATCCTGTTCGAGGTCATCTCCACCCGGCTGCCCCTTGGCGTGCGTGCCGAAGCCGACCAGGCCGAGCTCGAGAACTACCTCACGCGGACACTCCTGGACAAGATCAAACAGCTCGACCGCGTCGCCAACGACATCCTCTCCGGGAAGGCGAAGATCCCCGATGTCGAGCCCGCGCAGCTCCGCCGGATGTGGCCGGTCCTCATCGCCGCGGGCGACGTCACCGAGACCGAGCCGCTCTGGAAATGGCTGCACGAACACATCCTCTCCGGCACCTTCGCCGACGCCCGCGTTCAGAAACTTCAACTCTTCACCGTGGAAGACGTGTTCTCGCCGGCGTATACGAGGCCGGCGATGATCTCAGCGTGGTGAGGTGGCTCGACGACACGCGCGACGAGGACCCGCCACGCCACCCCGAGCTCGAGACGCGATGGGCGCGGCTGATCGCCGCGATGGAGGGCGCGCTCGGCATTCAGCGCCCGTGACTCCGAGCACTCAGGTGGACTTCAGGGGTCTGTAGGGGCGCCGCCAGAACTCGTCAGAGACTGGTGGCTCCGCCGAGGACGAGTCCATCGGCAGCCACTCCAACCACGACTCCTCCATCACATCGGCCAGCTTCACGCCGAGCGCGATCGCGAGTCGGGCGTCCAGGTACATCGTGAACTCGGGATGAGGGCCCGGTGTGATTTGGAAGTGCTCGTCCACCGCACGCAGGACCGAGGGGCGTGTCTCGCTAAATCTCAGGCTCGACCCAACTTCTGGATTCGCGCCACGGCATCATTCAATCGCTGCCCGATGGAGTGCTCGGCAGCGGCGTTGCCGCGGGACCACTGGGGTTGGTTCTGTCGAGCGGTACGCGGTACGTGGTGTTCTCGATGCGCGCAGTCGGTCTCGCCAGCGGATCGCGCTGCTCCTAATCGAGCCTGCCGCGGGTGGTGGTCGTGGTTGTGGTGCCTGGGTCACGTAGGCAACCCCGACGAGCCACCCGAGCCGCAGATTGCCACGCTCACGGCCGTTGAGCCACCTCTAATCGAATCTAAAACCTCTAAAAACCTCTAAAGGGGTCGGGTATGGTGGTCGGATGAGCAACCCATTCCACGCGAGCTTCGGTGTCAGCCCACCGCTGCTCGTTGGTCGCGACGACCTGCTCGATGACTTCGCCGAGGCACTTGATGATGGCCCCGGAGCGGCGGGCCGCGCGACGCTTTACACCGGCGCTCGCGGGGCCGGCAAGACGGTCATGCTCAACGCCGTCGAGGACCGCGCACGCCAGCGCGGCTGGCTCATCGTCAGCGAGACCGCCACCCCCGGCTTCGTCTCCAGGATGACCCAGCAGCACCTCCCACGGCTACTTCGCGACTTCGACCCCAAGGCGGTGCAGCGCCGCATGAGCGGCGTGGGCGCTCCACTTAATCTTGGCTCTCTCACCTGGAGCACGATCGAGGCGCACGTCGTCCAAGCAGGTCTGCGTAACCAACTCGAGATGCTGACCGACCTGCTGGCCGAGCAGAGCACCGGGGTCCTGATCACCCTTGACGAGATTCACCACAACCAAATCGAAGAGCTACGCGAGCTAGCCACCGTCGTACAGCACACCTTCCGCGAGAATCGGGAGCTGGGTGAACCCGAGCGCACCGGAGATCACGGCCGCCGACGCCACCCAAGGGGTCGCCCGAGCGCGGCGCCGGCTCGGTGCGCTCATCCACGAGCCGGCGCTCAGCGCCGCCTCAGACATCGACAAGTCATTCCTGCTCGCGATGGCCCAGGACGACGGCCCATCCAGGATGGCCGACATCCAGCAGCGCCTCGGCGCCGACGTGAACTACGCCAGCCAGTATCGCCTACGGTTGATCGCGGCCGAGCTGATCCACCCCACCCGCCACGGCTACGTCGACTTTGCGCTGCCCTAGGCGCTATTGACAAGGGTTTGTGCCGCGGTTTGTGCCGCGACGACCGCGCGAGGCTAGCCAAGATAGCGATCACTATCTCAAAACATGCCCATTTGCAGCGACTTCATGATGGCCAGACCCAGATTCGAACTGGGGACACCACGATTTTCAGTCGTGTGCTCTACCAACTGAGCTATCTGGCCGGGCAGGTCGATCCTAGCGTGCGGAGTCGGAGACAGCAGAGTGCCCGTGCCCCCACGCTCGTCCGGCCCTGGGCCCCGGCCCCACCAGACGGCCCGGCCACCCGTGTAGCTTGGCCGCGGGACAACCAGAGAAGACGATGCACGTCGACACTGACCGATGCAGCCACCAACCGAACAGGCCCGAGCGGCCAACGACGCCTACGCGCCGCGGGAGATCGAGCGGCGCTGGCAGGAGGCGTGGGAGCGCGCCGGCGTGTTTGCCACGCCGAAGGTGGCGGACGGGGAGCGGGGCACCTACATCATGCCGGTCCCGCCGTTCACCTCCGGCGGCGCCCATATGGGCCACATCCGCAACTACACGCTGGTGGATGCCTACGCCCGCTTCCGGAGGGCCCGCGGCGACGCGGTGCTGTTCGCGCTCGGCTTCGACTCGTTCGGCCTGCCCTCGGAGCTGGGGGCGATCGAGCACCGGGTGCACCCCGGCAGCTGGGTGCGCGATTGCGCGCGCCGGATGCGCGGGCAGTTCGCGGCGCTCGGCTACTCGTTTGACTGGGAGCGGACGTTCGTCTCCTGCGAACCGGACATCTACCGCTGGTCGCAGTGGCTGTTCATCAAGCTCCTGGAGCACGACCTCGTCTACCGCGACGAGGCGCGGGTCGACTGGTGCGACTCGTGCGGCACGGTGCTGGCGCGGCTGCAGGTTGAAAATGGCTGCTGCTCGCGCTGCCACGGCCCGGTGCGGCTGATCGCGCACACGCAGTGGTTCGTGCGCACAAGCGCCTACCTCGACGAGATCCACGACACGCTGGGCGAGTTGACCGGGTGGGACAGGATGTCGCTGGGCGCTGTGCGCGCAACGCTCGGCCGGGTCGAGGGCGTGGAGCTGCAGGCGACGAGCGGCGACGGGCTGGCGTTGAGCGTTTTCACGCCGCACGCCGACGCGATCGCCGAGGGCTCCTTCGTGTCGCTTTCCCCCCGCCACCCCGAGCTCGACCGGTGGATCGTGGACGAGCGGGTCGCCGAGCGGCTGCGCGGCCTGCGCAGCGGCGGCTGGCAGCGGGCTGAGCGCGACGCACAGGCGGTGCCGGCGGTCGCGCTCGAGCGGCACGTCTCGATCGCCGGCGTGCCGCGCGCGCTGCCGGTGGTCGTGTCGCCCTCCGTCGACGCGCGTTTCGGGGCGAGCGCCGTCCTCGGCATCCCCGCGCGCGAGGCGGTGGACCGCGCGATCGCCGCGCGACTGCCCGGCGGGGGGGCGCCGCCGCGGGAACCAGTCGGCGAGACGCCCCCGCGGGAGCCGTCCGGCGGCGAGGCGCGGCCACGGCCGGCGGTGCGCTACGCGGCCGGCGATTTCCCGATCTCGCGCCAGCGGGCGTGGGGCGCGCCGATCCCGCTGATCCACTGCCCCGGCTGCGGCACGCTGCCGGTCCCCGCCAAGGATCTGCCGGTGCGGCTGCCGGAGGACTTGCGGATCACCGGCGGGGGCAACCCGCTGGCCGAGCACCCGACGTTCACCGCCTGCGAGTGCCCGCGCTGCGGTGCCGGCGCGCGGCGCGAGACCGACACGCTGGACTGCAATTTCGACGGGCTGTGGCTGTGGGTCCCGCAGTGCGTACCGCGGGAGGACCGCTCGCGGGAGCTGTTCACGCACCCGGAGCTGCGCAGCTGGCTGCCGGCGAACATGGTGGTGTGGGGGGCGGACGGCGGCAGCTACCTGGCCAACGAGCGGACGCTGGCGAAGATGCTTCGCGATGCCGGGACGTTCGCGCACATGCCGGCGGACGAGCCGTACGCGCACGTGGTGATGCACGAGATGGTGCGCTTCGACGGGCGCAAGATGAGCAAGCACCTCGGCAACGTGGTCGATCCCAACGAGCTGGTTGAGCTGATGGGGGCCGACACGGTGCGATTCGCGGTGCTGGACGCGGCGGCGCCGCGCAACCCGATCAACTGGGACGGCGAGGCGCTCGACCACGCCCATCGGGTGCTGGCGCGCCTGTGGTGCTATGCCCATCCGCGCCTGCGGGCGTCGGGGCTCACGCGGGAGAGCGCGATCGACACCTCCGACCGGCTGCGCAGGCAACTGGCCAAGCGCTGCGACGCAGCCACCAGGCGGCTGGCGGGCGACTACAACGCCCTCCAGCTGCACCGGGCAACGCGCAACGCGGTCACGCTGTTGAGCCGCATCGAAGAGTTCGAGCGCCAGGCGCTCGCCGAACGGGGGGCGCTCGGCGCGCTCGACCGCGAGGCCCTGGGGGTGGCGCTGGCGCACCTCGTCCAGATCGCCGCCCCGCTGCTGCCGCACCTCGCCGAGGAGCTGTGGGCCGCCGCCGGGCGCGAGCCGTTCGTCTGTTGCGAGCCGTGGCCGGAGGGCGTCAGGGTCCGCCGCGGCACAGCGGCGGACACGAGGCCGGCGGCCGTCCCATCGATGTCATCCGAGCGAGGAGACGCGCACGAGAAGCTTCCTTCACATGCGTCCGTAGCTTAACGGTCAATTGCCGACCGCCGAAGCAAAACGGAGTCGAGTGCGGCCATTTTCAGTCGGCAGGGGAGCCGGGCCACGAAGGGCCAGGTCGAACCTTCCGGTGGCCTTCACGCCGCGCGGCCATTCGAGTCCCCCCTGCTTACGCCTAGGCATAAGAGCGCTGGCCCTAGGAGCCATCGGTGCGGGTTCGATTCCCGTCGGACGCGTGAGACCGCCATGAGCGGTTCTCCAGCAAAACACCCGAAGGGGAGCCACAGCAAATGAACGCGCCATCTGACAACAACACCCATCCAGAGCGAGCCGCCGACTCGGGGCATGCCCCCTACCCGCCCCCCACGCGGGCGGCCGACCCCGCACGGCCGGCTCCCTCCGAACGGGTGCTGATCTTCGACACCACGCTCCGCGACGGCGAGCAGGCGCCGGGCATCGCCCTCAACAGCGAGGAGAAGCTGCGGATCGCAAAGCAGCTGGCGCGTCTCGGGGTCGACGTGATGGAGGCCGGCTTCCCGGTCAGCTCCCCCGGCGAGTTCGAGGCGCTGCGGACGATCGCCCGGGAGGTGGAGGGGCCCGTGATCTGCGCGCTGGCGCGCACCGACAAGCGCGACATCGACCTCGCGTGGCAGGCGCTGCGCGAGGCCGATCGCGCACGCATCGACATCGTCACCTCGGCCTCCGACATCCACATCGAGCACCAGCTGAACAGTACGCGCGAGGACGTCAAGGGCCAGGTGCGCGCCGCCGTCGCCCACGCCCGCACCCTCACCGAGGACGTGGAAATCTCGCCGATGGACACGACCAGGGCCGACGTGGAGTACCTGGCGGAGATGATCGACGTGGCGATCGCGGAGGGGGCCAACACGGTCGACCTGCCCGACACGGTCGGCTACGCGATGCCGCACGAGTTCGGCGCGATGATCGAGCGGCTCTACGAGCTCGTGCCGGCGCTGAGCGACGTGACGCTGTCGGTCCACTGCCACGACGACCTCGGGCTGGCGGTCGCCAACTCGCTGGCGGGCGTGATCGCTGGCGCCAGGCAGGTCCACTGCACGATCAACGGCATCGGCGAGCGGGCCGGCAACGCCTCGCTGGAGGAGTTCGTGATGCTGCTGCGCATGCGGAACGCCGCGGTGGGCCTGGACACCGGCATCGACACCACCGAGATCATGGCCACCAGCCGGCTGGTGGCCGAGCTGACCGGCTTCGCGGTTCCGCCCAACAAGGCGATCGTCGGCCGCAACGCCTTCATGCACGAGGCCGGCATTCACCAGGACGGCGTGCTCAAGCACCGAGCGACCTACGAGATCATCGACGCCGCCGCTGTCGGCCGCACCGACAACCACTCGATCTTCCTCGGCAAGCACTCCGGCCGGCACGGGCTGCGGCGGGTGCTTGAAGAAATGGGCTGCACCGTGGAGGGGCGCGCGCTCAACCGGGCGTTCACCCGCTTCAAGGAGCTCGCGGATGAGAAGCAGGCCCTGGACCGGGCCGATCTCGAAGCGCTCCTGCACCAGGTGCAGTCCGACGCAGTGCACACAACGGAGGCCGGCGAGCGGTCATCGCCAGCCGAGAGCGAGCTCGGTCGCCGTGCCTGATACACCAAAAAAGGAGCGATTACGATGAAGTCCGCGAAGATCGCGGCGCTCTTTGTCATGGCCGTGCTCGCGTGCATGGCAATGGCGGCGTCCGCGTCGGCGGTGCCGGTATGGGAAGCCTGTGAAAAAGGCGCTTCCGGCACCAAATACACCACCAACCAATGCACGGAAGTATCGGGCAGCGGTGAATTCGGGTGGAAAGAAATCGCAGTGGCCACACAAGGCGTTGGGCACGGCACCCTCAAACTGACGTTCGAATTTGAAGGGGTAAAAGCAGAAACCACGTGCGAATCCACCGCCGAAGGAAAACTCGGTCCCGGCGTCCACAGCAAAACCGAACACATCACAATCACGTGCGGGGAAGCAAGCCCATGTGCAGCCAAATCGATCAAAGTCGAAGCTAACGGCCTCCCTTGGAACGAAGAACTGAAACAAGGCGAAAAAGGCGTCGAAGACAAAATCTCCGGCACCGAAGGCGAAGCGAAGCTCACAGCCACGTGCAAAATCGCGGGCGTCACGGTAAAAGGAACAGCGAACGCCCAAGAAGTACCTGACGAAGTAGACAACTTCGTCGAAAGCAGCAAATCATTTGTGTTAATCGACGAGAGACCCGGCCATCTAAAAGGCTCGTTAGACTGGGGCTTGGCCTCCGGCGCAGGCGTCCGGATCTGATCCCCACAAAAACGATGTCCCGCTGAACTTGGCGCCCCGGGTCCGCTGAAAGCCCCGACACCGAGCGCAGCGATGCAGTGAAGTACCCCAACGCCGGCGAGCTGGGTCAGCTGAAAGCCTCGCTCCCCGGACTTGGGCGGCGCGCCTCACTCGGGAGGCGTGCCTCGCTCCCGCCCCTACCGGGCCTCGAACTCGGCCACCAGCGCCGCGTACGTGCGCCGCAGCCCATCCTCGATCGACACCTCCGGGCGCCACCCCAGCTCGCGCTCGGCGCGCGAGACGTCCAGGCAACTGTGTTGCAGCTCCCCCGGGCGCAAAGCGGCCAGTTGGGGCTCGAGCGCGCTGCCGGCGGCGTCGCGCAGCGCGTTCCACAGCGTGCTCACGTCGGTTTCCACGCCGGTGGCGATGTTGAACGTGCCGCGGCGGCCGGACGCGGCCAGCAGGGCGCGCACTACGTCCTCCACGTACACATAGTCGCGCGTGGGGGCCCCATCGCCGTACAGCGTGGGCGCCTCGCCCACGTGCAGACGGTGGCTGAAGATCGCCACCACGCCCGCCTCGCCGTGCGGGTTTTGGCGGGGTCCGTACACGTTGCCCAAGCGGCACACCGCGTGGAGGACGTTGCCCGCCAGCGACCACGTGTTGACGTACGCCTCGGCCGCCCACTTGGAGGCGCCGTAGGGGGAGAGCGGGGCGGGGATACGCTCCTCGGGCGTGGGGCGCGGCGCCGCATCGCCGTACAACGCGCCTCCGGTGGAGGTGAACACGACGGGGATGCCGAGGCGCCCGGCGACGTCCACCACGTTGAGCGTGCCCTGCACGTTCACTTCGCAGTCGCGGCCCGGATTTTCCACCGATGCCGTCACGCTGGCCTGCGCCGCCAGGTGGAAGATCGCGCGCGGCGCCTGCTGTTCGATCGCCGCGTGCAGCGCCGCGCGGTCGGTGATGTCCAGCGTGTGCAGCCGCGCTTGCTCGGGCACGTTGCGGGCGTCGCCGGAGGAGAGGTCGTCGACCACGCTCACCTCATAGCCGTCCGCCAACAGGGCGTCGACGAGGTGGGAGCCGATGAAGCCGGCTCCGCCGGTCACCAATGCGCTGTTGGACACGCGCGGAAATCTATCGGCCAGCGGGCTCGGGCGGCGTGTGGGCGCGGCGTTTCAGCCGAGCGCCGGCTCGCGCGACTGCTCGCCCTCGGTGGAACTGCGCTCCAGCAGCCGCGCCACCACTTCGATCGCCGCGTCGATCTGCGCCAGCGCCTGCGGCTCCTCGTGGCGGCCCTGCGCGTAGCGGCGCAGCGTCGCCAGCACTCTGCGGGCGATCACCACGGCGGCGTGCTCGCGCTCGGCGTCGATCTCGCCCTGCTCGCGCAGCTTCGCCATCCGTCGCAGCGCCGGCAGGATCACCTCCTCGGGCAGTGTGCCCACCTCCACGCCGTCCTCGATCGCCTGCGCGATCGCGCCCTCGGCGGTCTCCGCGTCGCCGCGCTCCAGGGCGGTGACGTAGCTGGCCAACACCACCTCCAGCAGCGCCTGCGGGTCGGAGCGCAGCTGCTCGCGCGCATCGGGGCCGGAGCTGTCCAGCACCTCCAGGAACGTGTCCAACAGCACCGGGTCGAAGTGGCGGCCGCGCTGTTCGCGCAGCATCTCCACCGCCTGCTCCACCGTGTACGCGGAGCGGTACACGCGGTCGGTGGTGAGCGCGTCGAACACGTCGGCGACCGCCACAATCCGCCCCTCGATCGGGATCTCCTCGCCCGCCAGGCCGCGCGGGTAGCCGCTGCCGTCCCACTTCTCGTGGTGGCTCAGCGCGATCGTGGCGGCCATGTCGAGGATCGAGGAGGAGCTGCCGCGCAGCAGGCGATGACCCTCCTCGGCGTGCGTCTCCACGATCGCCCGCTCCTCGGCGGTGAGCGAGCCGGGCTTCAACAGGATCGCGTCGGGAATCGCCACCTTGCCGACGTCGTGCAGGGGAGCCGCGTAGCTCATCCGCTCGCACAGCTCGCGGTCGAGGCCGGCCTGCTCGGCCAGCAGCGTCGAGAAGCGCCCGATCCGCTCGATGTGGGCGCCGGTGTCCTCGTCGCGGAACTCCACCGCCATCGACAGCCGCCGCACGGTCTCCGACTGCGCGATCTCCAGCTCCGTGAGCGCGCGGCGCAGCTCGCCCGAGCGATTGTCGATCTCGCGCTGCAGCGCCGCGCGACCGCTGGCGCCGGCGCGCCAGCCCAGCACCCCGGCGCACGCCACCGCCACGGCGAGATACACCGCGGTGAGCCCCGCTTCTTCTGAGAGCACCGCGCCGAGCGCCGCGAGCAGCAGCAGCGCCGCGGGCGCAGCCCACGGCAGCAGCGCGCGGAGAGGAGCACGGATCGAATCTTCGGCAGCCGTTCGATTCCCCACGCGTTCGAGGTTACTCCACGACACGGGCGTTCCCATTGGTTGCAATACCTCGTTTCCCGCGGTCGGCGCCGGCCGTGGGTGAGCTGGAGCGCTCGATTGGCCGGCTGGACGAATTTTCGATGCCGCCTACAGCGCCACCGCCACGTACTTGGTCTCCAGGTACTCGTCGATCCCCTCGAAGCCGCCCTCGCGTCCGAAGCCCGACTGCTTGACGCCGCCAAACGGGGCGGCGGGGTTGGACACGAGACCCTGGTTGATGCCCACCATGCCGGTTTCGAGGCCCTCCGCCACGCGCAGCGCGCGGCTCAAGTCGCGGGTGTAGAGGTAGGCGACCAGGCCGTAGGAGGTGCGGTTGGCGGCCGCCAACGCCTGCTGCTCGTCGGCGAACGTCGCCACCGGCGCCACCGGGCCGAAGATCTCCTCGGCCAGCGCGCGCGCGTCGGGCGGGACATCGGACAGCACCGTGGGGGCGTAGAAGTAGCCCGGCCCGTCCAGCGCCTCGCCCCCCAGCAGCAGGGTGGCGCCGCGCTGCACGGCGTCGCCCACCAGCTCGCTCACGGTTGCGCGCTGGCGATCGTCGATCAGCGGACCCACGTCCGTGTCGGGCTCGGTGCCGCGGCCCACCTTCAGCGTGCGCATCCGCTCTGCCAGGCGCTTGGCGAACTCCTGGGCGAGCGACTCGTGCACGTGGAAGCGATTGGCGGCCGTGCACGCCTCGCCCACGTTGCGCAGCTTCGCCGTCAGCGCTCCCTCCACGGCGGCGTCGAGGTCGGCGTCCTCGAACACGAGGAACGGTGCGTTGCCGCCCAGCTCCATCGACACGCGCAGGATCTGCTGCGCCGACTGCTCGATCAACGTGCGCCCCACCTCGGTGGAGCCGGTGAACGACAGCTTGCGCGTGCGACCGTCGCGCAGCAGCGGCTCGACCACCGCGCCCGAGCGATGGGCGGTGATCGTGTTGAGCACGCCTCCCGGCAGCCCCGCCTCCGCGAGGATCTTCGTCAGCATCAGCATCGACAGCGGCGTCTGCTGCGCCGGCTTCACCACCATCGTGCAGCCCGCCGCTATCGCCGGCGCCAGCTTGCGCGCGCCCATCGCCATCGGGAAGTTCCACGGCGTCACAAACACGCACGGGCCCACCGGCTGGCGCATCGTCAGGATCCGCCCCTTGCCCGTCGTGTTGACCATGTAGCGGCCGTGGATGCGCACCGCCTCCTCGCTGAACCAGCGCAGGAAGTCGGCGGCGTAGGCGATCTCGGCGCGCGATTCGCCCACCGCCTTGCCCATCTCCAGCGTCATCAGCAGCGCCAGCTCGTCGGCGTGGGCGGTGAGCGCCTCATACGCGCGGCGCAGTATCTCCCCCCGCTCGCGCGGCGCCCACGCGCCCCACTCGGCCTGTTTGGCTGCGGCGGCACCAAGCGCGGCGAGCGCGTCCTGGGGCTGGGCATCGGCCACCTCGACCAGCGTCAGTCCGGTGGCGGGATCCTCGACGGGGAGCGTGCCCGCGCCGGTCGCGGGACGCCACTGGCCGTCGATGTACAGCTCGGTGGGTACTCCATCCAGCACAGCCTGCTCGCTCTGTTTATCGGTCATTGGTCTATCTCACCCGGTAAAGTCGGTTCTTTGGATTGGGAGATGGGGTGCGTGGCTCATGGCGGGGGCGTCGCCAGCCGATCCACGAACGGTGTCCTCGACCATGTGGATGCCAACCGCTTCGCCCACCAGCCCAAGCTACCACCGGCGCACGCTCGCCCTGCACCGGCGCACGCTCGCCCTGCACCGGCGCACGCTCGCCCTGCACCGGCGCACGCTCGCCCTGCACCGGCGCACGCTCGCCCTGCACCGGCGCACGCTTGCCCCGCACCGGCGCACGCTCGCCACCGCGCTCGCGGCGGCCCTGCTCGCCGTGACGGCGCTCGCGGCCGATGCGGTCCCTGCCGCCGCCGCGCCGACGCTCGTGATCGCCGGCGCCGGCTGGGGCCACGGCGTGGGGATGAGCCAGGAGGGGGCGCTGGGGTACGCCGAGCACGGCTACACCTATCAGGCGATCCTCGCCCACTACTACACCGGTACCGCGCTGGAGAAGGTCTCACCGCGGACGAAGGTGACGGTGCTGATCGGCGCCAAGGTGCACACGCTGCCGCTGGAAACATACGTGCGCGGCGTCGTGGGGGCGGAGATGCCCTCCAGCTGGCCGCTGGCGGCGCTGGAGGCCCAAGCGGTGGCCAGTCGCACGTACGCGCTCACCGATCACGCCGGTGGAGCGCGCTTCGACGTATACGCGGACACCCGCTCGCAGGTGTATCTCGGCGCGCGGGCCCACACCGCGCAGACCAACACGGCGGTGGCCGCCACCGCCGGCGAGGTCGTCTCCTACGCCGGCCGGCCGGCGATCACCTACTTCTTCGCCAGCTCCGGCGGGATGACCGAAAGCGCGCAGAACGCCTTCGCCGGCGCCGCACCGCAACCGTGGCTGCGCGGCGTGCCCGACCCCTTCGACCAGGGCGAAGGCCACCGCTGGCGCCTCACCATGAGCTTCACCGCCGCGGCCGCGCGCCTGCGCGGGCTCGTCAAAGGCGCGTTCCGCGGGATCGAGGTGCTGCGCCGCGGCTACTCCCCCCGCATCATCTCCGCCTGCGTGCTCGGCTCGCATGGCAACACGACGGTGAGCGGCGTCGAATTGGAGGAACGCCTCGGGCTCGACGACACCTGGGCCTACTTCAGCGTGCGCACCGCCCACGGCACCGTGGCCGAGCCCGACCTCAGCCACTACACCGCGCCCACCGGCGTCGCGCCGGAAGTCACGAGCCCGGAAACGGGTACGCCGCCGGCCGAACCCGCGCCGCCGGCAACACCGCCGGCAGGCGTCGAAGGGGGCACCACCGCCGGCAGCACGCCGACCGCGGGCGAAGGCGGTGGCACGACACCGCCTTAGAGGCATACGCTCCACGCGTGAACGCTCCACGCGTGAGCCGCCCGCTGCTGATCGCCGACGTGCCGTGGCTGCTGTACCGCGCCTTCTTCGCGCTGCCCAAGTCGATCGTCGACGGTGAGGGGCGGCCGGTGAACGCGCTGCTGGGGACTGTCAACGCGCTGCTGTCCGCCGTCGAGGCCGTCTCGCCGCGCGCGGTGGCCGCGTGCATGGGGGCCGAGCAGGCGGTGTATCGCGTCGAGCTCTACCCGCCTTACCACGCCCACCGCGACCCGATGCCAGACGCTCTGGCGCGGCAGTGGCAAGTCGCGCCACGCCTGCTGGAGAGCCTCGGCTGGACGGTGTTCGAGAGCGAGGAGCTGGAGGCCGACGACGTGATGTTCTCGCTCTCCCGTTTGGAGACGGAGGCGGACGGGCGGGCGCTGCTGATGACGGCCGACCGCGACCTCTTCCAGGCGGTCGGGGAGCGCGCGGCGGTTGTCGAGATCGGCAAAGACGGCAAGCCGCGCGAGGTCGGCCCAGAGCAGGTGGGGGAACGCTACGGCATCGGCCCCGAGCTGGTGCCCGACTTCATCGCCCTGCGCGGCGATCCCTCCGACGGCCTGCCCGGCGCACCGGGGATCGGCGCGAAAACGGCCGCCGAGCTGCTGCGTCGCCACGGCTCGCTGGAGGGCGCGCTGCGCGCGGTCGGGTGGTCGCAGGAGCGCTTGGCACCGCTGGGAGTGACACCCGAGCGCCCGCGTATCGCCACGGCTCTGCGCGAGCACGCCGAGCAGCTGTTGGCGTTCAAGCGGATCGCCACGCTCGTGCCGATCGACCTTCAGCGACCGCCGGACCGCGCCACCGACTTTGCCTCGGGCGCCACGACGGCGGGCGAGCTGGGGATGAAACGCCTCGCCGAGCGACTGAGCACTCTCGCCGCCTGACGGCCCGATGGCCAAGCCAGGCAAGGACGCAGTGAGCGAAGTGTGCTTTGCACACGAGCGATCGAGGACGCTGCCTGGCGCCGCGCCAGCGGACCGTCAGGGCGTGAACTTGACGGTGATCACATCCCCGTCCCGCATCGCGTAGTCGCGGCCCTCCAGCCGCAGCGTGCCCCGTTCCCGCGCCCCTGCGTAGCCGCCGGCGTCGACGAGGTCTTTGCAGCCGATCACTTCGGCGCGCACGAAGCCCTTTTGGATGTCGGTGTGGATCTGGCCGGCAGCGTGCCAGGCGGTGAGGCCGTCGCGCAAATGCCACGACTGGGCCGGCTTGGATTCGCCGGCGGTGAAGAAGGCGATCAAATGCAGCAGAGCGAAGGCGCCGCGCACCACGCGCTGCAGGCCGGACTCGCTGATGCCGAGCTCTTCCCGCATCGCCGCGGCGTCCTCGTCGTCGAGCTCGGCCAGCTCCGCCTCGATACGGGCGGACACGGCCACGGCGCCGGCGTCCTGGGCTGCCGCGTGAGCCGCGATCGCCGCGGGCACCTCGTCGGCGCCCTCGTCGACGTTGGCCACGAACAGCACCGGCTTGGCGGTCAGCGAGCCGAGGTCGCGCGCGGCGTGCGGAGCCTCCTCGGGAACCGGCACTGTGCGCACCGGGCGCCCGCCCTGCAGCGCAGCCACCACCTCGTGCAGCCACGCCTCCTCCACGGCCGCCGCGCGGTCTCCCCCGCGCGCCGTTTTGGCCACGCGGTCCACGCGCCGCTCGGCCTGCTCGAGATCGGCCAGCGCCAGCTCGGCCTCGATCGTCTCGATGTCGCGCAGCGGGTTCACCTCCCCCTCCGGGTGCACCACGCCGGCGTCGGTGTGGGCGCGCACCACGTGCACGATCGCGTCGGTCTCGCGAATGTTCGCGAGGAAGCGGTTGCCGAGACCCTCGCCCTGCGACGCGCCTGCGACCAGGCCCGCGATGTCGTGGAAGTCGATCGTGTCCCACACCACCTCCGACGCGCCCACCGTGGCGGCGACTTCGTCGAGGCGGCGATCGACCACCGGCACCACCGCCACGTTGGGCTCGATCGTCGTGAACGGGTAGTTGGCGGCCTCCACGCCTGCTTTGGTCAGCGCGTTGAACAGCGACGACTTGCCCGCGTTGGGGAGCCCGACGATCCCGATGCGAGTGCTCACGACGCCACACTCGCCACGACGGTGCCCAGCAGTGCGCCGCCGAAGACGTCGGAGGGGTAGTGCACGCCGAGGTAGACCCGCGAAGCCGCCAGCGCGCCGGCGAGCATGTACAGCGGGTCCGGCGGCACTCCCAGCCGCGAGTAGACGCGCGCGCCCGCGAACGAGGTCGCGGCGTGGGCGCTCGGGAAGCTGAGGCGCGTGGGCGTCGAGGTGAGCGGCGGCAGACCCGGCAGATCCGGGCGGGAACGGCGGATCACGAGCTTCAGCGCGGTGTTCAGCGCGTACGTCCCCGCCACCGCGCCCACTGCGCGAGCCCAGCTTGGGCGCCGTTGGCGGTCGAGCGCCCAGCCGGTGGCGCCCAGCGCCAGCCACACCGCGCCATACTGTCCCATCCGCGAGAAGCGCGCCATTTCGCGCTCGGCCTCGGGGGTGTGGCGCCATGTGCGCGCCCACCGCAGGATGCGCTCGTCGAGGTCGCGGGCAATGCCCGGGACGCTCGCGAAGGGGTTTGCAAGCGTGGACATTGTCATCAAAATTCTGGCAGCGTATAACGATGGTTAAACACTGCACGAAAAGTCAAACATCAACCACACGCCCCGCCGGGTTGGTTCGGCCGGTCAGAGCCCGAAGCCGACCTTCGATTCGTCGCCCTCGACGCGCACATACACTACCTGCGCGAGGTCCAGGCGGACGGGACCGTCCTCGGTCTCCAGCTCATGCCAGCCGCTCGAACCCAGCTGCTTGTAGAGCGTCTTCAGCTGCTCGTCGCTGACGCGCAACGCCAGCACCTGGCCACCTTGGAAGCCGACGCTCACGCGGCCGGGAGCAGCCATCAGCGAGCCTCCACCGTGGTCACGTTCATCAGCGAGCCTCCACCGTAGTCACGTCGAAGGGAAATGCCATCAGCGCACCACCTCCTCGGCGGTCGAATCGATCGCCGCGTGCGCGCCGTGGCCGACCGGCTCAACCAGCTCCACCAGCGCGCGACCGGTCGACTTCGGCTCCACGAACGCCACACGCGCGCCGCCGATGCCGACGCGGGGGCGCTTGTCGATCAACTCCACGCCCGCGCCCGCCAGCTCCGCCAGCGCCACCTCGATGTCGGACACCTGGTAGGCGAAGTGGTGCAAACCGGGGCCGCGCTTGGCGATGAACTTGCCCACCGGCGTATCGGGGCCGAGCGGGGCCAGCAGCTCGATGTGGTTCTCGCCCACGTCCAGCAATACGGCCTCCACGCCCTGCTCCTCCACCACCTCGCGGTGGGACACCTCCATCTGGAAGGCGCCTCCCCACAGCGCCAGCGCCTCCTCAAGGTCGGCGACGGCGATACCGATGTGGTCGATCCGGTCCAGCACCCCGGGGAGTCTACCCAGGCCCCTGCAGCGGCGTGGCCGCGACCACGCGCAACCCCATCCCAGGGGCGCGCTCCAAGCGGGGGACGCCTGCCATGATCCTGTCGATCGCGTCGCGGTCGAGCACCTCGCGCTCCAACAGTTCGCCCGCCAGCGCGTCCAACTCGCGGCGGTGGGCGAGGATCAGCTTCAGCGCGGCGCGTCGGGACTCTTCGATCAGGTCCTGGCGCTCCTCGTCGCGCAGCCGCAGCGACGTCTCCGAAAGGCGCACGTCGACGGGGGAGCGGCCCACGGGGGCGTTGCCCATCGCGAAGTCGTGCACCATCGAATGGGCGATGTCGGCCACCCGCTTGAGGTCGTCGGATGCTCCCGTCGTCACCTGGCCGAACACCGCCTGCTCGGCCACGCGCCCGCCGAGCAGCACCGTCATGTAATCCTGCAGCTCCTCGCGCGTCTTCAGATAACGGTCCTCGGCGGGGAGGTTGAGCGTGTACCCCAGCGCGCGCCCACGCGGCACGATCGAGATGCGGTGCACGCGGTCCACCGACGGCAGCAGCTCGCCGCACAGCGCGTGCCCCGCCTCGTGGTAGGCCACCACGCGCTTCTCGTGCGCGTTCAGCACGCGGTGCGACTGCACGCCGGCAACCACCCGCTCCAGGGCGCCGTCGAAGTCGCGTGTGGTGATCCGCCCCGCTTCCCGCCGCGCCGCGCGGATCGCCGCCTCGTTGCAGATGTTCGCCAGATCGGCGCCCGTCAAACCGCTGGTCTGCTGGGCGATTTCGCCAAGGTCCACACTGTCGAGCGGCTTGTCGCGCGTGTGCACCTCGAGGATCCCCTTGCGCCCCTTCACATCGGGCGGCGCCACGAACACCTGGCGGTCGAAGCGGCCGGGTCGCAGCAGCGCCGGGTCGAGCTTCTCCAGCAGGTTGGAGGCCGCGATCACCACCAGCTGGCCGCTGGAGGAGAAGCCGTCCATCTCCACCAGCAGCTGGTTGAGCGTCTGGTCCTTCTCGCCGGAGATGTCCATCCCGCGGCGACCCCCCACCGCGTCGAGCTCGTCGATGAAGATGATCGCCGGCTCATTCTTGCGCGCGATCGCAAACAGGCGGCGGATGCGGGCGGCGCCGAGGCCCGCGAACATCTCCACGAACGCGGCCGCCGACTGCGCGAAGAACTGCGCGCCCGACTCGTGCGCCACCGCCTTCGCCAGCAGCGTCTTGCCGGTGCCGGGGGGGCCGTGGAGCAGGATCCCGCGCGGCACCCTCGCCCCCAGCTTGCGGAAGCGGGCGGGGTCGCGCAAAAACTCGACGATCTCCTGCAGCTCCGCCTTCGCGTCGTCGGCGCCGGCCACGTCGTCCCAGCCGACCGACTGCTCGGAGGAGGGCTTGATCTGCTGCGGCTTGACCCGCGGCATCACCTTCAGCATGCGGGCCATCAGGAAGATCAGCGCAACGAAGAACAGAATCGCCACGACCGGCTCCCAGTTGACAGCCCAGTTCTGGATCTGTTCCACGAACGAGGTGTGCGGCGCGGCCGCAACCGACTGTCGCGCGAGCGCCGCGTGCGCGAGCGCCACATGCGCCGCCGCAACCGTGGCCTTCGCGTGTCCCGAGCCGGACGTCGCGGCACCCGCCGCATGCCTGGCCACCGCGTTCGCCTCCGTGCCCGTCACCTCAGTCACCATCCTTGGCTCGACCATTCGTATTATGCCGCACCCGGCGCCCCCCTGCGCCGGGTGTCGGCCAAGCTCCGGCCGGCGGCGCGTTCAGCGCTTACGCTCGGCGGAACCCAATACAGAACGCGCCAGGTCGGCGAAGAATTGCGTGGCATACGCCACGTCGCGCGCGTCGATCCGCTCATCCGCGGCGTGCATCAGCGGCATGCTCTCCAGCAGCGTCTGGTGGCGCTGGGGGAAGAACCCATACGCCACGCACCCCGGGAACGCGCTGCGGAAGTGGCGCGAGTCGGTGAAGCCGGGGAGGATCACCGGCACCACCTCGGCGCCGGGGTCGTGCTCGCCCACCCACGCGGAAATCGCATCCATCAGCGGCGACGTGACGGGCGAGCGGTTGCCCACCACCTGCTCGGTGAACTCGATGTGGAAGCCGTCGCGGTGGTTGGGGGTAGGGTGGATGGGACCCAACACTTCCTCGATCCCGCGCAGCACCTCCGCCTCGCCGAGGCCCGGCGGCACGCGGCAGTCCACCCTCAACTCGGCGCGGCTGGGGATCACGTTGATCTTCTCCGATGCGCTGATCTGGGTGGGGGCGAAGGTGACGCCCAGCATCGGCTCGCACATCCGTGCCAAGCGGGGGTCGGCCGCCTGCAGATTGGCCACCGCGCGCGCCGGGTCACCGGGGTCCTCGCCGATCCCGCGCAGAAACGCCTCCGGCTCGGCCGTCAGCGCGTACGCCGGCTGGCGCTCGGCCAAACGTTGCAGCAGCGGGCCCATCTTCAGCAGCGCGTTGTCGGCGATCTTCGGCATCGACGCGTGCCCCGCCGCGCCCCCTGTGCTCAACTTGAAGCGAAACACGCCCTTCTCGGCGCAGCACACGCCGTAGCGGCGCCGGCCGCCGTACTCGAACACGGCGCCACCGCCCTCGTTCAGCAGCAAATCGCAGCGCACCTCCTCGGGATGCGTCCTGGTCAGCCATTCCGCGCCCAGCGCCCCGCCCGTCTCCTCGTCCACCACGGCGACAACCAGCAGCTCGCCGCGGGCCGGCCGCCAACCCCCGCGCGCCAGCGATACGGCGGCCGCCACCTCGGCCGCGACCTGTGACTTCATGTCCAGCGCCCCCCTGCCCCACACAAAGCCGTCTGCCAGCTCGCCCGACCACGGGTCGTGGCGCCACTCGCGCGCGTCGGCCAGCACCGTGTCCACATGACCGAGGTAACACAGCGTCGGGCCCTCGGCGGCGTCGCCCGGGTCCTCGGCGCGCAGCCGCGCCACCAGGTTCGGGCGCCCCGGCTCCGCGCCCAGCAGCTTGCACTGAAAGCCGGCGCCCGCCAGCACGTCCAGCAGCAGTTCCTGGGCCGGCAGCTCGTTCCCAGGCGGGTTCACCGTGTCAAACGCGATCAGCCGCCGCAGCAGCGCCACGCCCTCAGCCGCCAGGTCGATGCTCACGCAGGGATCGTACGCCTCTCGCGCCGCGCCCCCGGCACCGACGCCAGCAATTCCCGCGTGTACGGGTGCCGCGGAGCGGTGTACAGCGTCTCGCTGTCGGCCAGCTCCACGATCCGCCCCGCGCGCATCACCGCCACGCGGTCGGCCATTTCGCGCACCACCGCCAAATCGTGGGAGATCAACAGCAACGTCAGCCCCAGCTCGCGGCGCAGCTCGCGCAGCAACTCGAGGATCTGCGCCTGGATCGTCACGTCCAGCGCCGAGGTCGGCTCATCGGCGATCAGCAGCTTCGGGTCCAGCGCCAGCGCCCGCGCGATCCCCACCCGCTGGCGCTGGCCGCCCGACAGCTCGTGCGGGTAGCGGTCGTGGTGCTCCGGTGCCAGACCCACCCGCTCCAGCAGCTCCTCCACAGCGCGCCTGCGTGTCGCGCGGTCGGGATGCACGCCGTGGATCGCATACCCCTCGGCCACGATCGCGCCGGCCGTGCGGCGCGGGTTCAGCGAGGAGTACGGGTCCTGGAAGACGATCTGCATCTCCCTCCGCGCCCGCTTGAGCGCCGCGCCGCGCAGCCCTGCGAGGTCCTCGCCCTGGAAGCGAATTTCACCTGCGCTCGGCTCCAGCAACCGCACGATCATCCGCGCCGTAGTGCTCTTGCCGCTGCCGCTCTCGCCCACCAGCCCCAGCGTCTCGCCGCGGCGCAGCGCGAAGCTCACGCCCGCCACCGCCTCCACGGGCACGCCGCGGCGCGGGCTGAGCGCCCCGCGGGCCCCCGGGAAACGCTTGGCCAGGGCGCGCACCTCCAGCAGCGGCTCCCCCTCCGGCAGCGGCTCCCCCTCCGGCAGCGGCTCCCCCTCCG